>ENA-OQED01000069-OQED01000069.1-human-gut-metagenome-genome-assembly--contig:-NODE-69-length-38556-cov-1.533607_pt1 | contig 38556 bp, 39 predicted proteins | sample MGYA00242790_ERZ504625 | MGnify/ENA primary metagenome ERZ504625 (study PRJEB26092, sample SAMD00036345) | human gut metagenome | host: Homo sapiens | study: EMG produced TPA metagenomics assembly of...
CTGGATGGCCTTCTTGCCATCCAGTACGTGCGCTACCGCGACGGTGAGGGCGATATCGGGCGCATCGGGCGTCAGCAGAAGTTCATGAAGGCCTGCCTCGCTCAGGTCCTCACGCCGGAGATCCTGCCGCGCCTGCCGGACATCGTCAAGGAAGTCAGTTCGGCTGTCAAGACGGACATGTCGGTGACAGAGCTCTTGAGCTTTGCCAAGATGATGAAGACGTTCCAGGCAAACGGTCTCGAGGCGCAGATGGTCCCGGGTCAGCCAGCCTACCACAAGGACATCAGCTATTGGATCCCGGACATCACGGATGTGCGCGACCTGCTGGCGTCGGAGCTCGGCCTTACTTTGACGGAGGCGGCAGAGCAGGAGGCGCAGGAGGCTGAGGACAAGTACGATGCGGATCTGCCGAAGGACCTCAAGATGCTCGCCCATAAGACGAGCGGCGGCACGAAGCTCACGGATCAGGATAAGAAGGATTCGGATGATGAGCCGATGAAGCCGGAGGAGATCGCGGTCATGGTCATCAACTCGAGCGGCATCGACGGTGCCGGTGCGGAAGTCGCCGCTGCCCTGCAGCGCAAGGGCTTCATCATCTCGGGTGTCGAGACGGGCAAGACGAGCTCGAATCCGACGACGACGATCACGACGTCGACGCGCAATACGGATGTCTTCTATGGCATGCCGTTTGCCTGCGTCATCCGCGACGGCGGCAGTTCGAACCAGGCTGTCGTCAACATCGGCCGCGACTATCACAAAAAAGGGAAATGACGGATGAAAGAGACGGAGCAGACGCTCCGTCTTTCTCGCAATTCGCTGGATTTTTACAGACTTGATTTATTGGAGTGAATACATTGGCAATGCTACGAGTTACGGGGCTCAAGAAGTCATTCGGCATCGACGAGCTCTTCCACGATGTCAGTTTCGAGGTCGCGCGCGGCGACAAGGTCGGCTTTGTCGGGGCAAATGGTGCCGGCAAGACGACGCTCATGCGCTGCCTGCTCGGCCAGGAGGAGAATGACGGCGGCACGATACAGCTCGATGAGGCGGCGACTATCGGCTATGTCGAGCAGCAGGCCGACTTCGGCACAGGGACGCTCTACGAGGAGTTCCTGCGCGCCTTTGACGATGTCATCGCGCTCGGCGAGCGCAAGAAGGCGCTCGAGAAGAAGATTGCCGTCGACCACGCAGAGGAGACGATGCGCGCCTACAGCAAGGTCGTCGAGCGCTTTGAACTGCTCGGCGGCTACGACTACGAGAGCCGCATCCGCCGCGTGGCCTTCGGCCTCGGCTTCACGGAGGAGGACTTTGAGAAGAACGTCGCGCATTTCTCCGGCGGCCAGAAGACGCGCATCTGCCTGACGAAGGCGCTCTTGCGCGAGCCGGACTTCCTCTTCCTCGACGAGCCGACGAACCACCTCGACATCCACATGATCGAGTGGCTCGAGGGCTTCCTCAAGAATTACTCCGGCGGGGTCCTGATTATCTCGCATGACCGATACTTCCTCGACCGCGTCGCCACGCGCATCCTCGAGCTTTCTGGCCATACGGTCACGGATTACGAGGGCAACTACACCTACTACATGAAGGTAAAGACAGAGCGCGCGCGGCGCTGCAGTCAGCCTACGAGAAGCAGCAGGAGCACATCAGGAAGACGGAGGAGTACATCCGCAAGTACAAGGCGGGCATCAAGAGCAAGCAGGCGCGCGGCCGCCAGAGCCAGCTCAACCGGCTCGAGCGCATCGTGCTGCCGCCGGAAGATGCGTCCTTCAACTACTTCGCGCTCAATAAGCCGCCCGAGTGCGCAGAGCGCGTGGCAGAGCTTGAGGACGTCTCAGTGTCGTTCGGCAGCCACAAGATCTTCGATCACCTCTCGATGCTCATCCGCCGCGGTGACGGTGTGGCCCTCGTCGGCCCGAACGGCGCGGGCAAGACGACGCTCTTGCGTGTCCTCGTCGGCGAACTCGAATCCTCGACGGGCCGCGTCAAGATCGGCAGCCGCGTCAAGATCGGCTACTTCTCGCAGCAGCACGAGGGCCTGAACATGGACAACACCATCCTCGATGAGCTCATCTACGAGTACGGCATCAACGAGGAGCAGGCGCGCCGCTACCTCGGCGCTTTTCTGTTCCATGGTGACGAAGTCCTGCGGCGCATCGGTGACCTCTCAGGCGGCGAACAGTCACGCGTGGCCTTCCTCAAGCTCATGCTCACGGGCGCGAATTTCCTCGTGCTCGACGAGCCGACGAACCACCTCGACATTCCCGCGCGCGAGGCCGTCGAGGAGGCGCTCATGGCCTTCCCTGGCACGTTCCTGGCCGTCTCACACGACCGCTACTTCCTCGATAAGGTCGCAAACTGCACGTTAGAGCTCGAGAACGGCAAGCTGACGGAATACCTCGGCAACTACAGCTACTACCTCATGAAGAAGGAAGTCGCGGAGGAAGAGGCGCGCGAGGAGCGCGAAGCGCTTGAAGCAGCCGAACGGGAACAGCAGGCCAAGGCCAAGCACGAGGCTGAGGCGAGACGAAAGGCCGCGGCGCAGGAAGAGAAGACAGATGATGAGGTGAAAAAGGCGGCAGAGCGCCGTGCCGAGGAGAAGAAGCGCGCTGAGCTCGGGCGCATCCAGAGTATGAGCGATGCGAAGCGCGAGGAGATGGTCCAGCGCGCCGAGGCGGAGATCGCGATGGCCGAGGCAGAGCTCAAGGGCCTCGAATTCCAGATGAACAATCCGGCCGTCCAGGCCGACCCGCATCAGAGCCAGGCCATTGCCGAGGCGTATGCGGCGAAGGAGAAGGAGATCGAGATGCGCTATGAGAAGTGGGAGCGCCTGACAGAGGCGTGATGATATGCGAGAGGAGGCAGCATGATGAAGAACGAAACGATTCAGACATCCCTGCCGGGATTGGAGACGGAAGAGGAGATCGAGGGCGTCGTCGAGCGCATCGTCTTTACGAATGAGGCGAGCCCCTTCACGGTCTTCTCGTTCAAGCCGCTGCGCAAGAACAGCCGCATCACAGCACTCGCGAACGTCGAGGCACCGCTCGTCGGCCAGCAGCTTCGCCTGCGCGGCCACTGGACACAGCACAAGCGCTACGGCCAGCAGTTCCAGGTCACGGGGCTTCGCATCGAGGCGCCGTCAAGTGCCGAGGGCATTGAGCGCTTCCTAGCCTCCGGCGTCGTCGACGGCATCGGCCCGTCGCTGGCCAAGCGCATCGTGCAGAAGTTCGGCAAGAAAACGCTGACCGTCATCGAGCAGACGCCACACCGCCTCAGCGAGGTAGCAGGCATCGGCAAGAAGACCATCGAGAAGATCACGGCCTCGTACACCTCGCAGTCGGAGCTCCGCGACATCATGCTCTGGCTGGAGACACACCACATCTCGGGCATGTATGCGGCGCGCATCTTCAAGAAGTACGGCTCCTTCTCCATCGACACCCTCGAAAATCACCCGTACCAGCTGGCCAGCGAGGTCGAAGGCATCGGCTTCATCATCGCGGACTCCATCGCGAAGAGCCTCGGCATCGCCGCGGAGGATCGCAGTCGCATCTCTGCGGGTATCGACTTTGCCCTGCAGAAGATCGCACAGCAGGGGCACTGCTGCATCCCTGAAGTAGCGCTTGAGAAGCAGGCAGCAGACCTCCTCAAAGTTGAGCAGGAGACGGTGCGCAAGGTCCTGAAAGACCTTCTTCAGGCCAAGCAGCTCGCTGTCGAGTATGTTGGCGCGGAGACGCTCATCTACCCGCCGTACCTCTACCGCGCGGAGATCAAATCAGCGCGCAAGTTGCTCTACCTGCAGAAGTACGCCGATTCCATCGCGATGGAGACGGACCCGTCGACGCTCGTCGCGCACTGGGAGCAGATTGCGGGCATCCAGCTTGCGGACAAGCAGAAAGAAGCGCTCGAAGACGTTCTGCAGTACGGCGTCTTCGTGCTGACAGGTGGCCCCGGCACGGGCAAGACGACTGTCGTGCGCGGCATGATCGACCTCCTGCACCTGCAGGGCCTTACTGTCCTGCTCGGCGCGCCGACGGGGCGCGCGGCCAAGCGCCTCGCCGAGGCGACGGGGCAGAAGGCTGTGACTGTCCACCGCATGCTCGAGGCGCAGGGCGCAGGCGGTTCGGGCGCGCCGACTTTCGGCAAGAACGAGGACGAGCAGCTCGAGGCCGATGTCATCATCCTCGATGAAGTCTCGATGATGGACATCACGCTCATGCAGCACTTCCTCGCCGCCGTGCCGGACGGCTCGCACGTCATCTTCGTCGGCGATGTCGACCAGCTGCCGTCCGTCGGCCCGGGCACGGTCCTGCGCGACATCCTGCGCTCCGGCGTCATCCCGAGCGTCCGACTGACCGACATCTTCCGTCAGAAGGGGGAGAGCAGCATCGTCATGAACGCACATGCGATCAATGCGGGCCGCTTGCCCGTCTGCTCGCCGCAGGGCGATTTCCAATTCTGGGAGATCGATGACGATGAAGCCGTGGCTGAGCAGATTGTCGCGCTTTGCACGAAGATCCTGCCGCAGCAGGGCTTCTCCCCGCTGACGGACATCCAGGTGCTCGCGCCGATGCACCGCCAGGCCTGCGGCACGGACAACCTCAACAAGGTCCTGCAGGCGGCCCTAAACCCGAAGTCGCCGCAGCGGCCGGAACTCACGAACGCCGCGCAGACCTTCCGCCTCGGCGACAAGGTCATCCAGACGAAGAACAACTACACGAAGCAGGTCTTCAACGGCGACATCGGCTTCGTCATGGCCATCGAGCCGGGCCGCATGACGGTCCACTTCGGCGATGAGCTCGAGGTCGACTACGAGAGCGGCGAGTTCGGTGAACTCTCGCTCGCCTACGCACTGACCGTCCACAAGAGCCAGGGCAGCGAGTACCCCGTCGTCATCCTGCCGCTCGTGCGCTCGCACACGATCATGATGCAGCGCAACCTGCTCTACACGGCCGTGACGCGCGCCAAGCGCGAGGTCATCCTGCTCGGCTCCAAAGCTGCGCTCAACACAGCTGTTGCCAACAACCGCACGAGCAAGCGTTACACGCTGCTGGCCGAGCGCCTCCACTACGGTTTTGAACGCTGAGATATACATGCATACAGTATATGCACAAGTATTAATCTTAATTGTTACACAACTTTGCAAGAATACAGAATACTTCCGGTCGAAGTATAAACAATTGCTGGGAAATAGAGTATACTAGTCCCTGGAAAGAAGAACTCATCTAGGTCTGTATGGAAAGGGAATGGTATCATGAAGAATGGGATCCTGGCAATCGTCGGCTTATGCGTATGGGGTGGCCTGCTCATGCTGCAGGGCACGCCGAAAGTCAGCGAGGAGATCGCTGCAGAAGTCGTGCAGACGATGCACCCGCAGGCAGAAGTCGAGAACGTCACGCAGGTCGGGGCAGACAAGGTCTATAAAGTCGCCTACTATGAGGGCGGCCAGGCCGGTGTCGTCGAGGTATCGGAGAACGGCCAGCTTCCTCGCTGAGCCGACACGTGTCAACTCGCTATACGTCAAAAAAGAAGGGCTGCGCTCTGGGCGCGCCCTTCTTTTGCTATGTCTTGTTAGAAAAAGATGGAAGATATCCGGCTCATCCAATCTGGGATGGGCTCGTCTCGTGGACAGAGGCTCTCTTGTGGGCGAGCAGGAAGGCTGAACATCCTGCCGCGATGGGGACGGTCAGGATGACGCCGATGCCGCCCGAGAGGCCCTGCATGATGACGATGTCGAGGCTGTTCGAGTTCAGCAACTGCAGGAACGGCAGGTCGTAGACGTAGTCGAGCACCCAGGTGCCGAGCTGCCGCCGAAGACGGCGAGGATCAGCGTGGCTGCCATCGTGCCCATGACATCCTGGCCGACGCGCATGCCGCTCTTTAAGAGTTCCCGCACGGGCTTGTCCGGGCTCTGGCTGTGGATTTCTGCAGCAGCTGCTGAGACATCCATGGCGATGTCGAGCACAGCGCCGAGGCTCGCGAAGAGGATGCCTGCAAAGAGGAGCTCTCCGACGTCGATCTTCGAGTTCTGGCTGATGAAGAGCAGCGATTCGATGTTCGGCACGTTGTAGCCGGAGAGGTGCGCCAGGCGGCCGAAGACCTCCGCTGCGATGCCAGCCGAGAGCACGCCGCCAAAGGAGGCAAGGCCGGCGGCTATTGCCTGCCGCGTCGGTCCGCAGATCAGCCAGACCGTCAGAGAGAGGACGATTGTCGACGTGATGACCGCGGCAAAGATTGGCGAGATTCCGTGTAGCAGCAGTGGGAAGAAAAAGAACAGGAAGCAGGCAAAGGTTGCCGTCAGGGCGATGACCGACTTGATGCCCTTTTTGCCGCCGACGAGCATCAGGAGCAGGGCGAAGAAGGCGAGGAAGGCGATGACGGCAGTCATGCGGTCGTAACTGTAGACCGTGTAGGAGGCGAGGCTGCCCGTCTTGCTCGCGATGACGATGACGGACATGCCCGGCTCACAGACGGTGCCGAAGAGCAGGCCGTTCGGACAGTTGGCCGTGACTTCTTCGCCATCCGCGAGCCGCAGGGTAACAATCTGGTCACCGATGCGGCTGCCGTTCTCCTGCACATTGTCGCGCAGGACATCCATTACGACGGTTTTTGTGAACTGGCGGCCATCCGTGTTGACGAGCTCGGGTTTCGTGACATCATTGAGCTGTACCAGCCGGCGAGCACGGCAAAGACAGCGAGGGCAGCAAGCAGGCGCTTGAACCATGTGTTCATAGGGATATTCCTTTCGATGGATCGGGGGAGTAGCGGATGAACATATGCAAAAGAGATCTGAGACATAGCGTCAGAGACCTCTTTTGACATATAGCAGGAAATGAGAGAAATCAGATGAACGAGTCAGCCTCAGTCTTTGACGATGCTGTACGTCTGATCGATCGGCGCGCCTGTCTCAGCGTCGTACGTGTCAATGCTGAACTGGTTCTTCGTGATGTGGATGACGGAGTACGTCGGTCTCCAGTTCTGGCTGCGCGCAGCAATGTAATCCTGCTGCTGCGGAATCAGCTCGTAGAACTTGGAGCCGGTAGCGGAGTTAGAGGACATGTAGAAGACGCCTTTCGGGTTGTGGAGCGTGCCCTGCTGCATGTCGGCAATCGTGTAGCAGAGATTCTGGCTCTCATAAGCATCCTTCTTCTCGCTGTCCTTGAGGGCTTCATTGAGGATGTTGTGGTGCTGGCCCTGCTGCCCCTTCACCTTGTACTCATCGAAGGTAGCATGCTGCTTGCCATCGCTCGAGAGCTGGTACGTACGTGCATACGTGTGATCGTGGCCCTGGAGGACAACGTCGATCTTGTTGGCGTCGTAGATCGGCGTGAGCTGCGTGCGCAGCAGGATGCCGTCGGAGTCAGAGTGATCGAGGCCGCTGCCGTAGATGTCCTGGTGCATGACGACAATGCGCCACTTCGCATTCGGGTTGGCCTTGATGGCCTTCTTGATCAGGGCCTCATGGTCGGCTGCATTGTAGTTGTTGGCATTGATGACGATGAAGAGGGCATTGCCGTACGTGTAGTAGTAGCCGTGGCCTGCTTTCGTCGGATTGGCTTCTTCCGTAAACGGATTCGGCACATTGAAGTGGTTCTGGTAACCCGTCGTCATGCTGTCATGGTTGCCGATGCTCGTGGCTTCTGGCAGGCTGCGCAGGGCTTTGGCAGAGAGATAGCCTGCATACTGCGTCTCCTGCAGGTGGATCTTCTCGCGGACTGATTCTCGGCCGGCTCGTTGATCTGGTCGCCAGGGGAGACGAGGAAATTGATCTCTGGATGCTGAGCGAGGGCGCTGTTGAGCGTCTTGTTCCAGTTATAGGCGTCGTTGCGCGTCGCGAGGTCGCCGTCCTGCTTGTTGCCCTCCGAAGAAGTCTGTCCCTTAGAAGCGCCGATCTGCGGGTCGCCGACGTACATGAAGGTGAAGTCATCCGGGTTGCCGTCTTGAACGACTGGGCATCCTTCCACTGACCGTCGATCTTGACCTGGTAGTAATACGTCGTATCGGGCTGGAGGTCTTTGGCTACCGTCTTGTTGGTGTAGTACTGCGTGCCGTCGATGACGGTGCCCTCTTTTGAGCTGCCGAGGAAGGAACGCGCATCCGACATGTCTTCATTCGTGGAGATGCGTACTTCAGCGGCCTTTGCCTTGTCCTTCGAGTACCAGGCAAAGTTCATCTGGGTGGCATCCTTGCCCGGCGCCATGGAGACTTGCTCGTAGTCGCTCTTGATGGTTTCCCAGCTCGATTTCCACTGTTCCCAGTTTGCATCGCCTGCCTGTGTGGAAACGACGGTGTCCGGTGTCGTCGACGCATCGTTCCAATGCTCGGTGGCGGCAAAACCAGTCGATGCCACACAGAGTGCAGCGAGAACATAAGCAGTCAGACGCTTTTTGTTGTGGAAAAGCTTCATTGACATAGACATGAAAAGAACCCTCCTCGATATACACAATTCTTTCCCTGGATACGGGATACGTAATCCTTGATGGTTTCACTCTATCATCTGGAGACGATGGCGTTGTTACCTGTATGTAAAGTTTTTGTTATTCTCGGAGCGCGCTGTGGTAGAATGAAAAAGAGATGCGACGAACAGGAGGGTGTGGTGACATGGCAGATTCAGATTGGGAAGATGTACTCCAGGGACTCAATGATGCACAGCGTGAGGCCGTGACGACGACAGAGGGTTTTGTACGCGTGCTGGCGGGAGCAGGCTCCGGGAAGACGCGGGCGCTCACGCACCGCTTTGCCTACCTCGTCGAGGAGCTCGGCATCCTGCCGGGCAACATCCTCTGCGTGACGTTTACCAACAAGGCGGCGACGGAGATGCGCAGCCGCATTCACGCCTTGACGGGCGACAACGACACGGGCTACATCAACACGTTCCACGGCTTCTGCGTCTCCATCCTGCAGGAGGACAGCCATGTCGTCGGCTACCCGAAGAGTTTCCTCGTGCTCGACAACGCCGACATCGATGACATGCTCGCCAAGATCTACGAGGAGCGCGGCCTGACGCTGCGCGACGTGACGTACGGCCAGGCGCGCGACATGTTCGAGATGCGCAAGCTCGTGCAGCAGCCCGACTACTACAAGGAGCTCATCGCCCTGCCACTCGCGGCGCTCAAAGAGAAGTATGACCGGGCGCAGACGAAGCAGGACATCCTCTTCTACGGCTATCTCTATGAAGAGAAGAAGTGCTTCGGCCTCGACTACAACGACCTCATCAAGTTCTCGCTGCACATCTTCGCCGAGCACGAGGACATCCGCAAGAAGTGGCAGCAGCGCCTCGAGTACATCATGATCGACGAGTTCCAGGACATCGACGAGCCGCAGTACCGCCTCATGAACGTGCTCTGCGGCTGGCACAAGAACCTCTTCGTCGTCGGGGACCCCGACCAGACGATCTACACGTGGCGCGGCGCTTCGGGGCGCTATCTCCTGGACTTCGATACGCACTTCCCGGGGACGAAGACCATCTTCATGCTCGAGAACTACCGCTCGACGCCGGAAATCCTCGCCGTCGTCAACTCGCTGATCGCCAAGAACACGAGCCGCATCGAGAAAGACCTTGTGCCTGTGAAAGAGCACGGCAGGAAGGTCGTCTGCCACCATGCGACTGCCGCGAGCGAGGAGGCGAGCTGGCTGGTCGGCGAGATGGCGAGGCTCCACGAAGAGGGCGTCGCGTACCGCGAGATGGCAGTGCTCTACCGCGCGCATTACATCACGCGCAGTATCGAAGAGCAGCTCCTCCGGGCGGAGATTCCCTACACGATCTACAGCGGTGTCCAGTTCTTCGCGCGGCGCGAGATCAAGGACGCGCTCTCGTACCTGCGCCTGCTCGCCTACCGCGATGACCTCTCGCTCTTGCGCGTCGTCAACGTGCCGAAGCGCAACATCGGCCAGCGGCGGCGCAAATTCCTGACGGAATATGCTGAAGCACATGAGATGACGCTCTATCAGGCCATGCGGGCGAGCATCGAGGACCCCATCTGGAAGGGCACGAAGGCAAAAGAATTCCTGCGGCTTGTCGATGATATGGCCGAGATCAGTGCGGGAGCGTCGGTATCGGAAGTGCTGGCCGAAGTGCTCGACCGGAGCGGCTACGAGGCCATGCTGCGCACAGAGGGCAGTCAGGTACGCCTCGACAACCTCGCGGAGCTCAAGCAGTCGGTCCGCGAGTACGAGGTCAGCTGCGGCGAGGAGGCGGGCCTCACGGACTACCTCGCGCACGCGGCGCTCTTCACGAATCAGGACGTCGGCGATCCTGGCGATAAGGTGCGCCTTATGACGGTACACACGGCCAAGGGGCTGGAGTTCCCGTATGTCTTCCTCGTCGCGCTCAACGAGGGCGTCTTTCCCTCGCGCAAGACGCGCACGCCCGAGGCGATGGAGGAGGAGCGGCGCCTCGCCTTCGTCGCGATGACGCGGGCGGAGAAGGGTCTCTACCTGTCGGATGCCGAAGGGCTCAACATCGACGGATCGATGCGCTACCCTTCGCGCTTCATCCTCGACATCGCCCCCGCGCTTTTAGACTTCACCGCGCCACTGCCCGAGCGCCTCGTGCGCGCGGCGCGCGACTTCGTCCGGGCCTCTGCGCGCCGCCTCTCGCGCCAGGCGGAGCCGCTGGCCTTCAAGGAAGGCGACCGCGTGACGCACCGCGTCTTCGGCGACGGCACCATCGTGGCCATCGACGAGGAGAAGGGCGCCTACGTCATCCACTTCGACGAGCTCGCGACGAACCGCAGCATCGCCTTCCGCGTCAAGCTGCAGAAAATCGGCTGATCCTCGCCATCCTTGCCTGAATGCGGCCGCGGTGCTATACTTCAGGAAAAGGATGTGAATGGAATCATGATGAGTGATAGAGAAAAGAAAGTCCTGTGCTTCGGCGTGGCCATCGGCATCTTGCTCGGCGTCATCGCCATCAAGACCGTGGGGACGCGCGGCGCTGTGATATTCGCAGCGCTGGCCTTCCTCATCCCGCTCGTGCCGGAGCTGCGCGCGCGGGCCAGAAAGAGTAGGCTGCCGCAGGTACCCTCCATCGAGAAGCCGCATCTTGAAGCACCGCATGTCACGATGCCTCATATTGAGACACCGCATATCGAGGTCCCACATGTCGCGATGCCGCATCTCGAGAAGCCCCATGTCGAACTGCCCGAGGTCGACCTCTCGAGCGACTGGCTCAGCAACAAGGCCATCGTCATCTACTTCATGATCTTCATCATCAGCTTTGTCATCGGCTACGTCGTGCTGAACTGATTGCGACAAAAAATGCTGCCATAGAGGAGTGCTCTCCTCTATGGCAGCATTTTTTATGGGAAGATCAGTCGATGAAGTTCGTCATGGTGACGGGTTCGTGCGTGGGATAGTCGATGCCAGCCTGTCTGCCGGCCTCGATGCACTTCGTGATCCAGGCGATATTGCGCGCGAGTGTGCGCATCGTCTGCAGGCCTTCGAGGTCCTTGCGGACTTCGTCCGGTGTGAAGCCGTGTACCTGGTTCCAGTACTGGGAGCCGACGACGACCATGTTGGACATCTGGAAGTACTTGTTCAGGCGGTCAAAGGCTGCCGTCGCGCCGCCGCGGCGGCAGGAGACGATGGAGGCGGCCACTTTGCCGTGCATTCTGGCGTCCTTCGTGCAGCTGAAGGTCAGGCGGTCGAGGAAGCTCGTGATGAAGCCCGTCGGGCCGCCGTAGTAGACGGGCGAGCCGACGACGAGGCCATCGGCAGCGGCGAGTTTGTCGGCCGTTTCATTGACGATGTCCGCAAAGACACAGCGGCCGGTCTTCATACAGCTGTGGCAGGCAATGCAGTCCTGCACCGGTTTCTTGCCGAGCCAGATCATCTCCGTCTCGACGCCCTGCTCGTGGAGTGTGGCGGCAATCTCTGCCAGTGCGGTGTAGGTGCAGCCCTTCTCATTGGGACTGCCGTTGATCAAAAGGATTTTGCTCATAGTGATTACCTCTGCGAATAAGATTATAATACGTTTGCCTATCCTTTTCGCGCTCCATGGCCCAAAGTCCTGCCAACGATGCAGATTATGACAGAAAAAGAGCTTGGCGGCCAAGCTCTTTTTTGCATGCGATGTGCGAGATTTGAAATGTGGTGAACGGAAATCAGTTCTCGTAGGCTTCTTCGAGCTCTTCGAGCGTCTTCTGCTTGCTCTCCTTGCCGAGTGTCAGGACGACGGCGGAGATGATGACGAAGACGGAGGCAAACATCAGGAAGATGGTGCTCATGCCGAAGGCATTGGCGAGCATTATGCCGACGAGCATCGGGGCGATCATGCCGCCGATGCGCCCGAAGCCTGCGGCCCAGCCGGAGCCGAGCGCGCGGATGGTCGTCGGGTACTGCTCCGGCGTGTAGGTGTAGATGACGCCCCAGGCGCCGAGGTTGAAGAAGCTCATGGCCGCACCCCAGGCGAGCAGCGAGGAAGCGCTTGCGGCATTGCCGAAGAAGAAACTGCAGATGCCGGACATCAGCAGGAACAGCGAGAGCGTGTACTTGCGGCCGATGACGTCGACGAGCCAGGCGGCAGCGTAGTAACCCGGCAGCTGGGCAAGCGTCATGATGAGCACGTATTCAAACGTCTTGACGACGGCAAAGCCCTGGGCAAAGACGATGGACGGCAGCCACATGAAGATGCCGTAGTAGCTGAAGACGATGCCGAACCAGGCGAGCCAGAGCATGATGGTGCGCGTGCGGAACGGCTTCGTCCAGAGCGTCGAGAAGTTCGTCGCAGCGGCCTTCGGCTGCTCGAGCTCAGCCGGGCTGAGCTTTTCGGCAAACGGGCGGCTCTCGACGTGGAGTTTGCGCTCGAGTTCGAGTATGATGTCCTTGGCTTCGTCGATGCGGCCGTGCGAGATCAGGTAGCGCACGGACTCAGGCATGTGCAGGCGGATGAGGAAGACGTAGAGCGCCGGGATCGTGCCGATGACGAAGGCAATCTGCCAGCCAAAGCGCGGGATCAACAGGTAGGCGATGCAGGCGGCTACGAGCCAGCCGACGCCCCAGAAGCTCTCGAGCAGCACGATGAAGCGACCGCGCAGATGGCTCGGTGCGTACTCGCTCATGAGCGTCGCGGCGACCGGAAGCTCACCGCCGAGTCCGAAGCCGACGAGGAAGCGGAAGACGAGCAGGGACTCATAGTTCCAGGCGAGAGCGCAGAGCCCCGTCGAGATGCTGTAGAGCAGCACCGTGATGGTGAAGACCTTCTTGCGGCCGATGCGGTCGGCGACCGTGCCGGCGAGCACGGCGCCAAGCGCCATGCCGATGAGGCCCATCGAGCCAATCCAGCCGGCCTGTGCGGGCGTGAGTCCCCAGTCCTTTGTCAAGACAGGCAGGACGAAGGCGATCAGGCCCGTGTCCATCGAGTCGAAGAGCCAGCCGAGGCCCGTGACCAAGAGAAGCTTGTAGTGGAAGGAGCCAACCGGCAGGGCTTCCAGGCGTTCGAGAATCATGCAAATAACCTCTTTCCCCAAATCCTCAAATGAGATGAATCGATGATGACATCTTCATTCAGCTGTCATGACAGCTGAATGCGTTATTGTTATTTTAACGGATTCTCAGAAAAATGCAAGGGCCCGGCGAGAAGTCGGAATAATTCATCGCTGAGCCGATGGAATCCGGATGGAACCGACTGGTTTCCTTTACAGGGAGCGGCCTACGTTGTAAGATGGAAGTGTTGAAATTTTTCGTGACATGCAGGAGGAATCCATATGAAAAAGGTACTGACAATCGCGGGCAGTGATTCGAGCGGCGGCGCAGGGATCCAGGCAGATCTCAAGACGATGCTTGCCAATGGCGTCTATGGGATGAGTGCTGTCACTGCGCTGACGGCCCAGAACACGCAGGGCGTCCGCATGGTGCAGGAAGTGTCGCCGGAATTCCTGGCGGCAGAGCTCGATGCTGTCTTTGAAGACATCCGCCCGGATGCCGTCAAGATCGGCATGGTCGCTTCGCCCGCACTCATTCACGTCATCGCAGAAAAGCTGCAGGGATACGGGGCAGAACACGTGGTGGTGGATCCCGTCATGGTCGCGACGAGCGGGGCAAAGCTGCTCGCCGATGATGCCGTCGAGGTACTCGTGCAGGAGCTCTTCCCACTCGCAGAGGTCATCACGCCGAACATACCGGAGCTCAGCGTTCTGACGGGACAAGAGATCGCGGATGAGGCAGCCTTCCAGCGGGCGGCCGAACACCTCGCGGCGCAGGCCCATGTCAATGTGCTGGCCAAGGGCGGTCACTCTGCTGGCGAGGCGAGCGACCTGCTCGTCATGGCAGACGGCAAGGGGGAGAAATGGTACCGCGGCACGCGCGTCGAGAATCCCAACACGCACGGCACGGGCTGCACGCTCTCGAGCGCGATTGCGGCAAACCTCGCCAAAGGTTTCGACCTTGCGGAGTCGATTGGCCGCGCGAAGTCATACCTGTTCGGGGCGCTGCTGGCGAAGATGGACCTTGGCACGGGCAGCGGGCCGGTCGACCACAGCTGGAATCTCCATGGCGATTTCTTCGAGAACTGAATATCTGATGTGCCTGTGTGACAGAAGCCCCGCAAGGGGCTTTTTTTGATTTGCACAAATAAGATATAGTTGAAACATATGTGACAATAAATGAGAAAATCATTGAGAATAGCAGAAAAATCATTAGAAAACATAAGAAAAAGATTGAAAGTAGGGAGCTTTACTGCTAATATAAGAACCAACAAGAGAGCAAACGAGAAATAATATCACAAATGTGACAATAAAAAGGGAGGCGAAGACATCATGATGCCAGTAGAGCGACGCATTCTGATCAAGGCGGCCAGCATGTACTATCTCGACCATCTGAAGCAGAGCGAGATTGCCTCGCGCATGGGCGTTGACCGCACGACCATCAGCAAGTATCTCAAGAAGGCGATGAAGAGCGGCATTGTCAAGATAGAGGTTGAGAGCGATTCGTATGAAGATCTTGAAGCGGCCCTGGAACGGCGTTTCGGTCTGCGCGAGGCTTACGTCGTGCCCAAGAACTACGACATGCTCGCCATCAAGCAGAGCATGGCGCAGGCCGGACTCAACCTGCTGCGCCGCATCATGGCGGATGGACAGGTCGTCGGCATGGCGTGGGGTTCTACCATCCAGGAACTCACGAAATACGCGCATCACGAGAAGATGCCGCAGTTTGACATCGATTTTGTGCCGATTGACGGAGGGCCGGAGAGCATTGACAGTGATCATCACGTCAATACAATCTGTTATGAGATGGCCAAGACGGTCGGCGGCCGCAGTCATTACATCTACGCACCGGCCATTACGCGCACGCCGGAGATTCGCGATGCCATCGTACAGGATGCGAATTATGAGAAGATCTCGCAGTTCTGGCAGCGCCTTGACATTGCGATTGTCGGTATCGGTGCACCGGTCAAGTCGTCGAATCTCGTCTGGGCGGGCTACTTTGGCCGGGATGCTATCGATTCCATGCGGCGCACTGGGGCCGTAGGGGAGATTTGCTCCGTCTTCTACGACAAGGATGGAAGTCCCGTGCAGACGCCCTTTACGGATCGCACGATTGCCATACCGCTCGATACCTTGCGCGGCTTGCCGTACAGCATCGGCATGGCTGCTTCACGTGAGAAAGTTCCAGCGATCATGGGGGCCCTGCGCGGCCATCTCATCAATGTGCTGATCACGGACGAGTCGACGGCAACCATTCTGTTGCATGAATGATGAGGAGGGTGAGATTTCATGATATGGATGTTGTTCTTGGCGGCGATTGCAGTCTGGGTCATGCAGACCTTGCTGGCGCTCTGGCAGTTCCGCCGCTTCAACCGCCGCGTCAAGGCGCTCCGCCGGTTTGGGCGCGTGGCCATCGGCAAATCGAAGGGGAGGTTCCTGGCGGGAGCCATTGTCCTGCTCTGCATCGATGACGATTGCCGTATCATCAAGGGAGAATTATTGGAAGGTGTCACGGTATTTGCCAAATGCCGTCCCTTTACCTCCCTTAATGAACTGAATCTTCTAAGCCTTCATAAATCAGTCTGTGAGGAAAGGGGCCTGACACGACAACAGGTCAGAGCCGCGTTGAATGCACGTCAGGACTATCTTTCCTATCAGGAGCTCCAGCAAGAAAAACGCCACGTATCCGTGACGCCTGCTGGAAGATAGAATAGGGAAAAAGAAAAGGAGAGATTTTGATGGACACCATGGTTTTATTGGCACAGGGCTTTATCGGCATGTTCAACAAAGGTGGTGAGACCTTTGTCGGCTGGGTGGGCGGCATCATCCCGACACTCATCTGCCTGCTCGTCGCCATGAATTCGATCATCGCCTTCGTGGGGCAGGAGAAGATCGAGAAGTTTGCGCGCATCTGCGGTGGCAACGTCATCACGCGCTACATCCTGCTGCCGGTCGTTGGCACGTTCTTCTTCTGCAATCCGATGACCTTGTCGCTGGGCAAATTCCTGCCGGAGTACTATAAGCCATCGTATTACGCAGCAGCATCCGCTTCCTGCCATACGATGAACGGGCTCTTCCCGCACGTCGACCCGGCGGAACTCTTTGTTTTCCTCGGTGTGGCAAACGGCATCTCGGCACTCGGACTGCCGACGGTTGATCTTGCACTGCGCTACTTCCTCATCGGCATCGTCATCAATTTCCTGCGCGGCTGGATCACAGATTTCATGACGGCTTACGTGCAGAAGCAGCAGGGAGTGAAGCTCAGCAAGGAACTTGCGCCGGCAAAATCGTGATCCCGAAAAAAAATTAGGCTGATACTACAACATATGAACATATGTGATACATGAAAAAGGAGAAAGGCATCATGGCAAAGTATAAAGACGTCATCGTCACAGCTGGTTCCGGCGGTTTTGGCGGCCCGCTGCACCTGCATCCCAATGAGAAACAGAACAAGATCGTCAATATCACGGGCGGTGTCATCTCGCCCGTTGCCAAGAGACTGGCGGAAATGACGGGCTGTGAGCTGGTGGATGGCTTCAAGACGAGTGTCCCTGACGCGGAAATCCTGGCAGTCGTCATTGATTGCGGCGGAACACTGCGCTGTGGCATTTACCCGCAGAAGCGTATCCAGACGATCAACCTCAATCCGACGGGGCCGAGCGGCCCGCTCGCGCAGTTCATCAAACCGGATATCTACGTCTCGGCTGTGCGCGAAAAGGATCTGGCTTTTGCAGAGGAAACTGACGCTGCTGAACCGGCCGCGGCAGAAGAAGTGCAGCATGATGCGGCGGCACCGGGCGGCATGGGCAGCCGTCACTATGACACGTCGAAGAAAATCTCGGAGCAGCAGGCCGGTTTTATGGCGAGGTCGGTCAGTTCATGGGCGGTATCGTTGCTGTCTTTTATCAGGCCGGCCGTGAGACCATCAACACGATGATCAAGACAATCCTGCCATTCATGGCCTTCGTCTCGATGCTCATCGGCATCATCCTCTCGACAGGCATCGGCGACATCATTGCCCACCTGCTCGTGCCGCTGGCTGGCAATGTGGGCGGCCTCATCATCTTGTCGCTGATCTGCTCCTTCCCGTTCCTCTCACCGTTCCTCGGACCGGGGGCCGTTATCGCGCAGGTCATCGGCGTGCTCATCGGCGTCGAGATCGGCAAGGGCGCAGTCCCGCCGCATCTTGCCCTGCCGGCGCTGTTCGCCATCAATGCGCAGTGCGCCTGTGATTTTATCCCGGTCGGTCTCGGCTTGGCCGAAGCAGATGCGAAGACGGTCGAAGTCGGTGTGCCTTCCGTGCTCTATTCCCGCTTCATCACGGGGCCGCTTTCCGTCATTCTCGCTTGGCTCGCCAGCTTCGGGCTCTATGAGGCTTGATGAATTTCCATGGATGTATATCAGGAGGTATTCCAATGAAAAAATATTACAGTACAATCGTACAGGAACTCGGTGCTCAGGTTCATGCGTTCAAGGGGGCGCGCATGCTCATCCTGTTCAATGAGAATGCGCCTCAGGAACTCCGCGAATACTGCGTCCTGCACCGCGGCAACAAGCTCGAGGATATCGTGGAACCAGGCGACATCTTCCAGCTCGGCAAGGAAGCGTACAAGATCATCTATGTCGGCAGCCAGGTCCAGAAGAACCTGCGCGACCTCGGTCACATCACACTGCGCTTCAATGGAAATAAAGAAGGGGAGAATCTGGAAGGCAGCCTCTATCTCGAGGACAAAGAGATCGGCGACATTGCTCCCGGCGAGGAGATTGCCATCTATAAGAGATGAAGGGGCTGGCAAGCGATGTGAAACGTCCCCAGCATCAGACATCATTCAGATATCGTGTGGTAAGAAAAGATAGGAGAGATATTCATGACTTCGTGGTTGAATCTGGAAGGGAAAACAGCAGTAGTGACGGGCGGTGCATCCGGCATCGGCAAAACGGTTGCGCAGTCATTTCTCGATAATGGTGCGAATGTCGTAGTCTGTGACATGAACCCGGACGAGCCGGAATTTGAGCTTGGCGGGAGCAGGGGAAAGCTGCTCTACGTCGTGACCGATGTCACGAAAGCGGAGAGCGTCACAGCGATGGTCGAGAAGGCAAAAGCGGCTTTTGGCAAGCTCGACATCCTCGTCAACAACGCAGGCATCAACATCCCGTGTCTGCTCGTGGATCCAAAGGATCCGCACGGCAAGTATGAGCTCAGTGAAAGAGTCTATGACAAAGTCACGAGCGTCAACATCAAGGGCGTGTACCTCATGGCACAGGCCCTGGGCCATGAATTTGTCCGCAATGGCGCTGGTGTCATCATCAATATGAGTTCGGAGAGCGGGCTTGAAGGTTCGGAAGGCCAGAGCATCTATGCGGCGACGAAGAATGCAGTCAACTCCTTTACGCGTTCGTGGTCCAAGGAACTCGGCCGCTACAATGTCCGTGTTGTCGGCGTGGCGCCGGGCATCCTCGAGGCGACGGGCCTGCGCACACTGGCCTATGAAGAAGCGCTCTCCTATACGCGCGGCATCACGGTCGAAGACCTGCGCAAGGGCTATAAGAACACGAAGACGACGCCGCTCGGCCGCAGCGGCAAGCTCACCGAGGTGGCCAATCTCGTCCTTTTCCTCGCCAGTGACCGCGCTTCGTATATCCACGGTGTCACGTACAACGTGGCCGGCGGCAAGACGAGAGGCTGATGCCCTTCTGCCGCAATCCACCATCCTTACCCATTCTTTATGTCTTTCGAGATGCACTCTCTGGCAGAGTGCATCTCTTTTCTTTTTCGGGGAAATTGAAAAATTTGCCTGACTGTGCCAACCGTGATAAGATGGAAAGGCAATCGCCAGATGCCCCGCAGGGGCTTGTTTGGAACGGAACGCAAACAAAAAGAAGGAAAAGGAAGAGATGAATCCATCATGATGAAGATAAAGAAACTCGCGAAACTGCTGGGGCTTTGCTGCCTGACGGCAGGGCTGGCCCTGCCGTCTGCCGCGCAGGCAGCGACGGGGGATAATGGCCATGTCACGGCGACATCGGTGCTCGCGGAGAAGGCGGGGCAGAAACCGGCTGTGACGGAGACGAAGGCGGCGCAGCAGATCGAGGCGGCGGCCAAGGCGGATACATCTGCGGGCCAGTCGGTTGACATCCGCAGTGTGCGCCTGGTCTGGGATCACGTGCCGGGGGCGGTCAAGTATCAGGTGGAGATTCTCGGCTCGGCGGAGGACACGCTGACGAATGTCATCATGACGCAGAATCAGATTTTTGCCAATGGCGTTGACATTGAGGTCGGCCGCTACGGCAAGGCTGCGGCGAATTTTTACTGGAAGGTGCGCGGCCTCGACTACAACGGCAATCCCGTCAACTCGTATTCCACGCCGCAGCCGCTGACGTCTGGCACACTGAACCCGACGGCACCGCTCGCGACGTCGGACTACGACGCGATGGACTATGCGGCGGAGTACCCTGTCTACTCGTGGATACCGATGCCGGGCGCGAAGCACCATGAGGTGCAGGTCTACCGCGAGGTGGGCTCGCAGGACATGTACTTAAAGACGCTGCAGGCCGGCGAGTACGATGTCTACGACTGGGACGCCTACACGACGCCGGGCCGCTACTACTGGCGCGTGCGCTCTGTGGATGCGGACGGCGCGCCCTTGAGTGACTGGTCGGCGAAGAACGGCTTCACGGTGACTTCGCCGACCCCGATCGCGGCGCTCGGCGACAGCATCACGCACGGCGGCGGCGTCATGAGCGTACCGCCCTCGTATCCGCTCTACAACTGGGAGACGTATTCGTCCGTGCCCATCAAGAACCTCGGCGTCAGCGGCAACACGACGCAGGACATGATCGACCGCTTCGAGCACGATGTCCTGCCGTTCTCCCCGCGCATCCTCGTCATCATGGGCGGCGTCAATGACTACCGCGCCGGCACGTACGGCTGGACCGTCGTGCAGCATCTCAAGGCGCTCAAGGAGAAGTGCGCGGCCTACGGCATCATCCCGGTCTTCGTGACGCCGACGCCGATCAATCCGAGCCTCATGATCCACCGCGCCGGCATCGAGCATCCGACGCCGGACTGGCTCACGCATCAGCAGTTTGTCTGCGCCTGGGTCAAGAAGCAGCCGTATTCTGTCGATGTAGCCAGCGTTCTGGCCGACGAGCGCGGCTGGCTGCGCTCCGACTACACGACGGACGGTCTGCACCCCGATTATCTCGCCAAGAAGTCGATGGGCGAGAAGATCGGCCAGTACCTCGAGGCGACCTTTCCCTGGGTCACGCAGAGCCTGACGAAGAAGACGAATTCCTGACCGCGTGTCAGTTCCATACGTCAAAAAGCCGCATTCCGTGTCATGGAATGCGGCTTTTTTGGTGCGCAGTCAGTCTTTGATATGGATGCCCGTGATCGTATAGCCGCTGCCGGCGAGGGCGCGGCGGATTTCGTCGTCGCTGACCTCGCGCGTCATCTTGACGACGGCGTGATTGCGGTGCAGGTTGACCTCAGCAGCAGCCCCGTCGATCGTGTCAAGTGCCTGCTCGACGCGGCCCTTGCAGTGACCGCAGGTTATGCCCTCGATATCGACGACCTTCGTCGCGACAATGGTGCCTGTGAGTTTCTTTTTCGGGACTTTGACATCCCCGCCGCCGCAGCAGCTGCTCTCGCCGCGCCAGTGTTTGATGACTCCTTTACATGCATAGACTAATGCCACTAGGACAAGAATGCCGACAATTGCTGTAGCCATGATGATTCCTCCTAAATACATGCCATGTAATTGAAAATCAACTTCATTATTATTTATATACCAGTTGGGGGTATCTGTCAAGGCATTTACAGGTTCCAGACAATACTCAGAAAAGCCTGCTAAAATGGCGGCATACCATGGAGTAAATCTGGCAATTTTTGATTTATCGTTTTAGGGAGGTCTTTTTTATGAAGTGCAGGAAGGGATTCATGGCAATCGTGATCCTCTTGCTCGTGGCCATTGGCGTCAGCGGCTATTGCTACCAGTCCGTGCGCACGCCGGAATACGCGCTCGATCAGCTCATGGATGGTGTGGCAGAGCACGATGCGCAGAAGGTGCAGCGCTACGCGGATATCGCATCCATCGTGACGAAAGGGTACGACAGTGGCACGGCAATTCTCGCGCGCGATATCGAGCGCCTTCATGAAGAGTACCCGCAGGACTGGTTCTTCTGCCACGACACGGCCTTCATGAAATCGTACATCAAGGAGCGCCGCGAGGGCGATCTCGTCTTCATCAACCGCAGTCTCGAATTCTTCCTGACGCCGACCATCGCGCCAATCGGCGAGAGCGACGAGCAGGCGAAGTGGATTGCGGGCGAGGCTGAGAAATTCACGCAGCACTACAGCGCCAAGCTCCAGGGCGTCGAGCGCAAGGGCGACTGGGCTGAGGCGACGTTCCTCGTCACAGGCGATGATTCCGACTACGGCCACCTCGTGCCGCAGATGACCGTCAAAGTCGAGCTCGTGCAGAAAAGCGATGGCCATTTCCAGGTCACGCACATCACGAACACCGACGAGATCTTCGACCCAATCGTCAAGGGCATCGAGGATTACTGGACACTGCAGGGCTGGCAGTGAGACTATGTGAGACAGAAAGAGATTCCACGATGTGATTAGGCACATCGGGAATCTCTTTTTTGGTGAGCTTTTTCGTAGAAAATGGCCGTGCATCCTGCTAGAATGGCCATGAGGTGATGATCATGGAAAAGATAAAGCACATCGGACTGTATCCCTGCCCGTTCGGCTTCTTCCGCATCGTGGAGGAAGAGGACGCGGTTGTTGCTATCGATGTCGTGAAGGAGCGGCAGGAGGAAGAGCGCCCGAGCGAGGTGACGGACTGGGCGGCGCGGGAGCTCCACGAGTATCTGGAAGGGGAGCGGCGCGCGTTCACGTTCCCCTACAGGCTCGTGGGTACGCCGTTTCGCCTGCAGGTCTGGAAGGAGCTCGAGAAAGTCCCCTACGGCGAGACGACGACTTACAAGAGACTGGCGGAGGCCATCGGGCGGCCGGGGGCCTACCATGCTGTCGGCGGCGCCGTCGGAGCCAATCCCCTGGGCATTGTCGTTCCATGCCACCGTGTCATTGGCACGAACGGCAGTCTCACAGGATATGCCTGGGGGCTGCCGATGAAGGAGGCTTTATTGGAGCTGGAGCGCCGTTAACGCTGTCCGAGCGGTGTCTTCTGCAGGATGCCCGCTGCGACAATCGCGATCGCGCTGTTCAGCACGCCTTCTGCGATGAGGCCCGGTGCTGAGGCGAGGCCTGCTGCGAGGCTGTCGTAGAGCAGTGCGCCGAAGAGCGTGTAGGCAGCAGCCATCCAGGTCGAGGCGAGCAGGAAGCCGACGACGAGGCGAGCGGGCGAGGCCTTTGTCTTGTCTGGTCGGATGACGCGCCAGGCAATGTCCGCCATGAAAAACTTGATGATGAGCGTCGGCAAGATCCAGAGCGGGAAGCCGCCGATGAGGTCTGAGAGCGCCGAGCCGAAGCAGGCCGCGATCAGTGTCTCGCGGCGCCCGCAGAAGAGCACCATGAGGAAGATGGCCGCATCGCCGAGATGCGCGTATCCGAGCGGGATCGGGATGCGCGGCACGAAGGTCGCGAGGAAGACGACGGCCGCCATGACGGCCGCCAGGCAGAGCTCGCGCGTGGTGAATGAAGAGGATGGATGTACAGATGATGCCATGATGATTTCCTTCTTTCGTCTTGTTTTTTCAATCTGGACTTGTGTCCTATTGCTGACTAGTATATACTGTTTTTGACCTTAGAAAAAGATTCAAAGCATGACGATAAGATAGTATCAGATGGAGAGAGGGAGTTTGCTGTGCTGACCTATTCATTCGAGAACATCGGGGCGGAATCGCTCTACGAGCACCTCTACCGCTGCATCCGCGCGGACATACTCGCCGGGCGCCTGCAGGCGGGCGAGAAGCTGCCGTCGAAGCGCTCGCTCGCGCACCAGCTCGGCATCAGCGTCATCACGGTCGAGGGCGCATATGGTCAGTTGGTGGCGGAAGGCTATTGCCAGTCGGTGCCGAAGAAGGGATTCTTTGTCGCGCGTCTTTCCAGCCTGCCCATCAAGCCCGCTCAGGCGCAGCGTGTCCATCGCGAACCGGAAGCGTGTTTGCCTGAGTACCTGGCCGACTTCACGGCTAACAGTCTGCGCCCCGAGGATTTCCCGTTCAAGACGTGGACGCGCCTCTTGCGCCAGGTCATGGCGCAGCAGGCCGAAGAGCTCTTGGAGCGCTCGCCCGGTATGGGCATCATGAGCCTGCGCGAGACAATCGCCAATCATCTGCGCAGCTTCCGCGGCCTCGATGTCGCGCCGGAGCAGATCGTCGTCGGCGCGGGCACGGAATACCTTTACGGACTGCTCGTGCAGCTTTTGGGGCGCGACAAGTGTTTCGGCGTCGAGAATCCCGGCTTCGACAAGATCCGCCAGGTCTACCGCCAGAATGCCGTGCGCTGCGTGCCCGTGGCGATGGACGAGCAGGGCATCTGCCCGCAGGAACTCCAAGAAAAAGGTGTCGACGTCCTGCACATCAGCCCGTCGCACCACTTCCCGACGGGCTGCATCACGCCGATCAGCCGGCGCTATGAGCTGCTGGGATGGGCGAGCGCGGGCGAGGGCCGCTTTATCATCGAGGACGATTACGACAGTGAATTCCGGCTGACGGGCCGCCCCATCCCGACGATGATGGGCATCGACGTCAGCGGCCGTGTCATCTACATGAACACCTTCTCGAAGACACTGACGCCGACCATCCGCATCAGCTACATGGTCCTGCCCGACAAGCTCGTCGAGGTCTTCCACCGAGAACTCGGCTTCTACAGCTGCACCGTCTCGAACTTTGAGCAGTATACGCTCGCACGCTTCATCCGCGCAGGCTACTTCGAGAAGCACATCAACCGCATGCGCAACTGCTACCGCAAGCGGCGCGAGGCCTTGCTGCAGACGATGAAGGCGGGCGGCCTCTTCCATCACGCCGACCTCATCGAGCGCGGCTCCGGCCTCCACTTCCTGCTGCGCTTCCACACGGGGAAAGACGACCATGTGCTGCAGCAGGAATTGTCGCAGAAGGGCATCCGCATGCGTCCGCTCAGCGACTATTACGTCGGCAGTGCCGAGGGCGCGGCGCACACCTTCGTGCTCAACTACTCTGGCATGGAAGAGGACTGCCTCGACGAGGCCATCGACCGCATCGTCTCATGCCTTGAGGCGTGACCGTATAGATATTTGCTATGTACCCGATAGGGAATCCATATTTTCCATATATGATGATTCATGATATAATGAGAAACAATGAGACAGAGTCGTCACTCGCAGTGGATAGATGAAAGATAGAGGTGCTTCTTATGTTGATGGGTCTTACCGTACCAAAACTCCTGCTGATCTTCGCAATCGGCCTGCTGGTCTTCGGACCGGGCAAACTGCCGCTCGTCGGCAAATCGCTCGGCAAGAGCGTCCGCGAATTCAAATCCGCCGTCACCGAAGACGAGAAGGCGGAGGCCAAACAGATTGCCCAGGCAGAGCAGAAGACCGAGACTGTTGCAAAGTGAATCTCGCATCCGTGCACGAGCATCTTTGAGGAATACCTCAGGGATGCTCTTTTTTTAACCCCTTGTTGTCGCCCAACATCGTGTCATGACGGGCAGTCGGTTAAACTTGATTTGCAATCTCAGATTTTTTGAGTACAATGAAGGTGTGTATTTACGACAAAAGGAGAGTCTTATGTATCTGAATGAATTGAAAGCCGGTGAGCGCGCAGTGGTGCGCTCGGTCGGCGGAGAGGGAGCGCTGCGGCAGCATTTCCTCGACATGGGCGTGATACCGGGCGCGGAGATCACGCTCGTGAAGTTTGCGCCGATGGGGGACCCCATTGAGTTCCGCATCCACGAGTATGAGCTGACGCTGCGCATTGATGATGCGAAGAAGATCGGTATCGAGAAGCTGCCGGGCTGGGAGTCGGACCAGCATCCAGCGGTCCACATCCCGCATGAGCCGACGGACCATCCGGGCCTCGGCGAGGGCGGCCGCTACCACGTGCGGCAGGGCGAGCACCCGCTGCCCGACAGCCAGCTGCTGACGTTTGCGCTCGCGGGCAACCAGAACTGCGGCAAGACGACGCTCTTCAACCAGCTGACGGGCTCGAACCAGCATGTTGGCAACTTCCCGGGCGTCACGGTCGACCAAAAGAGCGGCAGCATCCGTGGCCACGCGAACACGAAAATCACGGACCTGCCGGGCATCTACTCGATGTCGCCGTACACTGAAGAGGAAATCGTCTCGCGCGAGTTCATCCTGCGCGAGCAGCCGACGGGCATCATCAACATCGTCGACGCGACGAACATCGAGCGCAACCTCTACCTGACGCTGCAGCTCATCGAGCTCGACCGCCCGATGGTCCTCGCACTCAACATGATGGACGAGCTCACGGGCAATGGCGGCTCCGTCGACATCAATGCGATGGAGTCCTTGCTCGGTATCCCGGTCGTGCCAATCTCGGCAGCCAAGGGCGAGGGCATCGAGGAGCTCGTCGCGCACGCCCTGCACGTCGCGCATTACCAGGAGAAGCCGGGCCGCATGGACTTCTGCGATGCGGAGAGTCATCGCGGCGCGGTGCACCGCTGCCTGCACGGCATCATGCACCTCATCGAGGATCACGCGAAGGAAGCGCGCATCCCGGTCCGCTTCGCCGCGACGAAGATTGTCGAGGGCGACAGCCATGTCATCGAAGCGCTGATGCTCGACCAGAACGAGATGGAGATGATCGAGCACATCATCTGCCAGATGGAGAAGGAGCGCGGCCTCGACCGCTCGGCGGCCATCGCCGACATGCGCTTTTCCTTCATCGGCAAGCTCGTCGACCGCACGTTCCACAAGGCGCACGAGAGCCGCCAGCACGAGCGCAGCCGCCGCATCGACAAGATCCTGACGGGCAAGTACACGGCCATCCCGGCCTTCATCGCCATCATGAGCCTCGTCTTCTACCTGACGTTCAACGTCATCGGCGCGGCCCTGCAGGACCTCATGGCCGCAGCCATTGCCTTCCTGCAGGATGAGGCGGATGCCGCCATGACGGCTGCCGGCGTCAATGAGGCGATGCACTCGCTCGTCATCGACGGCATCTTCCAGGGCGTCGGCACCGTGCTGTCGTTCCTGCCGATCATCGTGACGCTCTTCTTCTTCCTGTCCCTGCTCGAGGACACGGGCTACATGGCGCGCATCGCCTTCGTCATGGACAAGTGGCTCAGGAGGATCGGACTGTCGGGCCGCAGTATCGTGCCGCTGCTCATCGGCTTCGGCTGCTCGGTCCCGGCCATCATGTCGACGCGCACGCTGCCTTCTGAGCGCGACCGCCGCATGACGATTCTCTTGACGCCGTTCATGAGCTGCTCGGCCAAGCTGCCAATCTACGGCTTCTTCATCGCGGCATTCTTCGGCGACTACGGCGCCCTGCCGATGATCGTCCTCTACTTCGGCGCGATGCTCGTCGGCATCCTCATGGCCTACCTTGGCAAGAACACCATCTTCAAGGGCGAGGCCGTGCCTTTTGTCATGGAGCTGCCGAACTACCGCATGCCGGGCCGCCGCAATGTCATGCAGCTGCTCTGGGAGAAGTCGAGGACTTCCTCGAGCGCGCCTTCTCCGTCATCTTCATCGCGACGATCGTCATCTGGTTCCTACAGACGTTCGACTTCCGCCTCGACATGGTCGCGGATTCCTCCGAGAGCATGCTCGCCTCGATCGCGGGCGTCATCGCGCCTGTCTTCGCGCCGCTCGGCTTCGGCGACTGGCGCATCTCGACGGCGCTGATCTCGGGCTTCATGGCCAAGGAGAGCGTCGTCTCGACACTCGGCGTCCTGTTCGGCACGAGCTCCATCTCGACGGTGCTGACGCCTCTTGCGGCTGCATCGCTTCTGGCCTTCTGCCTGCTCTACACGCCGTGCGTCGCTGCCATCACCTCCGTCAAACGCGAGCTCGGCACGAAGTGGGCCATCTGGGTCGTCATCTTCCAGTGCGTCATCGCCTGGATCGTCGCCTTTATCGTCCATACAATCGGCATGCTCCTGTAATGATCAAGATATCGAGATACTAAAAAGCGGCTGTACGCGATGTACAGCCGCTTTTCTGCATGTCAATCTTCGACGTCCCGTGTCTCGAGATAGAAGAAGAACGCGGTGACGATGATGGCTAAGATCAGCCAGATGGAAGATGGCATATAGACCTCCTGTCGATTATGGCATGGGGGTGATTCGGCAGCGGACGAATGGTTAGCCGCTATTTCTTGCTTTCAGTATAGCAGAGGATTCCGGCCTCTGTCAAAGCTTTTCGCCACGTCTCTTCGAGCATGGGCAAGCGCCAGCGGGCGTTGGCCGGGCTCGTCGAGGGCATGGCGTAAAAGGCGATGTCGGGGCGCCTCATCAGAGCCTTGTTGTGGCGCCGGAAGGCCTGGGCCGACTTGCCGCCGTTGAAGCAGATGGCCCGGATGGCCGGGTACGCCTGCAATAGCGCAGTGAAGTCATTGCCCCGCTCCTCGCGGATGGCGGAGTCGAGGCTGCCCTCGCGCTCGCACTGCCCGATAGAATCCCAGAGGGCAATGTGGTGGTCTAGCAGCATAGCGAGCTTTTCCTCATAGCGGGAGGGCAGCGCTTCGCCGAGCAGGTCGGCCATCATCGGCCAGAAGCGGTTCTGCGGATGGGCGTAGTACTGCTGTTCCTCGAGCGACTTGACGCCGGGCATGGAGCCTAAGATGAGCGCCCGGCAATCCTTGTCGATGCTGGGCGACAGTCCGATACAGAGCATGTGGATGCGACCTTTCTGGGTAAGCGAGTCAGCGGTTCTCAAAGGCCTTGGCCAGATGCTCGAGGCCATTTTGGAGCGTGCTCCAGGGGCAGGCGATGTTGAGGCGCTGGAAGCCGCGGCCCGCCTTGCCGAAGATGTGGCCGGAGTCGAGCCAGAGGTTCGCGTCGTTGATGATGATGTCGTCGAGCTCTTCGTCGGAGAGGCCGTAGGCCGAGAAGTCGAGCCAGAGAAGGTACGTGCCCTCAGGCTCGATAAGCGTCACCTTGGGCATCTTCTCGGCGAGGAAGGCCTTCGTCTTCTTGTAATTGCCTTCGATGTAGGCCAAGAGCTCCTTGAGCCACGAGCCGCCTTCTGCGTAGGCTGCCTGGGCGGCGAAGAGGCCGAGCGCGTTCGGCTGGCTGTAGCCGGCCGCCGAGATCTCAGCGCGGAAGCGCTTGCGAAGCTCGTCATTCTCGATGAAGATGTTCGAGATCTGCAGGCCGGCGAGATTAAAGGTCTTCGACGGCGAGGTGCAGGTGATCGTTTGCGCCGCAATTTCCGGCGAGAGCGAGGCGAGCACTGTGTGGCGGAAGCCAGGGCGCACGAACTCCTCATGGATCTCGTCGGAGACGATCAGCACATCGTGCTTGAGGCAGATGGAGGCGATGCGCAGCAGCTCCTCGCGTGTCCAGACGCGGCCGGCCGGATTGTGCGGGCTGCAGAGCAGGAAGAGCTTGACATTATTTTTGACAATCTTATCTTCAAAGTCCGCAAAGTCAATCTCGTAGTGGCCGTCCTTGAGGACAAGAGGGCTGTTGACGAGCTGGCGGCCGTTCTGGCGGATGACCTCGCTGAACGGGTAGTAGACGGGCTGCTGCAGGAGAACGGCATCGCCGGGCTTCGTGAAGCAGCGCACGGCTGTGGCCAGCGCGAAGACGACGCCCGGCGTGATGGTCAGGGCCTTCGTCGAGGGCGTCCAGTCGTGGTGCTCCGTCATCCAGTTGACGATGGTCTGCTTGTACGACTCCTTCGGGTCGGTGTAGCCGAAGATGCCGTGCTGGACGCGGCGCGTGAGCTCCGCGATGACGGGCTGCGGCGTGGAAAAGTCCATGTCGGCGACCCAGAACGGCAGGATGCCCTGCGGATAGCCGCGCTCGACCGCAAAGTCGTATTTGAGGCACGATGTGTCGCGGCGGTCGATGACTGTATCAAAATCGATTGGCATAAAAATCACTCGCTTTCTGTGGGAAGGGCTAGCAGGGAGCCGGCGGGATCAGCTGTTCAAGGCCTGGTCGAGGTCAGCGATGAGGTCCTCGGGATCCTCAATGCCGACAGAGAAGCGCAGCAGGCGGTCGTCGAGGCCCGTGCGCGCGAGCAGCTCCTTCGGCATCTCGGCATGCGTCTGGGCGATCGGGTACGTCAGCAGGCTTTCGACGCCGCCGAGGCTCTCGGCGAAGGCAATGAGCTTGAGGCGGCCGAGCACTTTGATGGCGAGCTCCGGCGACTTGACCTTGAAGGAGATCATGCTGCCAAAGCCCGTGGCCTGGCTCTTGTGGCGCGCGTGGCCCGGATGGTCGGGCAGTCCGACGTAGTAGACATCGGTGACAGTCGGCTGACGCTTGAGCCAGTCGGCAATCTTCATGGCATTTTTTCCTGGCGCTCGACGCGAAGGCCGAGCGTCTTGATGCTGCGCAGCAGCAGCCACGAGTCGATCGGCGTCAGGTTCGGCCCTTCCGACTTGATGTAGAGCTCGAGATCTTTGCCGTAGCCGGCATCAGCGTCGGCAATCGCGATGACGCCCGCAATGATGTCGTTGTGGCCGCAGATGTACTTCGTCGCACTGTGGACGACGATGTCGGCGCCGAGCGTCAGCGGCTTCTGGAAATGCGGCGAGAGGAAGGTGTTGTCAACGGTGAGCAGGGCGCCGTTCTCGTGGGCGAGCGCAGCGAGGGCGCGGATATCGCTGACGAGCATCATCGGGTTTGACGGCGTCTCGATGAAGATCATCTTCGTCTCCTGGCGGATTTTTGCCGCCGTCGCCTCGAGGTCGGCCGTGTTGACGTAGTCGAAGGTCAGTCCGTACTTCTTGTAGATGTCGCTGACGAGTCGGACGGTGCCGCCGTAGAGGTCCTCGGAGAGCAGGATGTGGTCGCCGGGATTCAGCAGATGGAGCACCATGTTGATGGCGGCCATGCCCGACGAGACGGCCCAGGCGCGCTGGCCGCGCTCGAGCTTGGCGAGGACGTCCTCGAGCTCCTTGCGCGTCGGATTGGCGACGCGGCCGTAGTCAAAGCCCGTGCTCTGCTTGTAGCCCGGGTGGCGGTATGTCGCCGAGAGGTAGATCGGTTCGCTGATGGCGCCGGTTGCATCGTATTTGTGGCAGCCGTGCACTTCAAGGGTGTAATCGTTCATAGGATCCCTCCTGTTAAGCAAATCTTTGAAAGACATATCGTTCTAGTAGGTATAGCTGCTATTATAAGGGAAAGCAGCTGTTCTTGTCAATGACATCAGCACGGCAGGGCGATGCGCCGCGTCTCGCCAACTTCCGACTGGAAGTTGGCGCTTGTGAGGTCGCGCAGTTCCATCAGCCGCGACTCGACTTCTGCGGGCGGCAGCAGGAGGTGGAGCGTGACAGCTTCAGCGTAGTCGGCCTCCTCTGTGCGGATCTCCTGCTGCCGGATCCAGTGCTCGACTGTCGCCAGGAGGTCGTAGCCGATTGTCACATGGAGCTCGGTAAAGGGCGTCATCTCGATGCGCGTGGCCGCTTCGATGCCGAGCACGGCGGCATGGCCGTAGGCGCGGATGAGTCCGCCCGCGCCGAGCTTGATGCCGCCGAAGTAGCGCGTGACGACGATGACAACGTCCGTCAATGCGTTCTTCTTGATGGCCTCTAGGATGGGGTTGCCCGCCGTGCCGCCCGGTTCGCCGTCGTCGTTCGACTTCTGCTTGTCGGCGCGCTCGCCGAGCACGTAGGCAGAGCAGTTGTGGCGCGCGTCGAAGTACTGCTTCTTCATGGCCTGGATGAAGGCGCGTGCCTCTTCCTCCGTCTCGACATGACGGATGTGCGTGATGAATCTCGATTTCTGTATCTCATAGAGCGTCTCGACGGAGTCGTCCGTCTCGCGTATGGTTCGATAGCCGTTCATGATTGCCTCCTGGATGTATTTCTTTCTTAAATAATTATACCCTATTTCCTGCGCGTATGTCTCATCTGAAAATTTTATCTGCAGAGCTATGGTAATTGCTATCGTTTTGTAGTATCCTTTAGGTTGAAATAATGGAAGTGTCGCGGATGGCAATGCTATACAAATCACAGATCGAAGCGGCACTGGGAAGGTTGTGTTATTAAGGTAATGAACGAGTCGAAAATGAACAGAGGGTTAAAGAATCGCCACCTGCAGCTGATCTCGCTGGGCGGGGTCATCGGCAGTGGTTACTTCCTCGGCACCGGGTATGTTCTCGAAAAAGCGGGCCCGGCCGCGATCCTCGCCTATCTCTTGGGCGGGGTCATCGTGCTTTGCGTCATGCTCTGCCTCGCGGAGCTGGCGGTGGAAAAACCTGTATCGGGTTCTTTTGTCACGTATGCAAGGGAGCACATATCTCCGACCTGGGCCTGCGGTGTGGGCTGGGCCTACTGGACGACCTGGGTTGCGTACGTTCCATCCGAGATGATTGCCGCTGGCATCATCATGAATAACTTTATACCAGAAGTCAGCCAGCTCTGGTGGGCTGTGTTCTTCGGACTCCTGGTGACGATTCTCAATCTGTTCCATGTCGATAAGTTCGGCGAGAGTGAGTTCTGGCTGTCTCTGATTAAGATCATCGCTCTTGCAGCCTTCAGTATCGTGGCTGGCCTCATCTGCCTCGGCCTCATCGGCGATCAGGGCTATATCGGCACAAAGGTCCTTCTCGGCAGCGGCGGTTTTGCGCCGAACGGTTACTGGTCCATTGTGTTGACGATGGTCATCATCCTCGTCAATTTCCAGGGAACGGAAATCATCGGCCTGGCCGCCGGCGAGTGTGAGAAGCCGGAAAAGAGCATTCCGATTGCGGTCCGCAATGTGACGTGGCGCATCATCGCGCTCTACATCATCCCGATCTCGCTCCTGATCTCCATCCTGCCCTGGGACAAGGCGGGCCTCGATGAGAGTGTCTTTGCGGCAGCTGTCACGCAGTACGGCCTTTCGGGCTTCGGCGCGTTCTTCGCCTTCGTCATCCTGACGGCGGCCATCTCGTGCTCGAACTCGGGCCTCTACGGTGCGGCGCGCGCCCTGCACGCGCTCGCGCGCATGGACATGGCCCCGAGCACGCTCGGCCACATCAACAAGAACGGCATGCCGTCGCGCTCCATCCTCGTCTCGATCTGCGCGTGCTGGGCCGTCATCCTGCTCTACTCGTTTGATCCGGATTCAGCGCTCTACACGTACCTCTTGGCCGTATCGGGCTTCACGGGCGCGATTGCCTGGATCTCAATCTGCTGGAGCGAGTACCGCAGCCGCAAGCGCAAGATCGCCGAGGGCACGGAAGGGGCGCTGCGCTACAAGACGCCGTTCTTCCCGTATGTCACGCTGTTCGGCATCTGGGCACAGGTCTTCTGCCTCGTCGTCATGGTCTTCGAGCCAGAGCTGCGCGAGGCCCTCTACGCCGGCGTCCCCATGCTCGTCTTCCCGATGGCCTGGTACCGCCTGCGCCAGCACCGCCGCGCCACCAGCGCCGCCCGTGCACTTCACTGAATCGAATCCGTCAAAAGCCGCTTCTTGGATAGAGGCGGCTTTTTTGTTGACATCTCGCATGGGGAGGCGCCGCAGCTGCTTGTCAACGCTGCGCTGCGCAGGACTGCTAAAAGGATTTTTTTGCCGCAGAATCAATCCTTAGAAAAGACAAAAAACGCGCTTCGCTTGAACGATTGTCTTTTCTAAGGGGCTTGGTCGGCAAAAAATCCTTTCTTCACGCAGTTCTGCTAACGCTCCGCTTATGACAAGCAGCTGCGGCTCAATTCCAGCACAGACGAAGTTTGCGTACCCATGCATTCCTTCTCGTATAGAAGAGATGAGCTCCCCGCCAAGGGGGCAGAGGGACAAGAGTGGAGCGTTCAGATTCCTGCGTGAAGAAGCTATTTTTGTCTACCACTCATGACCCTCGAAAAGAGTAGCCGTTCAAGCGCAGCGCGTTTTACTCTTTTCGAGGGATGCATTAAGAGACAAAAATAGCTTTAGCAGGAATCTGTCGCGTAGCGTTGGCCCTCTGAGTCCTTCGGCGGCACACATCGTATCTCTAGCAGCCTGCCCTGCGCAGCGTTGCCTGTCCACTGCGGCGACTTGCTTTATGCGATGTAAACTGAATCTGAATCCGCAAATCACCTGCAAACCAAAAGCCCCCTGCCATGCAGGAGGCTTCTTGTGATGTGTGTCGTTGTGGGAAGCGATTACGCAGCTTGCTTCTTGGCGTATCTCTTTTCTTCCTGATCCATGACGATGGCGACGGCGCCGTCACCGGTGATGTTCAGGCAGGTGCGGAACATGTCGAGGACACGGTCGATGCCGGCGACGAGAGCGAGGCCTTCCATCGGGAGGTTGACGCTCTGCAGGACCATCGCGAGCATGATGAGGCCGGCGCCCGGGACGCCTGCCGTGCCGATGGAGGCCAGCGTGCCCGTCAGGACGATCATGGCCATCTGGCCGTACGTCAGGTCAATGCCGAAGACGTTCGCGATGAAGAGGGAGCAGACGCCCATGTAGAGAGCCGTGCCGTCCATGTTGATCGTCGCGCCGAGCGGCAGGACGAAGGAGGAGACATCGCGCGAGACACCGAGCTTCTCCTGGCTGTTCTTCATGTTGACCGGCAGTGCCGCTGCACTCGAGCAAGTCGTGAAGGCGATCAGCATCGCCTCACTCATGCCGCGGAAGAACTGCGCCGGCGTATGGCCGCCCCAGACCTTGGCGAGCGTCGAGTAGACGGCAACCGCATGGATGAGGCAGCCGACGGCGACGCAGGCGATGACGGAGATCAGCGGCAGCAGGACGGACGGGCCGTTCTTGGCGACGACCGGCAGCAGCAGGGCGAAGACGCCGATCGGAGCGAAGCTCATGACGATGCCGATGATCTTGTAGGAGACCTCTGCGCAGGCGTCGAAGAACTTGATCAGGATGTCTGCGCGCTCGCCGCCGACCTTGAGGATGCCGACGCCGATGAAGAGCGCGAAGACGATGACCGGCAGGATATCCGCTTTGGCCATCGAAGCGACCGGGTTAGCCGGGACCATCGCGACGAAGACCTGCATGATCGACGGCGCTTCCTTGACCTTGACGACAGCGTCCGATGTCATCTGGAGGCCGAGGCCCGGATGCGCGAGGCCTGCGACGCTGAAGCCGATGACGATGGCGATAGCCGTCGTGACGAGGTAGAGCAGGATCGTCTTGATGCCGATGCGGCCGAGCTTCGTCGTGTCACCGAGGCTCGTCATGCCGACGACGAGCGAGCAGAGGACGACGGGGACGATCATCATCTTGATGAGATTGATGAAGATCGTGCCGATCGGGGCAATCCACCAGTTGATGAACGGCAGTGCCGGTTCGCCCGCAATCAGGCCGACGATGACGGCCAGCACGAGCGCGATGAAGATCTTGATCGATAAGTTCATGAAAATCACTCCTTGGGTATTGCGTACTTCGCGTATGCGTGATCAGTCATTGGCTGCGATATATTTTCGCATTTGTATGATAGATAATGCCAATTCCTTATTACAGTTTTTTATTATAGAGAAAAGAGCAGAGGATGTCCACTGTCATGGAATAAGTATACGGTATACATACATCGTACGTGGACAATGCGGGACAGCACTCTATATTATTGTAAATCGAATCCGATTCCTTGACACAATCTCTTTGCGTATAATTTTGCTTATAATAAAGAAGACAGCTTTGCCGTGCATGATTCCTGTGAGCAGCGCGCAAAAAAAATGCGGGGAAACGATTGTCAAGGCACTTCTCTTATGATATAATTTCTACCGGTGTAAAAATAGCACGCGCCTCGATCGCTGCCCTGTGCCCGAAATGGGTGGTGCAGAGAAATGAAAGGTGCGGAAGAAAAAAACAGGAGGTGCACCAACATGGCAGTTATTTCCATGAAACAGTTACTTGAAGCAGGTGTCCACTTCGGACATCAGACCCGTCGTTGGAACCCGAAGATGGCAAAGTACATCTTCACGGAGCGCAATGGCATCTACATCATCGACCTTCAGAAGACGGTCAAGAAGGTTGACGAGGCTTATGCATTCCTTCGCAGCGTTGCAGAGGAAGGCAAGAGCGTCCTTTTCGTTGGCACGAAGAAGCAGGCTCAGGAAGCCATCAAGGAAGAAGCTACGCGTGCTGGCCAGTTCTATGTCAACGAGCGCTGGCTCGGCGGCATGATGACGAACTTCCGCACGATCCAGAAGCGCATCGCTCGTCTCAAAGAGCTCGAGGCTATGGAAGCAGACGGCACGTTCGAAGTCCTCACGAAGAAAGAGGTCCAGGGTCTTCGCCACGAGATGGAGAAGCTCGAGCAGTACCTCGGCGGTATCAAAGAGATGAACAAGCTGCCGGGCGCACTCTTCATCGTCGATCCGCGCAAGGAGCGCATCGCCGTTGCTGAGGCTCGCAAGCTCAACATCCCTATCGTTGCAATCGTGACACGAACTGCGATCCGGACGAGATCGACTACGTCATTCCGGGCAACGATGACGCAATCCGCGCTGTCAAGCTCCTCACGGGCCGCATGGCTGATGCAGTCCTCGAGGGTCGTCAGGGTGAGGATAGCGAAGCAGAAGCTGCAGAAGCACCGGCTGCTGAATAAGCAATCCAGATTCGATAAGAAGACCGGGAGGGGTAAGGGAGTTATCCCTTGCCCCTCCCTTTTATTAGGAGGAGAAGAACCAATGGCAAAGATTACGGCTGCAATGGTAAAAGAGCTGCGCGAGACGACGGGCGCAGGCATGATGGACTGCAAGAAGGCCCTGACGGCTACGGACGGCGACAAGGAAAAGGCAATCGACTGGCTCCGCGAGAAGGGCATCTCGAAGGCTGAGAAGAAGGCTGGCCGCATCGCTGCAGAGGGTGCTGTCGCCGCTTACATCAGCGAGGATGCAAAAGTCGGCGTTCTCGTCGAAGTCAACTGCGAGACGGACTTCGCTGCTGGCAACGAGCAGTTCCGCGCTCTCGAAGAGAAGATCGCGAAGCACATCGCTGCAACGAACCCGGCTGACCTCGATGCCCTCAATGCAAGCGAGATCGACGGCAAGACGGTCGCTGCTCTCGTGACGGAAGCTACGGCTACGATCGGCGAGAAGATCTCCCTGCGCCGCTTTGTCCGCTATGAGTCGGAAGGCCGCGTTGCCAGCTACATCCACATGGGCGGCAAGATCGGCGTCCTCGTCGACATGACGGGTGGCGACGAAGAGCTCGGAAAGGACGTTGCCATGCAGATCGCTGCAGCAGCTCCGGCAGCCATCGACCGCAGCGGTGTCGATGCAGCAGCTCTCGAGCACGAGAAGGAAGTCCTCCGCAAGCAGGCTCTCGAAGAGGGCAAGCCGGAGAAGATCGTTGAGCGCATGGTCGAAGGCCGCATCAACAAGTACTACAAGGAAGTCTGCCTCAACGAGCAGATCTTCGTCAAGGATTCCGACAAGACGGTCAAGGACATCCTCGGCGACGTCAAGGTAACGGCATTCACGCGCTACCAGCTCGGCGAAGGCATCGAGAAGAAGCAGGAGAACTTCGCTGCTGAAGTCGCTGCTCAGATGAAATAATCAACCGGAAAAAGCCAGACCGGAAAGAAAGAGAACACATAATGGATTGTGTTCTCTTTTTTTAGAGGTTATAACGAGGCAGAAAATCTCCGTAAATGAGGGAAACATCTAGAAATAGGCGGTGAGCCTATCTCCCGCCTCGTTGAAAGGCTGCAAGGTGGATTTTCCTATGGAAAATCTGGAACAATGGCCTTATAATAGAGAAAGATGCAGTGACATTTAGATGGAGGGTAATATTTTGGAACCAGCAAAATATAAACGCATTGTCCTGAAACTCAGTGGTGAATCGCTTGCCGGCGATCAGGGCTTCGGCATCAACCCGGCTGTTGTCGAGGATATCGCGAAGCAGATCAAGAAAATCCGTGAGCGCGGCGTCGACGTCGCCATCGTCGTCGGCGGCGGCAATATCTGGGCGCGGCCTGTCCGGCTCGGCTAAAGGCATGGACCGCGTCTCGGCAGACTACATGGGCATGCTGGCTACGGTCATGAATTCTCTGGCCCTCCAGGACGCTATGGAAAAGAACGGCATCGCTACCCGCGTCCAGACGGCTATCAACATGCAGCAGGTCGCTGAACCGTATATCCGCCGCCGGGCTATCCGCCATATGGAAAAAGGCCGCGTCGTCATCTTCGGTGCCGGTACGGGCAATCCTTACTTCTCGACGGATACGACAGCCGCACTGCGGGCTGCTGAAATCGAAGCCGATGCCATCCTCATGGCCAAGAACGGCGTCGACGGCGTCTATGACAGCGATCCCAAACTTAATCCGGATGCCAAGATGTTCAAGCATCTGACCTATCTCGACGTCATCAACAAAGACCTGAAGGTCATGGATGCTACGGCTACGACGCTCTGCCGCAACAACAACATCCCCATCGTCGTCTTCAACATCGACCAGCCGGGTAACATCGTCAAAGCCGCCAGCGGAGAAGATTTAGGCACTGTAGTCGACAAAGAAGACTAAAAGCTGTATGATATACTTATAAAAATAAAATAAGGAAGTGATTGACATGGAAGTAAAAGAAATCATTGCCCAGCACGAAGAAAAGATGGACAAGACCATCGAAGCCCTGAAACGGGAATTGTCGTCGATCCGCACGGGCCGCGCCAGCACGTCGCTGCTGGACCGGATCACCGTCGACTACTATGGTACGCCGACGCCGGTCAAACAGGTCGCCAATGTGGCCGCTCCGGAACCGCGCATGATCACCATCGCCCCGTGGGAACCGAAGATGCTCGGTGAAATCGAAAAGGCCATCCTCAAGTCCGACTTGGGCCTGAATCCGAACAACGACGGCAAGATCATCCGCCTGGAAATCCCCCAGCTGACGGAAGAACGCCGTAAGGAACTGAGCAAGAAAGTCAGCAAAATTGCCGAAGACTCGAAAGTCGTCATCCGTAATATCCGCCGCGACGCCAACGAAACCATCAAGAAGATGGAAAAGAAGAAGGAAGTCACGGAAGATGACAGCAAAGAAGGTCAGGAAAACATCCAGAAGCTGACGGATAAAAAATCAAGGTCATCGACGAAATCAAAGCGAAAAAAGAAAAAGA
>ENA-OQED01000070-OQED01000070.1-human-gut-metagenome-genome-assembly--contig:-NODE-70-length-38467-cov-1.941941_pt1 | contig 38467 bp, 35 predicted proteins | sample MGYA00242790_ERZ504625 | MGnify/ENA primary metagenome ERZ504625 (study PRJEB26092, sample SAMD00036345) | human gut metagenome | host: Homo sapiens | study: EMG produced TPA metagenomics assembly of...
CGACTATCCTGAATACACCGACGTCATCCATGGTTGAATCCCTCTCAATCTTTTTTTCGAGGACAGGATCATTCCTGTCCTCTTTTTGTGTCGGGGCGCATGCAACGGAACGCCGAAGCCGAAACAGGTCCCCACGCCTCCGTAGGATGTGCGCAAACAAAAAGCCGGCTGCATGGAAGTCCATGCAGCCGGCTCGCTATATACAGCTTAATCAAAATTCATGATGATGGTCTTCTCTTCCGTGAGCTCGCGGATAGCGTACTCGGGGCCTTCTTTGCCCATGCCGCTGTCCTTGACGCCGCCGTACGGCATGTTGTCCATGCGGAAGCTGGAGCCGTCGTTGATGACGACGCCGCCTGCTTCGATGTGCTCGGCTGCGTAGTGGGCGATGGCGAGAGAGCTCGTGAAGACGCCGGCCTGCAGGCCGTAGCGGGAGTTGTTGACGCCGGCGACGGCCTCTTCAATCGTGTCGTAGGGGATGATCGAGAAGACCGGTGCGAACGCTTCGTTCTTGACGACATCCATGTCAGGCGTTACGTTCGTGAGGATGGTCGGCTCGTAGAAGGCACCGTGGCGGTGCCCGCCGGTCAGTACCTTGGCACCGGCTGCTGCGGCATCTTTGACCCAGCCCTCGATGCGCACGGCTTCTTTCTCTGCGATCATCGGGCCGAGGCAGGTCGACTCGTCGCTGAGTTTGCCGCCCTTGAAGTCCTTGGCAAAGGCGACGGCGTAGTCGCAGAACTCCTGGTAGATGCTGCGCGAGACGTAGACGCGCTGGCAGGAGATGCAGACCTGGCCGGCGTTGAGGAAGGCGTACTTTGCGCAGAGCTCGGCGACTTTCTTGACATCTTTGACGTCTTCATGCACGATGTTGGCGGAGTTTGAGCCGAGCTCGAGTGCCACGCGGCGGAAGCCGGCGGCTTCCTGCAGGGATTTGCCGACGGGGACGCTGCCCGTGAAGGAGAACATGCGGATGCGCGCGTCCTTCGTCAGGTAATTGCCGACGAGTGCGCCTGGGCCGGTCAGCAGGTTGAGGCAGCCAGCTGGCAGTCCCGCCTCGCGGAAGACGTCGCAGAGCAGGGCAGCTGTCAGCGGCGTGGCGGAGGCCGGCTTGTAGATGACGGTGTTGCCGGCCGCGAGTGCCGGGCCAATCTTGTGGGCGGCGAGGTTGACCGGGAAGTTGAACGGCGTGATGGCGCAGACGACGCCGAGCGGCTGGCGGATAGTGAAGGCGAGCTTGTTCTGGCAGCCCGGTGCACCGGCGAGCGGGATCGTCTCTCCCTTGAGGCGCTTGGCTTCTTCTGCTGAGAGGATCAGCGTTTGGTAGGCGCGGCCGATCTCGCCGCGGGCATCGCGCAGCGGCTTGCCTGCTTCAGCCGACAGCGCCGCGGCGAATTCCTCGGTGCGCTCGCGCATGAGGTTGGCGGCCTTAAGGATGATCTCGTAGCGCTCGTAGGCAGAGAGCCTGACCTCACGGAAAGCCTTCTCGGCCGCGTCGACGGCCGTACGGCATTCCGCCTCGCCTGCGACGGCAATCTCGGCAATGGTTTCGTTCGTCTCTTTATTGTAGACAGGGACGGTCTTCTCGGTCATGACTTCCTGACCGCCGATGTACAAGGGCTGTTCTTTCATGGGAATACCTCCTAAACGTTTTTGCTGTGGATCAACGCATCGTTGCAATCTTCTCGACTTCCTCTTCGCGTATCGTGTCCGGTGTGATGAGCTGGATGTGGTTGGCCGTGCAGTACGAGACGTACTTCTCGGGCGGCAGTTTGTTGGTCACGATGTACTGCATCTCCTTGAGCGTGCAGTAGCTCATCAGGGAGGAGATGTCGAATTTCGAATCGTCGACGAGCAGGAAGTGCTCGCAGTCCTTCTCGACGAGGCAGCGCTTGATCTCGCATTCGAGTGGCGAGGCGTTCGTCGCGCCGTGTTCGAGCGAGATGCCCGTGCTCGCGAGGAAGACCTCGATATATTATAGCGGCGCAAGACCTGGATGACCTGCGGTCCGACGAACGCCTTGGACGGGGTGAAGAGCGAACCGCCCGTCGCGAGGACGTTGAGGTTGCTGTAGTTGGATGCCGCATTGATGACGTGGACGCTCGCCGTGACGATGGTCAGGCGGTGCTTCTCCGTCAGGTACGGGATCATGTGCATCGTGGTCGTGCCGGAGTCGATGTAGATGACGTCGCCGTCGTGGACGAAGTCGGCTGCCATGCGGGCAATCTGTTTCTTGGCATCGGCATTGCGGCTCTCGCGCGAGGCGAAAGGCTCCGGGCTGCCGGACGGTTCGGCGAGGACGATGCCGCCGTAGACCTTCTTGATGAGTCCCTGCTGTTCGAGCTCTGCGATATCGCGGCGTATGGTGTTCTTGGAGACCTGGAACGTATCGCAGAGATCGTTGATGGATATGTTGTGCACACTTTTCAACAATTCATGGATGCGGTTGATTCGATCGATTTTCATGAGAGATCACCTGCTTCTGCGCCTGAGGCACATGGAGTGCCGAATCATTACACAACATGCGCCAATAGGCATTCAAGAAATAACTAATTTATGAGTAAGTTTGTTTACTTTCATTATAAGCGAATCGTCGGTAAGAAACAAGAGAAAACAGAAAAAAGTACCATTTTTCATGGACCGGACTGTGCAGGAACGGCAAGCCTTAAGCAATACTTATCATATAGAATCATCATGATTACTAATGATTATCAGAAAAAATAAAATTCCGCAAAATCTTGCCAAAAAGTCCAAAACAGTATTGACAACGTGACGTAAAAGTATTAAATTATAGCCATAAGGTAATCAAAAGGTTATCAACAACAGCGTTGATACTATCATCAGAATAGGAGAGTGGACAACATGGGTTATACGTTTATGGTTCCGGCAAAGATCATCTCGGGCACGAATGTCATTGAAGAACTCGGCCAGCACATCCAGGGCAAGGGCACGAAGGCCCTGATCGTCACGGATCAGTTCATGGTCAAGTTCGGCAATGCGGCGAAAGTCGAGAATGCGCTCGCCAAGGCGAACATCCCGTATGTCACCTTCGCTGGTGCCAACTCGGAGCCGACGGACAAGATCGTCGATGCCGGCCTGAAGGTATACCGTGAAGAAGGCTGCGACTTCCTCGTCGCTCTCGGCGGTGGCAGCCCGATGGATACGGCAAAGGCCATCATGTTCATGTCGACGCAGCCGGAAGGCAAGAAGATCAACGAGTTCATGCATGTCAACATCGACATGCCGGTCCCGTATCTCGTCGCCATCCCGACGACGGCTGGCACGGGCTCTGAGGTCACGAAGAACACGATCATCGCTGACACGGAGAACAACGTCAAGATGCTGCTCGGCGGCCCGTCCATCATCCCGGCTCTCGCTGTTGTCGATCCGACCTTCACGATGACGGCTCCGCCATCCGTCACGGCTGCAACGGGTATCGATGCACTCTGCCATTCGATCGAGGCTTACACGAGCCGCAAGGCACAGCCGCTTACCGATACGTTTGCACTTTCGGCCATCAAGAAGATCCATAAGAGCCTGCCGATCTGCTACAAAGATGGCAAGAATGTTGAGGCTCGCCTGCAGATGAGCATTGCGGCAACGGAAGCTGGCATCGCCTTCAACAACGCCTCCGTTACGATCGTCCATGGCATGAGCCGCCCGATCGGCGCTCTGTTCCACATCGCACACGGTGTCTCGAACGCCATCCTGCTGCCGGCCTGCATGAAGTTCGCCATCGAGGAGAACACGGCACGCTTCGCCACGATCGCTCGCGTCATGGGTGTTGCAGACGACGCTACGCCGGACCACGATGCAGCTGAGGCATTTGTCGCAGAGGTCTCGCGCTTCTGCAAGGAAGTCGGCATCCCGTCGGCAGAATCCCTGCTCGAGCAGCGCGGCTTTACGAAGGAAGACTTCCTCGCACAGCTCGACAAGATGGCTTCCGATGCTCTCGAGAGCGGCAGCCCGCAGAACACGATGCGCATCCCAACGAAGGAACAGCTCATCGAGATCTACAAGGAACTCTTCTGATTTCGCAAGAATCCGCATGATAGAATAGGAGGGGTGGTCATGCCACTCGTACATTTGACAGACCTCATAAGCAAACCGGACAATACATACGCGATCGGCGCGTTCAATGTCTCGGATATGGAGATGGCCATGGGTGCCATCAAGGCGGCAGAAGAGCTCCATGCTCCGCTGATCCTGCAGATCGCGGAAGGCCGCCTGCGCTACTCGCCGCTCGACCTGCTTGGCCCCGTGATGATCGCGGCCGCCAAGAAGTGCTCGATGCCGACGGCCGTTCATCTCGACCACGGCAGCACAATGGAGACGATCAAGCTCGCGCTCGACCTCGGCTTCACGTCCGTCATGTTCGACGGTTCGAAATACCCGCTCGACGAGAACATCGCCCGCACACAGGAAGTCGTCAAGCTCGCGAAGAGCTACGGCGCTGATGTCGAAGGTGAGATCGGCCGCGTCGGCGGCGCGGAAGGCGACTACAAGAGCGTGGATGTCCTCGTCACGAGTGTCGAGGAAGCCAAGCGCTTTGCCGAGGAATCCGGCATCGATGCGATGGCCGTTGCAATCGGCACGGCCCATGGCAACTACAAGGAGACGCCGAAGCTCCGCATCGACCGCCTCAAGGAGATCCATGCAGCCGTCAAGACGCCGCTTGTCCTGCACGGCGGCACGGGCCTGACGGAAGAGGACTTCCGGACTTGCCTCGCCAACGGCATCCAGAAGATCAACATCGCCACGGCGTCGTACGATGCCTCGGCTGCGAAGATCAAGGAAGTCGCCGCAGCGAACCCGCAGGCAAAGTACTTCGATTTCAGCGATGCCATCGTACAGGGCACCTACGAGAACGTCAAGAAACACATGCACATCTTCGGTCTCGAACAGAAGGCATGAGGAGGATAAAGATATGGCACTCATTAGCTTTGATGAAAACAAGAAACGCGATGTCGTCCTGATTGGCCGCGTCACGCTGGATTTCAATCCGAATGAACTCAACCGCACGCTGGACAAGGTCAAGACCTTCTCCATGTACCTCGGCGGTTCGCCGGGCAACATGGCGGTCGGCATCAACAAGTTGGGCAAGAAGGTCGGCTTCATCGGCTGCGTATCCGACGACCAGTTCGGCGACTTCGTCCTCAACTACTTCAATGAGCGCGGCATCGACACGTCCCAGATGACGCGCGCCAAGAACGGCGAGCGCATGGGCCTGACGTTCACGGAGATCAAGAGCCCGACGGAGTCGAGCATCCTGATGTACCGCGACCAGGTCGCTGACCTCGAGATCGCACCGGAAGATGTCGACGAGCAGTACATCGCCGACAGCAAGATCCTCATTGTCTCCGGCACGGCGCTCTCGAAGAGCCCGTCGCGCGAAGCCTGCCTGCTGGCTGTCCAGTATGCCAAGAAACATGGCACGCGCGTCATCTTCGATATCGACTACCGTCCGTACAGCTGGCGCAGCAAGAAGGACATCCAGATCTACTACTCGCTGCTCGCAAGCATGGCCGATGTCATCATCGGTTCGCGCGATGAGGTCAACCTCACGGAAGGCCTCGACGAGGAGGCAACGGAGCCGGCAGACCACGTCATCGCCGAGAAGTACATTGAGCAGGGTGCCAAGATCGTCATCATCAAGCACGGCAAGAAGGGTTCGATTGCTTACACGGCCGACAAGAAGGCCTATAAGGTCGAGTCGTATCACATCAAGCTGCTGAAGTCGTTCGGTGGCGGCGATGCGTATGGCAGCGCCTTCGTCTATGGCCTGCTTGCAGGCTGGACGGTGTCGCAGGCACTGCAGCACGGCACGGCACATGCCGCTATGGTCGTCGCAAGCCACAGCTGTTCGGATGCCATGCAGACGGTCGAGCAGATTGACGCCTTCATGCAGGAACATAAAGACGAGAAAGTCATCACGGAATTGGATTGGGAGGCAGCATTATGAGATTCGGTCGCTTAGGTCAGCTCAAGCACGGCTACAATGCAATGACGACGCGCGAGAGTGACATGCTCATGGATATCGGTTACCAGGAGATGGATGAGAACGAGATCGTTGAGTTCGAAGATCCCCTCCAGGAGACGGCCTTCGTCATCACGACGGGCGATGTGGAGATCTGCTGGAATGGCAAGAAAGAGCTCATGCATCGCGAGTCGCTGCTCGACGAGAACCCGTACTGCCTGCACGTGCCGCACGGCGTCAAGGTCGTCGTCAAGGCCCTGAAGAAATCGGAGCTCCTGATCCAGAAGACGCTCAACGACCGCGACTTTGAGCCGGTCTTCTACCGTCCGAAAGATGTCCAGGCTGATGTTTTCGGCGGCGGCGTATGGCAGGGCACGGCAGAACGCACGGTCCGCACGATCTTCGATTACGACAATGCGCCGTACTCCAACATGGTCAACGGCGAAGTCATCATGACGCCGGGCTGCTGGACGGGCTACACGCCGCACAATCATCCGCAGCCGGAAGTCTACACCTACAAAGTCGACCGTCCGCAGGGCTTTGGCTGTGCGTTCATCGGCGACAACGTCTTCAAGATCGAGGACAACACCTGGTCGGAGATCTCGGGCGGCTACATGCATCCGCAGTGCGCAGCTCCTGGCTACGCTATCTGGTACAGCTGGATGATTCGTCATCTCGACGGCGATCCGTGGAAGAAGACGCGCAATGACCTGCCGGAGCACACCTGGTTGCTCGAGCCGGATGCCGATTCGAAGATCTGGCAGCCGCACAAGAAGTGATAGCGTATCCGCGACGTGGTGAAACGTGGCATAGTGGAGGGGATTCCAATGGCTAAGACAATCAGACTCACGGTAGCACAGGCTCTCGTGAAGTTCCTCAATAATCAGTATGTAGAATTTGACGGCAAGGAAGTGCCGATGTTCGAAGGCATCTTCGGCATCTTCGGCCACGGCAATGTCATCGGCATCGGGCAGGCTCTCGAAGAGGATCCGGGCCATCTGATCATGCGCATGGGCCGCAATGAGCAGGGCATGGCACACGCAGCGATGGGCTTTGCAAAGCAGAAGCGCCGCAAGCAGATGTACGCCTGCACGTCTTCTGTCGGCCCAGGCGCTGCCAACATGGTCACGGCAGCTGCTACGGCTACGGCAAACTGCATCCCAGTCCTGTTCCTGCCGGGCGACACGTACGCTGACCGCCAGCCGGATCCGGTACTCCAGCAGATGGAGCAGACGGTAAGCCTGACGACGACGACGAACGACGCTTTCCGCGCCGTCTGCAAATATTGGGACCGCGTCACGCGTCCTGAGATCCTCATGACGGCCTGCATCAATGCGATGCGCGTCCTGACGGACCCAGCTGAGACGGGTGCTGTCTGCATCGCTTTGCCGCAGGATGTCGAGGGCGAGGCTTGGGATTATCCTGAGTACTTCTTCCAGAAGCGCGTCCATCACATCGACCGCGTAAAGCCGACGGAACGTGCCATCGAAGAGGCTGTCAAGGCCATCGCGAAGGCTGAGCGTCCGCTGATGATCTTCGGCGGCGGCGTCAAGTACTCCGAGGCAGAGGCGGTATTCCAGAAGTTCGCTGAGAAGTACGGCATCCCGTTCGGCGAGACGCAGGCCGGCAAGGGCACGATCACGTGGGAGCATGAGCTCAACATGGGCGGCGTCGGCGAGACGGGCGGCCTTGCAGCCAACACGCTTGCAAAAGATGCAGATGTCGTCATCGGCGTCGGCACGCGCTACACGGACTTCACGACGTCCTCCAAGTGGATCTTCCAGAACCCGAACGTCCAGTACGTCAACATCAACGTCTCCCGCTTCCATGCCTACAAGCTCGATGGCATCCAGGTTGTCGGCGATGCCGGTGCGGCACTCGAGATGCTCGACGAGGCCCTCGGCAAGACGGGCTATCATGTATCGGATGCCTATGCTGCGGACATCAAAGCCGCAAAGGCAGCCTACACGAAGGAAGTCGAGCGCGTCTTCCACATCCAGTTCGGCGACAACTTCGTGCCGGAAGTCAACGATGACTTCGACTACAAGGCTGCAGAGAAGGCCTATAAAGAAGCCGTCGGCGAGACGCTGCCGCAGACGCGTGTCCTCGGCCTGCTCGAAGAGCACATGGATCCGAACGGCATCATCGTCGGTGCATCGGGCTCCCTGCCAGGCGATCTGCAGCGCGTATGGCGTCCGAAGACGGTTGGCAGCTACCACGTTGAGTACGGCTTCTCCTGCATGGGCTATGAAGTCAACGCAGCACTCGGCGTCAAGCTCGCTGAGCCTCAGCGCGAAGTCTATGCGCTCGTTGGCGACTACGCTTACATGATGCTCCATTCGGAACTGCCGACGTCCATCGCTGAGGGCAAGAAGATCAACGTCATCCTGTTCGACAACATGCAGGGCGGCTGCATCAACAACCTCGAGATCGGCCACGGCCAGGGCAGCTACGGCACGGAGTTCCGCTTCCGCAACGAGAAGACGGGCCAGCTCGACGGTGCCTATGTACCGGTTGACTTCGCCATGAACGCCGCTTCCTACGGCTGCAAGAGCTACACGGCTCATACCGAGGAAGAGCTCATTGCGGCCATCGAAGATGCTAAGAAGCAGAAAGTCTCGACGCTCATCGACTGCAAGGTCATGCCGAAGACGATGGTTCATGGTTACGGTGACTGGTGGCGTGTCGGCGTCGCACAGGTCTCCAAGAGCAAGAAGATCCACGACTGCTACGAGAATCTCATGAAGCCGCATTACGATGCAGCTCGCAAGTATTGATCCGTTTTCTTGTCTATCTTGTGTATGAAGGGTACCTGCCGCATCTGCGGCGGGGAGGCCCTGTTGTATAAATTGAATTTTGGGGGTTTATCAAATGGCTAATATCAAACTTGGTATCGCTCCGATTGCTTGGACGAACGACGACATGCCGGATCTCGGCAAAGAGAACACGTTTGAACAGTGTGTCAGCGAGATGGCTCTGGCTGGCTTCACGGGTTGCGAGATCGGCAACAAGTACCCGAAAGATCCGGCCGTCCTCAAGAAGGCTCTTGATCTGCGCGGACTCCAGATCGCCAGCGCATGGTTCAGCTCTTACCTCCTCACGCAGCCGTACGAGCAGGTCGAGAAAGACTTCATCAAGCACTGCGAATTCCTCAAAGCCATGGGCGCGAAGTTCTGCAACGTCGCAGAGCAGGGCACGAGCGTTCAGGGCAAGCTCGACAAGGCTGTCTTCCGCGACAAGCCGCACAACACGGAAGAGCAGTGGAAGACGCTCGCTGAGGGCCTCAACAAGCTCGGTGCTGTCGCCAAGAAGATTGGCCTGACGATGACGTACCATCATCACATGGGCACCTGTGTCCAGACGACGGAAGAGATTGACCGCCTCATGGAGATGACGGATCCAGACCTCGTCTTCCTGCTCTACGATACGGGCCATCTCGTCTGCTCCGGTGAGGACCCGATCTACATCCTCAAGAAGTACCTGCCGCGCATCCGTCACGTACATCTCAAGGACATCCGCATGGACATCCGCAACAAAGTCAAGGAAGAGAACATGAGCTTCCTCGCAGGCGTCCGCGCAGGCATGTTCACGGTCCCGGGCGATGGCGACTTCGACTTCGGTCCGGTCTTCGACATCATCAATGACAGCGACTACGATGGCTGGTTCATCGTCGAAGCTGAGCAGGATCCGGCCAAAGCCAATCCGCTCGAGTACGCGATCAAAGCTCGCAAGTACATCAAAGGAAAAAGCACATATCTGATTGCCGTAAGGCATCGGATTCCCAGAAAGGCTGCTCTCCTGTCCACTATGGGCAGGGGAGCCTTTTTTTCTGTCGGTTCACCGTTTCTCTTGGAATTATTCAGGATCATCTAGAAAGGAATTATCCCCATGGGCATCAGCATGATTGTCTTCAGCCTGATACTTTTGATGTTCTTCGCGTATCGTGGCTATTCCATCATCTTCATCGCACCGATTTTCGCCGTCGTCGCCGCCATCGGCAGCGGCCACGCCTCCATGCCGGTCTACAGTGAGATCTACATGACGAAAGCCGCGGAGTACATCAAGACGTATTACCCCGTCTTCCTGCTCGGCGCCGTCTTCGCCAAGATCATGGAGCAGGGAGGGCTCGCGGCGGCCGTGGCCGACAAGATCGTCTCGGCGCTGGGCCGCGACAAGGCCATTCTGGCCGTACTGCTCGGATGCGGCGTCCTGACGTATGGCGGCCTCTCTGTCTTCGTCGTCGCCTTTGTCATGTACCCATTTGCTGCCATCCTCTTCAAGCAGGCTGATATCCCGAAGCGTCTGTTGCCGGGGCTGCTCTGGATGGGTATCTTCACCTACAGCATGGTGGCCATCCCGGGCACACCGCAGATCCAGAACATCATCCCGACGTCGTTCTTTGGCACTTCGACCTGGTCGGCTCCGGTGCTCGGCCTCATCGGTGCCGTGCTCTACTTCGGACTGGCCTGGGGCTGGATCAGCTATCGCCACAAGAAACTCAAGGCAAAGGGTGAGGGATACGGTCACCATGTGCTCAATGAGCCGGAGGAGTCGCGGGAGGCTCTGCCGGACTGGCGCCTGTCCTCACTGCCGCTGCTTCTTGTTATCGTGCTGAATCTCCTGATCAGCAATCCGTTTCACTGGGATTGGGCGTACCACTGGGATCCGGAAAGCCTCGACAGTTTCATCCCACTGCACCTCTCCCTGCTCGCGGGCGGCGTCGACAAGGTACAGGCCATCTGGTCCATCAATGCGGCTCTTATCGTGAGCTCCATCGTCGCGGCCATCATCGGCCGCAGACGGCTGAGACTCAAGGGCGGTCTCGTCAAAGCCCATCAACACGGGAGCCATCGGCTCGACGACGGCCATCCTCAACGTAGCTTCAGGCTACGCCTACGGCTGTGTCATCGCAGCCTTGCCAGCCTTTACGATCATCAAGGAAGCATTGCTCGGCCTGCACCTCGGCGACGGCCCGCTGATGTCTGCCATCGTGACGACGGGCATCATGACGGGCGTCACGGGCTCTTCCTCGGGCGGCATGACGATTGCCCTCGGCATGCTCGGACAGGAGTGGCTGGCCTGGGCGCAGCAGATCGGCATGAGTGCAGATGTCCTGCACCGCATCATCTGCATGGCCTCTGAGTGCATTGATACCGTGCCGCAGTCGGGCGCACTCGTCACACTGCTCGCCGTCTGCGGCCTGACGCATCGCGAGTCGTATTACGACGTTGTGATCCTGACGCTCCTGAAGACGCTTGTCGTCTTCGCCTGCCTGGGCGTCTACCTGATGACAGGTATTGAATGACGAGCAGCAGAGATCGAGACGCTAGAAAAAGGAGGATGTCTCATATGGACGAAGCGACAAAACGAAAGACGTATTTCCTGTTGGCGGCGACGACGATCATCTGGGGCATCCAGCCGCTCTGCATCAAGTGGCTCGTGACGACCTGGTCGCCTGTGACGATCACGGCCATGCGCTACTACCTGATTGGCACGACGCTCCTGGCACTCTCCGTCTACCGCGGCGAGCGCCTGCTGCCGCCGCGCAGTTGCCTCCTCGGTCTCTTCTTCATGGGGGTCACGGGCATTGGGCTCAATAATGTCATGCAGTTCACGGGCCTCGCTATCTCGACGGTGACGAACTGCACGCTGATCGCGGCGGCCAGCCCCGCCATCACGGCATTCATGGCGGTCATCTTCGTGCGCGAGCGGCTGAGCCTGCTGGCCTGGGGAGGCATCGTCCTGTCCTTCCTCGGCGCGCTGCTCGTCATCAGCCACGGCTCGCTCAACGTGATCCAGACGATGTCGTTCAATGCAGGCGATATCCTCTTCCTGCTCGCGCAGGTGGCCTGGACGACGTATTCTCTGATTGCCCTGAAGATCATGCGCCGTATGTCTGCGCTTCAGACGACGGGCTGGGCCGGGCTCTTCGGCGCCTTCATCGTGACGGGCTACGGCCTAGTGACGGGGCAGTTCGCGCCCGTCATGCTGACGCCCACGCTCTGGATTGCGTTCTTTTACACGGTCATCTTCGGCGGCGTCATGGCGATGCTCTTCTGGAACATCGGCGTGCACAATGCCGGTGCCAGCGTCACCTCCATCTTCCAGAACATCACGCCAGTCGTCGGCATGATCGGCGGTGTCCTCTGCTTCGGCGAGGTCATCGGCATCATGGAACTGCTCGGCGCAGCGGCCATCTTTGGCGGCGTCTACCTGACGACACATGGCGGCCTTCGGTGAGTCGGCCCTCAGAGAGATTACTAGAAAAGCGGTCAGATGCATGGCGTTTGACCGCTTTTCTTATTGTTTCAGAGGCAAAAAACAATATTTTATAGCAAGATAATTCGCCTTCATAAAGATAGCCCCAAGAAAGCATTGAAAATGCTAAGAAAGATAACAAAAGAAAATCATAACATACTCAAGAAAGACAAGAAAGTATAGATGAAATAGTTCGAAAAATATTAATATAGTATATAGATAGAGATGAAGAGCGACTTCATCCACGAGATATCAAATGTATCATCATTCAATATTCAATTGGGAGGGGTTTTCAATGAGTAATCCAGGAGCAGCTCCGGCTGAATCCGGTGCACATCTGCCTTGGCTGACGCGTATAGCGTACGGTCTCGGTGATACGGCACAGAACGTCGTCTGGGGTGCAATGGGCATCCTGACATTTTTCTACACCGACTACGCGGGCATCGACCCGGCCATGGTCGGTCTGGTCATGTTGATTTCCCGTTGCTTCGATGGTTTCTCTGATGTCATCATGGGCTTCCTCGTCGAGCGCACGAATTCAAAATGGGGCAAATCGAGACCGTGGATTCTCTGGATGAGCGTACCATTCGCAATTTCCATCGTCCTCATCTATACGGTACCACATGGTTCCTCGGCTATGCAGTTTGCATACTTGTTCGTGACCTACAACCTCTGCACGACGGTCTGCTACACGGCACTCAACCTGCCGTACGGCTCGCTGTCCGCGATGATGACGCGCTCCTCGAAAGAGCGTGACATGCTTTCCATCACGCGTATGTGCCTGTCTCCTTGGGGCCGTATCCTTTCCGTCTCGGCTACACTGCCGCTCGTCAAGATTTTTGGCGACAATCAGATGGCCTGGGTCGAAGTCATGAGCGTATGGGCTGTCGTTGCCCTGTTGCTGCTGCTCTTCTGCTTCTCGAAATGTAAAGAGACGGTCGTCATCGAGGCGCGCAAGAAGGTCGCTAAGGTACCAGTCGGCAAAGCACTCAAGTGCCTGGCCGTCAACAAATACTTCTGGGCTGGTATGATCATCTGGATGATGCAGAACGTCATCTTCACGATCACCGGTACCATCCTGCCGTATTACTGCAAGTACATCTTCATGGATGATTCGCTGTACAGCGGACTGTACCTCTTGGAGACGCTCATCACGATCTTTGTCATGGCCGTCTTCAGCCCGAGACTCCTCAAGCGTTTCGGTAAGCGCAACATGAGCCTTTACGGTGTCATCATCTGCTTCGTCGGTCATGCGATCTTCCTGCTGAACCCGACGGACTTCAACTGGGTCGTCTTCAGCTGCGTCATCCGCGGCATCGGTTTTGCTCCGGTCCAGTCCGTCATCTTCGGCTTCCTCGGCGATGCTGTTGAGTATGGCCAGTGGAAGACCCACATCCGCCAGGAAGGCCTGATCTTCTCCGGCGGCTCCGTCGGCACGAAGGTTGGCTCCGGCCTCACGAGTGCAGCCTTGACGGGCCTGCTCTCCTACGTTGGCTATGTTGCATCTTCTTCGGGTGCAGTCGCTCAGTCTCAGGACGTCATCAACATGATCGTCTCCATTTACGAGTGGGGCCCGATCTTCGTCTGGGCTGTCCTGCTTCTCATCCTGTTCTTCTACAAGCTCGATAAGGTCTATCCGCAGATCATGCGCGACCTCATCGCTCGCGAAGCAAAAGGCGAACTCTGATATCTGCTATATGTACAGCCGGCTTGTTCTACGGATGAGCCGGCTTTATATTTGAAATTCTTTGCATTCTGGAAGGAGAGGGAATTTATGGAAAAGAACACTCTTGTCACGATCACGCGCCAGTACGGCAGCGGCGGCCGCGAGGTCGCTGACCTCGTGGCGAAGAAGATGGGCGTACGTCGCTATGACCGCAAGGTCGTAGCCATGGCTGCCGAGAAGCTCGGCGATGAGGCGAACTTCCACGATCTCATTGAGCGCTCGTACAATGCGCCGGACAACTGCCTTGGCAACCTCGGCGACTATGCCTATGAGCGCGTGCCGCAGCACAACCGCATGTACATCGAGCAGGCCAAGGTCATCCTCGAGGTCGCGAAAGGGGACGGCAGCGCTGTATTCCTCGGCCGCTGCGCGGACTACATCCTCAAGGACCAACCCAATACATATTCCTTCTTCATCTACGCGGATGATGATTACCGCCTGGCCCGCGCCAAGACGCACTATGCCGGCCATACGATCAAGGAGCTCGATGCCGAGGACAAGCACCGCGAGCAGTACTATGCTTATTACACGGGCCGCACCTGGGGCGATCCGCAGAACTACGACCTCATGATCAACACGAGCAAGATTTCGCTCGAGGCCGCAGCTGACCTGATCATTTCGTACATCGAACTGCGTCAGAAAAAAGCGGCTGAGGCCTGAGACATCGTTTCACAAAAAATAAACCATCCATACGGATGGTTTATTTTTTGCTGTGTTCAGTTGCGGAAATGCTGCCTGCTCGCATTGGCAATGCGCACGAGCGTCAGCATAACGGGGACTTCCGTCAGCACGCCGACGGTCGTCGCGAGAGCTGCGGGGCTCGTCACGCCGAACAGCGCGATGCCAGGTCACGAAGAGTCCTTTGGGCGCCCTGCCGACGGCCTTGACGCTCTGGAAGTCGACCTTCATCATCATCGGGTAGATCATGAGCCAGATCAGGATGGCGATCGGGATCGAGATGCTGTCAACCTGGAGTGTCGAGAGAAAGGCGGGCACAGACGGCAGGAAGTGGCCGATGGCGACGCCGACGATCATGCAGAGCAGGACCCAGACGGTCAGGTAGCGCTGGAAGAAATTGATGCCGCTCGCTTGTTCATGTTGCATAGAAAACACCTCTTGGATAGATAGATAGAAATTTGTAAATCTATAAAAGAAAAAAATACTGCCGTCACTCGCGGCAGTGGCAGTCAGTGGCCAGGTCATCTGTCGGCGTTGTGTGGCCGAGTGCTTGGAGGCAGGCGCCGATTCTGTCGAGCGTCTCGGCCTGGCGTGTGTAGTAGATCCACTTTCCCGCCTTGCGGCTCGTGACGAGTCCTGCGTCGCAGAGGATTTTCATGTGGTGTGAGAGTGTTGGCTGTGAAAGTGGCAGATTCCCGAGCAGCACGCAGGCGCATTGCTCCCCACTGCCCAGAAGCTCGAGGATATGCAGTCGGTTGGCATCTGCCAGGGCCTTGAGAATCTTGACGGTTTCCATGGAATCCATCGAAAGCACCTCCTGTAGTCATATCGATGTATATCAATGTAATAAGCTCAGTATAGAGCAGGGACAGGGGGGGTCAAGGCGTCTGACAGGATGCTATAAGATCTTGTGAATCTTATTTTTCTTTTGACTCGATGTGGTAGTATAAAAGATATATGTGAATGGCGTTGCGCATTTGTAGGAGGCGATTTTCTTGATCAAGGCATTATGCTTGATTTATCTGATCTGGGGCATGAATTGGGTCGTCATGAAGACGGCGAATTCATTCTTCCCGCCCATTACCTTTGTGGCGTACCGATTTTTGTTCGGTGCGGCCGTCCTGTTGTCGGTCTGGCTCTGGCTGCGCCTGCCGCTGCCGAAGAAGAAGTACTGGCCGTGGATTTTTCTCACAGGCATCCTGCAGATGGGACTCAACAACATCGCGGCGCAGACGAGCATGGTGACGCTCGGCGCAGGCATGGTCTCCGTGCTCAATTACAGCATGCCGGTCTTTGCCGCCGTCATGGCGCACTTCTTGCTTGGAGAGAAATTGACATGGCGCAAGGGGTTCGGCATTGTTCTGGCCCTTGCCGGCATGGCCGTCCTCATGGATGTGCATGCGGGCGGCGATGTCACGGCCATCTTCATCGGCCTTCTGAGCGCCGTCTTCTGGGGCCTCGCGAGCATCTTCGTCAAGCTCAAGCTGTCGGATGTCAACGCGATTTCCCTGACGACGTGGCAGATGGTCTGTGCCTCCTTGACGCTGCTCGTCTATACGACAGTCGTGCCGCAGGGACCGGTCATCTGGAACAAAGAATCCATCCTCTGCCTGCTCTACAACGGCGTGCTCGCTTCCGCTCTGGCATTCTTTCTCTGGAGCTGGATCCTGCAGCACATCGAGGTCAGCAAGGCATCCGTCGCGGTGCTGGCTGTGCCAATCGTCGGCGTCATCGGCGGCATTATCTGCCTCGGCGAACCCATGACGCTGCATATCCTTTTGGGCATGCTCATGATCATGGCCGGCATCTACACCGTTGTCACGCACGAGAGACAGCAAGCATGAAACAGCCCGCTCATATGAGCGGGCTGTTTCACGTTTCTGGCAGGGGGTTCTGGACCCAGTCGCGTCGATACTGGCCAGGCGTCATGCCGACGAGGCGCTTGAAGACGCTCTGGAAGTAATTGGAGTTGTTGTAGCCACAGGAGAGGGCGATGTCCGTGATGCTGCGCCTTGTGGTGATCAGGAGGTTCTGGGCTTCGCCGATGCGCCGGCGGATGATGTATTGCATCGGCGAGTAGCCAATGTGCTCGCGGAAGGCATGTGCGAGATAGTAGGAATTGAAGTTCATGTCCGAGGCGATGGACTTCAGGGTGATCTCCTCGCGGTAATGGGCATCGATATAAGCTTTGACGGTAAGGCCGAGCGAATCTTCCTGTGGGAGTGGCTCCTGCCCGTGGCGTGTCAGTTCTTCGTCGAGTTTGCAGAGTATGACGCAGGTCAACTGGTCGAGTATAGGCACGTCATCGCCTGCTGTGGCCAGATGCGTCAGAGAGCGGAAGAGCGCCTGGACATCCTCGAACTGTGCGCCGAGAGAGAGCTGCGGCGCGTAAAGGTGACCGACCATCTCATTTTTTTGTCGCCCCGGCAGCTGGAAGGCAGAGACTGCAAGGCATGAGGTGGCAGTCTCCGTCGATCGTGGTTTCATCGTGCAGGATGCCGGGATCGAAGAATAACACATCGCCCTTCGTCGCGAGATAATGTCCTGTATCGATATTGAAGCTGCCGTGACCGCCTGTCACGAGGATAATCTCGGCGCGGTCTTCGTGTGCGTGCATCGTGCGCGGTAGCTTGCCGTGAGATGCATCGATCTCACAGACGCTCAGGAGCTGGGCCTGCCTTGCGATTGGTTCGCTTTTCCTGGATTTTCGCGGAATGAAATACTGGAGCAAGAGATCACCTCATCGATTAATAAGAATGCAAGGAACGCAAGATAATAGAGTACTTTTGATGGGATTCCCCCTCGGTGCGTCGAGAAGTCCCCGTAGTTTGTCATCTGTGTAGGCGTCACGCTCTTCTGAAAACGACAACAATACGGAGGAAGAATAAGCTGAATCTGGATATAATGATAGACAAAGATACCAATCAACCTCGATGCACCCGAGACTGCACCTCTATTATACCATAAGAAGTGCAAAGAAGCGCAAGATGCTTATCTAGGATGCGGACAGATGAAGATGAACAAGAGAAGGGGAGTATTGACATGAAACTCAGCATGAATGAAGCAACGGCACTCAAATGCAAGGGCACGACGCTCGAACAGGACCTGGCACTCTGCGAGAAGTACGGCTATGACATGATCGAGATCCGTACGATGGACTGTCTCAAGAACTATTTCGCGGTGCACTCCATCGATGAATTGGCCGAGTACTTCGCCACGCATCCTGTCAAGCCGTGGGCGTTCAACACACTCGAGTACTTCAACAACCTGCCGGACGATGACTACAAGGAGACGCTGCGCAAGCTCCGCGAGATGTGCGAGTGGGGCAAGAAGATCGGCTGCAAGACGGTCATCACAGTACCGACGGTCGGCCTCAAGAAGGTCACGCGCCAGGCCATCCGCAAGTCGACACTGGAGTGCCTCAAGGAGATGGGTGAGATCTGCGGCGAAGCGGACATGCGCCTCTCTGTCGAATTCCTCGGCCATCCAGAGGCATCCATCAATGATTTTGGCGAAGCGTATGACATCATCCAGGAACTTGACATGGAGAACGTCGGCCTGACGCTCGACTGCTTCCACTTCCACGGCATGCATTCGAGCCTTGCAGACCTCGCACAGGCAGATGGCAAGAAGATCTTCATCGTCCACCTCAAGACACGGAGGACTTCCAGTACGGCGCCCTGCGCGATGACGACCGCGTCTGGCCGGGTGATGGCTGCATCGACCTCGACGGCATCCTGCAGACGCTCAAGAAGATCGGCTGGGCACAGGACGTCCTGTCGCTCGAGCTCTTCCGCCCGGAGTACTACGCGATGCCGGCAGATGACGTCTACCGCATCGGCAAGGCAAAGAGCGAAGCCGTGATCGCACGCAATTTCTGAGAAAACCTTCCCTTCTCGGCAGGACATGGCATAATAGAGTATAGCTGTCTGTAAGAGGAGGGAAATTAGGGGTGCTCTGGCGTGACGGTGTGTATTTCTATGCCGCCAGCAATTTTGCCAAACAGCATCTCTTTTACCCGATGTGGGGGGCGACATACGAGCTCGATTCCCCGTACCGCATCCGGCGCGACTACATGGATGCCTATATGATCCAGTACGTCGCATGCGGTGCACTTCACTTCAAGCTGCGCGGTCATCACTTTGTGGCAAAAGAAGGTGAGCTCGTGCTGCTCGCCTGCAGGGAGAAGAATGACTACTGGTCAGAGGGGACTGCGCGGGTCAAGTGGTTCCACTTCAACGGACGCGAGGTGGGACCCTTGCTGGAACGCATCTACGAGACGAATGGCTCGGGCCATATGAGCACGTTCTTCGGTGCTCGTGTCGAGCCGTTGATCGATGATATCCTGCAGGGGCTCATGCAGTGAGTTCCAGTTCTCGCGGGATCTCTACAGCATTCTCTGCCAGCTGGCAGAGCAGTCGTTGGAGAAGGAGACACCAGCCGAGGAATCCGTCCGGCGGGCCGTTGCCTACATCCGCCGCCACTATGCAGAACCGCTCTCTGTGCAGGATATCGCGGAATCCGTGAGCCTGAGTCCGTATTACTTCACGCGGCTCTTCAAGCGCATCATGATGACGTCGCCGCACCTCTACCTGCTGAATCATCGGCTGGCCGAGGCCAAGAAGATGCTCGTCTACACGCGGGACAAGATCGACACGATCGCGGAGGCGACAGGCTTTCAGAGCAGCTCGTACTTTGTCCGGGCGTTCCATCGGGAGATGAACATGACGCCCAAGGCCTTCCGGCAGTATTTCTCAGCGGCGGGCACGCATAACCGCTATAAGTTCGAGCAAGAGGGGGGTTCTGACAGACAGGTGTCTGACAAATCGGCCCTACACGAGAGCAAGAAATGAACATTTTTCAGCAGGTGGTGATAATGACACTAGAACCTGACCATGATATTATAATAACAGTTCAAAAAAGAAACGCGCGCGAATCATAAGAAATAATCATTATGTGACGTTTTTATGAGGAGAGATTATCATGGAAAAGGTTAAAGTCGGTATCGCTGGTCTTGGCCGTCTCGGCAAAGTTCATGCCAATAATATTGCCTACAAGATCCCGAATGCGGAGCTTACGGCGGCCTGCTCCATCATGCCAGCAGAGCTGGAGTACGCGCAGAAAGAACTCGGTGTGAAGGACGTCTACACGGATTTTGACGAGATGCTCGCGAAAGCCGATATCGATGCTGTGGCTATCGTCACGACGAGCGGCCTGCACTGCAGCCAGATTGCCAAGGCACTCGATGCCGGCAAGCACGTCTTCTCGGAGAAGCCGCTCGGCGTCAATGTCGAAGCGTGCAAGCAGGCAGAGGTCGCCGTGGAGCGCCATCCGGAGCTCTCGTTCTTCCTCGGCTTCATGCGCCGCTTCGATCCTTCGTACGCGTATGCAATGGAGAAGTTCAAGGCTGGCCTCATCGGTGAGCCGTACATGGTCAAGGCGACGGGCATCGATCCGGAGGCTCTGGTACAGGGAGCCATCCGCTTTGCACCGACGTCTGGCGGCATCTTCATCGACATGGCCATCCATGACATCGACCTCATGCGCTGGTTCCTCGGCGAGGATCCCGTCGAGGTCTACGCATCGGGGGCGACGTTCAAGCATCCGGAATTCAAGGCTGCCGGTGACGATGAGACGGGCGTGGCCATGTACAAGTGCAAGAGCGGCAAGATCGGCTTTGTCCATGTCGGGCGTACAGCACCGTACGGCTACCATGTCGAGACGGAGATTGTCGGCACGGAAGGCACGCTGCGCATCAGCCCTGTCCCGGAGAAGAACCTCTGCATGATCTACGACAAGGACGGCGCAGTCAAGGAGTGCGTCAGCGGTTTCCCGGAGCGCTTTGCTGAGGCATATCTCCTCGAGATGCAGGAATTCATCGACTGCGTTCAGACGGGCCGCAAGCCAGAAGTCAAAGTTTACGACGGCACGAAATCAACACAGATTGCCTTTGCCACGACGCAGTCGTATAAGGAAGGCAAGCCCGTTGCCATTGCATATTGATTGATTTTTGTCATTCAGATTGAATAAAGAAGGTTCCCAGCCGCGGCACTTGGTGCTGCAGCTGGCGAATCTGCTTATCTACACGCGATAAAAAGTCGAAATATTAATATCTTGTGGAAAAATCCGCATATGATTTACGATTACAGATTCAGGAGGGGTATTAATGGGTAATCCGGCAAATGCTGCCGCGGAAAATAGCGGCAAATTGTCCTGGCTCACACGTGTCGCCTATGGCCTTGGCGATACGGCACAGAACATCGTCTGGGGTGCCATGAGCATCCTGACGTTCTTCTACACCGATTACGCGGGCATTGACCCGGCCATGGTCGGTCTCGTTTTCCTGCTTTCCCGCTGCTTCGACGGTTTTTCGGATATCATCATGGGATTCATTGTCGAGCGCACGAATTCCAAATGGGGCAAGTCGAGACCTTGGATTCTCTGGACGAGTGTGCCGTTTGCGTTATCGATTGTCCTCATCTATACCGTACCGCAAGGTTCCTCAGCACTCCAGTTTGCGTATCTGTTCGTCACCTACAACTTCTGCACAACCATCTGCTATACGCACTCAACCTGCCGTACGGCTCGCTTTCGGCCATGATGACGCGCATTTCGAAAGAGCGTGATATGCTTTCCATCACGCGTATGACGCTCTCGCCGCTCGGCAAGATCCTCGCGGTCTCGGCTACGCTGCCGCTCGTCAAGATGTTTGGCGACAATCAGATGGCCTGGGTCGAGGTCATGAGCATGTGGGCTGTACTCGGACTCCTGCTCCTGCTGTTCTGTTTCTCCCGGTGCAAAGAGACGGTTGTCATTGAAGCGCGCAAGAAAGTCGCAAAGATCCCCGTCGGCAAATCCCTCAAATGCCTGGCGCTCAACAAGTACTTCTGGATGGCGATGACCATCTGGATGATGCAGAACGTCATCTTCTATATCACGGGCACGGTCTTGCCGTACTACTGCAAGTACATCTTCATGGACAGCTCACTCTATTCCATCCTGTATCTTCTGGAGACGGGACTGACGATTGGCTTCACAATTGTCTTCTGCCCCGCATTGCTGCGCAAATTCGGCAAGCGCAATATGAGCCTCATCGGCATCAGCGTCTGCTTTGTCGGCCATCTGATCTATCTTCTCAATCCGCTGGATTTCAACTGGGTTGTCTTCAGCTGCGTCATCCGCGGCATCGGCTTTGCGCCGCTGAACTCGGTCATTTTTGGTTTCCTCGGCGATGTCGTTGAGTACGGCCAGTGGAAATTCCACATCCGTCAGGAGGGGTTGATCTTCTCTGGCGGCTCTGTCGGCACGAAAGTCGGCTCCGGTCTTACGAGTGCAGTCCTCACGGGCCTGCTCTCCTATGCCGGCTATGTTTCTTCGACAACAGCTGCAGCTGTTCAGCCGGACAGCGCCATCCAGATGATTGTTGACCTTTACGAATTCGGTCCGATCTTTGTCTGGGTTGTCCTTCTGCTGATTCTCTGGGCCTACAAGCTCGATAAGCAGTATCCGCAGATCATGCGCGACCTCGTCGCACGTGAAGCGAAGGGCGAACTCTGATTAAGATAAATCTCGGATGCATGTGTGAATGGCACGCGCGTCCGACCCATCCCAATGTTGCCCCGCAGGCATCCCAGCCTGTGGGGACTTTTTTTGCCCTGGAGGGATGAAGGTGCAAAAGGCCCGGCAGAGCGCGATGACTCTGCCGGGCCTTTGGTCAGACTGTCCATTTGCGGCGGTATTCGCCCGGTGTCATGCCGAGCGCGCCCTTGAAGACGTTCTGGAAGTAATTGGAGTTGTTGTAGCCGACCTGAGCGGCAATCTGGGTGATTGTCATGTCTGTGTTGATCAAGAGGTTTTGAGCCTCGCCGATGCGGCGCAGGATGACGTACTTCATCGGTGAGAGGCCAATCTCTGCCTTGAAGAGGTGAGAGAGGTAATAGGCATTCGTATGTGTGGCAGCGGCGATGTCACCGAGGCGGATGTTCTCTTTGTAGTTCTTGTCGATGAAGGCGCGGGCTTTTGCCGCGAGCGTCGGCGTCTGCTGGCGCTGTTTTACACCTTCTTCGCGCAGGAGCGCTGTGAGCTTGGCGGCAAGTGCCATGGTGAGATAGTTGGCAATCTCAGCGTGCGCTTTTGCCTCCTGCTCGATGGCTGCGAAGAGGTTCAGGATCTCGGAGAAGTGCTGCTTCGTTGGCTGGATGGGGCAGTATCCGTCCGGCAGCAGATGATCGACGGGCAGTCCCTCGATGCGGAGCCCGTTGATCGCGATGCAGTAGGTTGCCAGGTTGCTGCCACTGCCGCCGAATTCGTCGTGGACGGTATGGCTGTTGTAAAAGATCAGGTCGCCCTTCTGCGCCGTGTAGCGCTGTCCGTCAATCATGTAGATGCCCGCACCCTGCGTAATGAGCACGACTTCACAGAGATAATCATGCTCGTGCATGCTTCGCGGCATGTGTGAGGCATCTGCTCCGACGTGACAGACGTATTCGAGACGCGGCGTGGAGTTCTTGCAGAAGGTAGAACGATAGCGGTGATTGGGAAAATACTGAAGCAACAAACTCCCCCTCCTGACAGAGTGCATATATCAAATAGATCGTAACATAATCATTCTGCATCATGTATCTGGTTCTATTTTAGCAGAGTGCACATATATGTGCAAATATTTTATCATGAATTTATCAAGAATAAATCAATATATAACATATACTTATAACAAAAAGGACCCCGGGGAAGGGGCCCTTTGATTTGGTATGGAACCATGCGGCAGGGGGTGCCGCACGGAGAGGAACGAAGGAATAAATGATTGGGTTCAGAATCGGTAGAAGATGATGTTGAATCAGAGGCCGTACTGGGCGCGGATCTCTGCAATCTTGACCGGGCGATGCTCCTCGACCGACTTCTTGGCAGCGAGGCCGATGAGGACCGGCTGCAGGCCATCGTTGGCATTGACCGGGGTCGGCGTGTCGTTGACGATTGCCTCGACGAACTGATTGACTTCGTTTGCATAAGCCATCATGTAGCGCTCGAGGAAGAAGAACATCGGCTTCTCGGCGATGACGCCGTCCTTGCAGCTGTAGACTGCATTGGAATCCGAGTCGTTGGAGATGGCGACGCAGCCCTTCGTGCCGAAGACTTCAGCGCGCTGATCATAGCCATAGCAAGCGGCACGGCAGTTGTCGATGACAGCCGTAGCGCCATTGTCGAGTTTCAGGGTGATGATGGCCGTATCGATGTCGCCAGCCTTGCCGATTTCCGGATCGACGGTGACAGAGCCCTCTGCATAGACTTCCTCGACTTCTGCGCCGGAGAGATAGCGGACCATATCGAAATCATGAATCGTCATGTCGAGGAAGATACCGCCGGAAATCTTTACGTAATCGATGGAAGGCGGTTCCGGATCACGGGACGTGATCTTGATGATCTGCTGCTTGCCGACTTTTCCGGCGACGACAGCATCGCGGATGGCCTTGAAGTTGTGGTCAAAGCGGCGGTTGAAGCCGACCTGGTATTTCTTGCCCGTCTCTTTGACGACGTCGAGAACTTCCTTGATCTTATTGACATCATGGTCAATCGGCTTCTCACAGAAGACGTGCTTGCCGGCGCGCAGCGCTTCGATGGAGAGCGGGGAATGCTGGTCCGTGGAAGCGCAGATCAGGACGGCTTCGATTTCAGGATCGTTGAGGATCTCATGGTAATCTTTTGTCGTCTTCTCGATGCCGAGGGACTTTGCCCAAGCTTCCGTCTTCTCGTTCATGAACGGATCAGCAATCGTCTTGACCGTTGCGTTCTTGACGAATTTCGAGATGCTCTCGCCATGTACATGACCGATACGGCCTGCGCCGATAATACCAACTTTAATCATTGTGATAACCGCCTTTCTCTGACTGCTATTGAACAATTTTTTGTTATCTGTATTGTTCTTCTTGATTAACTTTATGTTTATTATAGCATGAAGTGTACCGTATATTCTTCGTTTTTTTGGTGTAATTTTTCGAAAAGTACAGGGATGATTCAAGCGGGACGGAGGTGTGTGGAAACAGGACTATAAAATCTTGCTGTCATGATGGCGGGAATGCGAATTGATGTGGTATTGATGGGGATTGATGGGGCTTGATAGAAATTGGAAGAAGCAGACATATCAAAAGAGGCTGCCGTACCGGCAGCCTCTTTTATGCGGGGGATTATGGGGGAATCAGAGCGTGGAGTCAACCCAGTCGCCTTCGTAGGCGCGGCGGTAGAGCTCGACGACCTCGTCCTTCGTGTATTTGCGCGGGCTCGTCAGGGCGCAGGCGTCCTTGAGGGCGTTGCCTGCCATGAGCTCGAAGTCCTCTGGCTTTACGCCGAGTTCCTTGAGCGTCTGCGGGATGCCGACTTCGCGGCTCAGGCGGCGGATGGCATTGATGCCCTTGTCGGCGGCATCGTTCGTGCTGAGGCCGTCGATCATCTCGCCCATCGCGCGGGCGATGTCGCGGAAGCGGTTGAGGTTGCTGATGAGGTTGAACTCACAGACGTACGGCAGCAGGATGGCATTGCAGACGCCGTGCGGCAGATTGTAGAAACCGCCGAGCTGGTGAGCCATGGCGTGGACGTAGCCGAGCGAAGCGTTGTTGAACGCGATGCCTGCGAGGTACTGGCCATAGGCCATCTTGTCGCGGGCGTAGAGGTAATCGCCGTTGGCGACGGCTTTCGGCAGGTACTTCTGGATCATGTTGATGGCCTGCAGGGCGGCGGCATCCGTCAGCGGGTTGGCGGCGGAGGAGACGTATGCCTCGATGGCGTGCGTCAGAGCGTCCATGCCCGTTGCGGCCGTGAGGCGCGGCGGCATGCCCTTCATGAGGACCGGGTCGTTGATGGCGATCTGCGGCGTGACGCGCCAGTCGAGGATGGCCATCTTGACCTTGCGGCGCGTGTCCGTGATGATGCAGAAACGCGTGATCTCGGAGGCCGTGCCAGCCGTTGTGTTGATGGCCATCAGCGGGACCATCTTGTTCTTGGAGATGTCGATGCCTTCGTAGTCGTAAATCTCACCGCCGTTGGCCGCAATGAGGCCGATGGCCTTCGCGCAGTCGTGCGAAGAACCGCCGCCGAGAGAGATGATGCAGTCGCATTTGTTTTCTTTGAAAGCCGCTACGCCAGCCACGACGTTCTTGTCTGTCGGGTTCGGTTCAGCGCCGCCGAAGATGTACGTCGGCAGGCCTTCCTCCTCGAGAATCTTCTTGACCTGGTCAGCCATGCCGGACTTCGCGAGGAAAGCGTCCGTGACGATCATCGGATGCGTGCCGTCTAGGCTCTTCATGAGCTTGCCAGCTTCATTGACAGCACCTTCACCAAAGACATTGCGGGTTGGCAGGAAATAATACGTTAACGACATGGTAAAGACCTCCTTGCAGGACTTTTGAATCTTGTTCCCTCTTCTTATTTCTTGTTTTGATGGTTTTATTATAGTATAAAATTGACTATAAGTATAATACTAGATATTTTATTAAAGACATAAGTATAATAATATGATAAAATAAAGAAAAAACATGAAGATCATGCATGGTATTCCTGTAAATAAAGAAGACGTACTAAAAAGTGATTTTGTTATGAAAATCACATATATCACTTTCTACGAAATAACTTATAAATTTCATAGGTATTTACCTATAAGGAGGGGCTTGCTTGGAAATCCGTCACTTTCACTACATCCGGACCATCTATGAGATGGGCTCCATCTCGCGTGCAGCGGAGAAGCTCTACATCTCGCAGCCGTCGCTGTCACAGCTCTTGAAGAGTGTCGAGAAGAAGGTCGGTGCGCCGCTCTTCGATCGCGGCTCGCAGCCGCTGCGCCCGACGACGATCGGGCAGAAGTACCTCGAGACGGCGCAGCGCATCATGGAGCTCGATACAGAGTTTCACCGCTACGTCGAAGATGAGCTCGGCTGTGCACAGGGAAACCTCGTCGTCGGCAGCTCGCCGTTCCGCAGCACGTACTTTCTTGCCTCGTTCCTGCCTGAGTTCCAGGCTGCGTACCCAGGCATCCGGCTGCAGCTCGCGGAGCACACGTCGAAGCGCCTCGAGGAGGCCGTGCTCTCCGGTGACGCTGACCTCATCATCGCGACGCAGCCTGTCGACGCCAAGGCCTTCTCGTTTGCTGAACTCTACTCGGAGGAGATGGTCCTCGTCCTGCCGGCGGGCCACGAGTTGTCGAAGAAGTACCATCTGCCAAAGGACTGCCGCGGCACGCTGCCCCTGCTGTCAATCGGCCTGCTCAAGGACACGCCCTTCATCCAGATGCACAGCGAGCAGAAGCTCCACCAGCAGTTGCTCTCGCTCTGCGAGGAAGCGGGCTTCAAGCCGCAGATCTACCTGCAGACGCGCAGCATGGAGACGGCGCTGACGCTCGCGGCGGCCGGCCTCGGCGCGACACTGCTGCCGATGACGCTCTTGCGCTCCTTCCAGCCGAAGACGCGGCCGTGCTACGCCGCTCTGCCGACGCGCCCGCGCCGCCATGCGCTCGTCGCCTGGCGCAAGAAGGCGTACCTGTCGCACGCCGCGCGCGCCTTCATCGACTCGCTCGTCAATTACTGCCGCGACAAGGGCGATGATATATAAAAAAGAGAAGTCTCGAGCGCTTTGACCGAGACTTCTCTTTCTATCCCGTTATCGTATATCGTATGTCATTCGCGATTACTTGACGGCCACGCAGTGCTTGGCATCAATCTCCTGGACCTTCTTGACGCGGCGGCGGTACTTCTCGGCCGTCAGCGGGTCGGTGTGCATCCAGGTCTTGACGATCTCCATGGCAATCGCCGGCCCGATGATCTTGCCGCCGAGGCAGAGGACGTTGCTGTCGTTGTGCTGGCGGGCGAGGGCGGCGCAGAACGGGTCCTGGCAGACGACGGCGAAGATGCCGCGCAGTTTGTTGGCAATCATCGCGCTGCCGTAGCCGACGCCGTCGACAAAGATGCCGCGGTCACATTCGCCCTTGGCCACAGACAGGGCTGCCGGATAGACGAAGTCCGACAGATCGCAGGACTCTTCGTCGTACGTGCCGAAATCCTTGACTTCATGGCCTTCGCTCTCAAGATACGCCTTGATCTTGTTCTTGAGTTTCGTGCCGGCATGGTCATTTGCCATTGCAATCTTCATGATGATTCCTCCTGTCCATTGTTCCGATGATCTACTTTCTTCTATTATAACATAGAGCAGATGGGGGCAGGGCAACAAAAAAGGCTTTCGATTTCTCGAAAGCCTGATGTTCCAGATGGAGCTGATTATAGGACTTGAACCTACGACCTGCTCATTACGAATGAGCTGCTCTACCAACTGAGCTAAATCAGCATCTGTCGCTTGTCGCAACTGACAAGATATAGTATATCGATTTTGTGCATCCCTGTCAATCTTTTTTTTGGATTTCTTGTAAATTTTTTTGACGGTGCGAAATTTATACGTTTTTAATTGGCAGGCGCGTTTGACATACGTATAATATAATGTAGTTGGCAAAGTACACTATTTCACGTTAGGATGGTGTTGGGTTATGAAGGGACTATGGCGAGCCTGTCTTGTGCTGATGGCGGCTGTCTGTATCTGGCCGGGCGGTATGTTCCCTGCTGAAGCGTCGCCTCAGGTCATCGAGGCGACGGGCGTCTACATCATGGGCGACAACGATTCGCCGAAGATTGCGCGCGATGCGGCGCGGCAGGAGGCCATGCGCGCCGCTGTCGAGAAGGCCGGCGTCTACGTCGAGAGTTATTCACGCACCAAGAACATGCAGCTGACAGAGGATGACGTCAAGATAATCTCGGGCGCCGTGCTCAAGGTCATCAAGGAGGATTCCGTGCCGGAACTTTCGGGCAAGACATGGAAGTACACCGTCAACCTGACGGCAGAGGTCGACACCGACAACATCGACTTCAAGGCCATGCTGGCCAAGAAGGACGAGATCGAGAAATTGCAGCAGGAGCGCGACGCCCTCAAGAAGCAGAACGAGGAGCTCCTGCAGCAGTACCAGAAGGCCAACGGACTGGAGAAGCGCAAGCTCGGCACGCGGCTCGAGACGAATTACGATTACGGCAAGATCTTCGACCGCAGCATGGGCAACATCCAGCGCAGTGAATACACGAAGGCCATCGATGAGCTGACGACGCTCATCGAGGACCGCCAGGTGACAGGCAACCCGCGCGCCTATGCCTACTACCTGCGCGGCCGCGCCTACTACGGCCTCAACCGGCCGCACGACGCGCTCGAGGACTTCAGCGCGGCCAACGCGACGAAGCACGATAACGCGACGTATCCCATCTGGCGCTGTCATCAGTACGAAGGCCTCATCTACTACGACGAGGGACGCTACGACGACGCTGTGCGCGAGCTCGAGATTGCCTGGAACTATTCCGACAAGCAAGACCAGGCGCTCGCCAACGACCTGCGCACCGCGCGTCTCGCTGCTGAGCGCGCCAAGAACCCGCCGCCACAGCAGCCGGCCGAGCAAGGTTCCGGCAGTTCAAGCGGCCGCATCGACTGGACGAAGATCCTCACGGACATCATCATCCACTCGATGGACAAGGGTTGATAGGCTTGATTTCCCGTCATCAGACGGGAAATTTTTTTGCTTGACAGATACCCCCTCGTGGTATAAGATAATATACCGTTAGGGGGTATATTTATGGCATCATGTGAAGATAAGAAATGTCAGGCGGCTGCTATGGCTGAGGCGAGTGCAGAGCAGCACACCTGCAGCGGCTGTGTCAAGCACAAGTACCGCGACAAGGACAGCAAGGAATACAAGTGCCTCGTCTCGCGCTTGCGGCGCATCGAGGGGCAGGTCCGCGGCGTCTGCAAGATGGTTGAGGATGACCGCTACTGCGTCGACATCCTCACACAGGTCAGCGCCATCCAGTCGGCGCTCAATGCGTTCAACAAGGAACTGCTCGCACAGCACATCAAGTCGTGCGTCGTCGACGACATCCGCGCCGGCCACGACGAGGTCGTCGACGAGCTCGTCGCGACGCTCCAGAAGGTCATGAAGTGACCCGTCGTTTCCCAATAGCCACCAAGGAGGCTGAAATCCAAGATGAAGAAAGAACAATTCACGATCACGGGCATGACGTGTTCGGCATGCTCGGCCCGTGTGGAGAAGGCCGTCGCGAAGGTTGACGGCACGAAAGATGTCAGCGTCAATCTGCTGACGAACAGCATGCAGCTCGAATACGATGAGGCGAAGACGAGCGTGCCGGCCATCATCAAGGCCGTCGTCGATGCTGGTTACGGCGCCTCGGTCAAAGGTAAGCAGGCAGCGGCCAAGGCCGCGCCGCAGGAGGACCCTGTCAAGAAGAGCATCGCTGAGATGAAGCACCGCCTCGTCTGGTCGATTGCCTTCCTGTTGCCGACGATGTACATCTCGATGCACGGCCTCTTTGAGAAGCTCTTCGGGCTGCCTGTGCCGCAGATTGTCAGCGAGGTCTTTGACGGTCCGCAGAATGCCATTGTATTCGCGTTCTCGCAGTTCTTGCTCGTGCTGCCAATCATGTATCTCAACCGCCGCTACTACATCGCAGGCTTCCGCAATCTCTTCCGCGGCGCGCCGAACATGGACAGCCTCGTCGGCATGGGGTCGATGGCAGCGGCGCTCTTCGGCGCCTTCGCCATCTTCCGCATGGGTTGGGGCTTCGGCCACGGCGACATGGCACTCGTGCAGGAGTACAGCACGAATCTCTACTTCGAGTCGGCCGGCATGATCGTCACCTTGATTACCGTCGGCAAGTACCTCGAGGCGCGCGCCAAGGGGCAGACGAGCAAGGCGCTCGAGAAGCTCATGGACCTCGCGCCGAAGCAGGCCTGTGTCGTGCGCGGCGGCGTGGAGCAGACCATTCCGGCTGAGGAGCTTGTGGCGGGTGACGAGATCGTCGTGCGCCCGGGTGAGCGCATCCCGGCAGATGGTGTCGTGCTTTCTGGCACGACAAGCGTCGATGAGTCGGCCATCACGGGTGAGCCGATCCCTGTCGAGAAACAGGCGGGCGACAAGGTCACTTCGGCCACAATCAACAAGCAGGGATCCATCCATTTCCGCGCGGAGCGCGTCGGCGAGGACACGACGATCAGCCAGATCATCCGCCTCGTCGACGAGGCGAGTGCCTCGAAGGCACCGATCGCGCGCACGGCCGACAAGATTGCGGGGATCTTCGTGCCGGCTGTCATCACGATTGCCGTCATTGCGGGCGGCGTCTGGCTGGCCATGGGCGTGAGCGTCGAGTTCGCTTTCTCGATTGCCATCTGCATCCTCGTCATCTCGTGTCCGTGTGCGCTCGGCCTCGCGACGCCGGTCGCCATCATGGTCGGCACGGGCAAGGGCGCGGAGAACGGCATCCTCATCAAGTCGGGCGAGGCGCTCGAGATCGCGCAGTCCGTCGACACGGTCGTCATGGACAAGACCGGCACGATCACGGAGGGCCGCCCCGAGGTCACCGTCATTGTGACGGCTGATGGCGTTGCCGAACAGCAGCTGCTCTCGCTCGCGGCCGGCCTTGAGCAGGGCAGTGAGCATCCGCTGGCCGAAGCCGTGATGACGGTAGCCAAGGCAAAGGGCATCGCGCCGCAGGCGATGATGGACTTCCGGGCGCTCTTTGGCCGCGGCGTTGAAGCAAAAGCCGACGGACATGCGTATGCAGCCGGCAATGCCAAGCTCATGGAGGAGAAAGGCATCGACCTTTCGCCGTATGAAGACAAACTCGCCGCCTTCGCTGACGACGGCTGCACGCCGCTGATCTTCGCGGAGGACGACCGTGTCATCGGCATCCTCGCCGCTGCCGATGTGGAGAAGGCGACGAGCCGCGAGGCCATCGCGCGCTTCCACGAGATGGGCATCGAGGTCGTCATGCTGACGGGCGACAATGCGCGCACGGCAGAGGCCATCCGCCGCCGCATGGGCATCGAGAAGGTCATTGCCGGTGTCCTGCCGGAGAACAAGGCGGCGCACATCAAGAAGCTCCAGTCGGAGGGCCACAGGGTCGCGATGATCGGCGACGGCATCAACGACGCGCCGGCGCTCGCGCAGGCCGACCTCGGTATCGCCATCGGCGCGGGCACGGACGTTGCCATCGAGAGCGCCGATGCCGTGCTCATGAAGAGCGACCTTCTCGATGCCGTCAGTGCGATACGCCTTTCCAAGGCCGTGCTGAAAAACATCAAGGAGAACCTCTTCTGGGCGCTCATCTACAACGTCATCTGCATCCCGCTCGCCGCAGGCATCCTCTACCCGGCCTTCGGTATCAAGCTCTCGCCGGTCATCGGCGCCGCCGCCATGAGCATGTCGAGCGTCTGCGTCGTCATGAATGCCCTGCGCCTGCGTTTCTTCAAGCCAGACCACGGGGCAGAAATATCAGCAGAGCAGACGGCAACAGCCGTTTCATCTGATAGAAAGGATCACGAGGCCGCCGACTCGGCAGCCGCACAATCTGTACAGGAGAAAGAAGCGATAAGAATGGAAAAGACACTGAAGATCGAGGGCATGATGTGTGCCCACTGCCAGAAACACGTTCACGATGCACTCGCCAAGATGGACGGCGTCACGGACGTCACCGTCGATCTCGAGGGCGGCAAGGCCGATGTCAAGGCAACGCACGACATCCCAGAGGCCGACTTCCGCAAAGTCATCGAGGATGCTGGCTACGAGCTCGTAGGCTGAGTCTCATTCACAGGCTTGAAAAGGGGCAGCGCAAGGCGCTGCTCCTTTTTGCTGTATGCTATAATAGGATGTGTATGTTGAGGTATGGAGGGGAATGCGGATGAAACGAGGGGAACGCATCTATTCGTATATCGAGGAGAAGTCGGAGGCCTGGCCAGAGGAAATGCTCAAAGGGCGCGTTGGCTTTGGGGCGCAGGAGATTGCGGAGGCGCTCGGCATCCTGCGCAACAATGTCTCGAAGGAGCTCAACGCGCTGCAGCGCCAGGGCAGGATCGTGAAGTTCTCGGGGCGGCCGGTGCTCTACTTTGACAGGGCTTGCCTGGAGTCGGCACTCGGCGTGACGCTCGGTGAGTGCCAGTTCGACGATGTCGAGGCCATCTGCCAGTCGAAGACGCCGCAGGAGCCCGAGAATCCCTTCGCGCGGCTCATCGGCGCGGACAGGAGCCTGAGGCGCCAGGTCGAGCAGGCAAAGGCGGCTATTCTCTACCCGCCCGACGGCCTGCACACGCTGATCGTCGGGCAGACGGGCGTCGGCAAGACGCTCTTTGCCCACATGATGTTCGAGTACGGCAAGGTCATGCACCGCTTCGCGGAGGAGGCGCCGTTTGTGACGTTCAACTGTGCCGACTACTACAACAACCCGCAACTTCTGATTTCGCATATCTTCGGCTACGTGAAGGGTGCGTTCACGGGTGCGGATCAGTCGAAGGCGGGCCTCGTCGAGGAGGCGGACGGCGGCGTGCTGTTCCTCGATGAGATCCACCGCCTGCCGCCTGAGGGGCAGGAGATGATCTTCTATTTCATGGATACGGGCACGTTCAACCGGCTCGGCGAGACGCAGCGCAGCCGCAGAGCCAAGGTCCTGATTATCGGGGCGACGACGGAGGACCCCGACTCCGCACTGACGAAGACCTTCGTGCGCCGCATCCCGAATCTCATGAAGATCCCGCCTCTTGCAGAGCGCAGCACGGACGAGAAACTCGACATCATCAAGCTGATGTTCCAGGATGAAGCGCAGCGCGTCAAGAAACCGATTCGCGTGGGCGTTGAGACGATCAAGGCGCTCGTCGGCAGCATCGGCAGCGGCAATGCCGGTCAGCTCAAGTCAAACATCAAGCTGCTCTGCGCGCAGGCCTTCCTCAACGGCATTGACAGCCCGGAGGGCATCGAGGTTGACTTCAAGATGCTGCCGCAGCAGATCCGGAGTGGACTCTTGACGCTCTCGGCCAACCGCCAGGCCTTGACGGAGGTCACGAAAGCCCTCGGCAGTGACTCGTGCATCATTGTGCCGCCGGGGCCGGATTTTTTGCTGACGGACGGCGCGAGCGGTGCGGAGTTCAATCTCTACCAGGTCGTCGAGGCGAAGGTCGACCTTCTCAAGGGAGAGGGCATCAGCAGCGATCTCATCAAGCAGATCCTCGCGGCGGACGTCAATGTCTACGTGCGCAATCTCTACAACAAGAAAGCTTCGGTCAACATGACAACGCGCGAGCGCCTGCTGAAGATCGTCGACGCCTCGCTCGTCGACTTCGCGGAGCAGGTGGCGCTCTACGTGCAGAAGCGCATGAACGCGAGTTACCACGACCGCTTCCTCTACGCCTTCAGCCTGCACCTCTCGGCCTTCCTCAAGCGGGTCAAGTCGAAGGATGCAGCGCATAAAGAGCTCGAGGGCGCTGTGCCGCAGGACTCGCTCTGCCTTGAGGTGGCGACCGAGATCGGCAGCCTCATCGGGAAGCATTACCGCCTCGAGGTGCCGCGCGTCGAGATCGAGTACATCGCCCTGCTGCTGGAATCGTCGCAGGAGGATGAGCGCGACGACCGCGTCGTCATCGTCGTCGCGACGCATGGCCAGAGCACGGCGACGTCGATGGTCGAAGTCGCGCAACGCCTGTTCGGCACGACGGACGTCAGCGTGCTGGCCGTCGACATGCCTCTCGAGGTCCGTCCACAGGCCGTGCTCGACAAGATGGCAGCCATGCTGCAGTCCGTGCCGTGTCTCAAGGGCGTCCTGATACTCGCGGACATGGGCTCGCTCTGCAATCTCGGCCCGAGTCTGGAGAAGCGCCTCGATGTGCCTGTGCGCACGATCGACATGGTTTCGACGCCGCTGATCCTTGAGGCCATGCGCAAGGCGGAACTCGCGGGCATGGACCTCGACGGCCTCTACGACTCGCTCGCGAGCTTTCACGGCTACGAGGCGCGTGATGTCACGCAGGATGAGGCGCTCGAGAAGGTGACGGACGACGGCCGCGTCGTTGTGACCATCTGCTCGACGGGGAAGGGCACGGCGCTCAAGCTCAAGTCGCTCATCGAGGAGATCCTGCGCGGCGCGGGCCAGCCTTTGCCCGTCATACCCGTCGGCCTCGTGAAGCTCGAGGAGCATCTGCGCGAGATTGCAGAGAGCCATCGCATCGTGGCGGCCGTCGGCGTGAAGAAGCCCGCGCTGCGCATCCCGTTCATCCCACTGGAGGCCATCATCGGCGGCGAGGGCGAAAATGCGCTCTTGGAACTCGTCGCGGGCGGCCACGATACTTCGCATCAACGCCAGGGGAGCCGCGTCGTCCAGAGCCTCTGCGCAGAATCCCTCTGCAAGTTCCTGACGTATCTCAACCCCGAGAAGGTCATGCCGCTCCTCATGGAGTTCGACGAGCGGCTCGAGGCAGGGCGCAGGGAGCCGCTGCCCAATCCCCTGCGCATCCGGTTGCTCGTCCACTGCGGCTGTGCGCTCGAGCGCTGCGTCGTGCGCAAGCCGCTCCATTACGGCGGCAGCCTGGCAGCGCTTCGCACCGAAAAGGTCGAAGCGCTGAAGGCGGCTGCAGAGATCTTTTCGGAGAAGCTACACCTGACATTGGCCGCGGACGAGTATTATTTCATGGCCGAGATGATCTGATACACTGGCGGCAATGTCTCCTGATACAGATCATAGTGTATCTCTTTTGGAGGACGAGAGGTGATACTGTATCAAAACGATGGGAGAATAGCACAATAGAGTATTATTCATCAAACGGGACAGTATTATTTCCGCTTTGCTGAACGCGAAGAGAGGCGAGGACGCTGCCCTGTGTATCCATGTGAGCTTGATACACAAAGTTGGCACGCATCTTGCATCGTATTAGAGTATAGGTAAGGAAGTATCAGAAGGGGGTTATCCAATGTTTGCGATTATCGTTGGTACACATGGTCTTTTTGCAGAGGAACTCGTGCGCTCGTGCGAGATGATTTGCGGTGAGCAGAAGAATGTCCGCGCTGTCACGCTCGTGCCGGGCGAGGGGCCGGATGATGTCGTCAAGAAGTACAAGGAAGCCATCAAGGAGCTTGACTGCTCGGGCGGCGTGCTCTTCCTCAACGACCTCTTCGGCGGCAGCCCGTACAATGCAGCCTGCCGTCTCGTCATCGCCAATGAGGCGTACGGCATCGTGACGGGGGTCAATCTGCCGATGCTCATCGAGATGTGCAGCGCGCAGATTATGGACGAAGGCCTGAGCATCCAGGAACTCATGGATAAAGCGGCAGAAGCTGGCAAGAGCGGCATGCAGTTCTTCCACGCGAGCCAGATTGCTGCCGACGATGACGACGAGGATGATGATCTCTTATGAAGATTGTATTGGCACGGATCGATGACCGCCTGATTCACGGCCAAGTCGCCACCGTTTGGTCGAAGGCGACAGATTGCCAGCGCATCATCGTCTGCGACGACGAAGTCGCCAAGGACAAGATCCGCGCAGTGCTCTTGAAGCAGCTCGCACCAGCGGGCGTCAAGAGCCATGTCGTCGACCTCGCGAAGGCGGTGCGCATCTACCGCAACCCGAAGTATGAGAATGACCGCTGCCTGCTGCTCTTCACGAATCCCACGAGCGTCTTGTACCTCGTCGAGCACGGCGTGCCGATCAAGAGTGTCAACATCGGCGGCATGAGCTTCTACGAGGGCAAGCATCAGGTCACGAGCGCCGTCTCGGTCGATGACAAGGACGTCGCCGCCTTCAAGAAGCTCCACGAGCTGGGCATCGAGCTGGAGATCCGCAAAGTCGATACCGACGAGAAGCGAGATCTCATGGCCGTCCTCAAATGATGCGCGTATCGCGTCCTGAAACAAAATCCACAATCTGCAACGCCTTTTCCGCGAGGAGAAGGCGTTGTTTTGCATGAAACCCTTTACATTTTTGGACGAATTCCGTAAAATAAAGAAAGATAATATATAAGAAGTACATTATCAGGTCATTTGGTTATCCTGCGGCATGGGCCAACGGGATGATTGGGATAAGTATGGAACTGATGGAATAGGAGAGATGTTCCCATGAATCAAAAAAGCGATTGCTGTAATGACATCTGGCGGCGACAGCCCTGGCATGAATGCTGCGGCGCGTGCCGTTGTCCGTACGGCACTTTACGAGGGTGTAAAAGTCTATGGCATCAATAACGGCTATCAGGGCATGCTCGATGACGACATCGAGGAGCTCACGAGCCGCAGCGTCAGCGACCTCATCCAGCGTGGCGGCACGTTCCTCGGGACGGCCCGCTGCCCGGAGTTCAAGACGCCGGAAGGCCGTCGCAAGGGCTATGAGAACCTCGTGAAGCGTGGGATTGAAGGCCTCGTCATCATCGGCGGCGACGGCAGCCTGACGGGCGGCTCGCTGCTCTCGAAGGAGACGGGACTGCCGATCGTCGGCCTGCCGGGCACGATCGACAACGATGTCTGGGGCATGGACTACACGATTGGCTGCGATACGGCGGCCAACACGATCGTCGATGCGATCAACAAGCTTCGCGACACGGCTTCGGCGCATCGCCGCATCATGCTCGTCGAGGTCATGGGCCGCAATTCCGGCTGGCTGGCCATGATGTCCGGCATCGCGGGCGGCGCTGAATTCGTCCTCGTCCCGGAGGTCAAGTTCAACATCGATTCGATGTGCGAAGAGATCAAGGCGATGTACGATGCAGGCAAGCGCTACAGCATCATCGTCGTGGCAGAGGGTGCCGGCTCGGCTATCGAGATCGGCAAAGCTGTCGAGGAAAAGACGGGCATCGACACGCGCGTCTCGGTCCTCGGCCACATCCAGCGCGGCGGCTCGCCGTCGGTCGAAGACCGCATGAAGGCATCGATGCTCGGCGAGAAGGCTGCTCTTGCCATCATCTCGGGCGCATCGGATATCGTCTTCGGCTTCAACGAAGGCAAGGTCGTAGGCGTCAACCTCTTCGAGGCCGTCAACAACACGAAGACCCTGAACCCAGAACTCGTGCGCCTCGCACGCGTGCTGGCCTGATAGAGCGTCTGGCAAATTTAGACATAAAAAGAGCTGTCATCCAAGCGAGTTGGGTGACAGCTCTTTTTGTCGTTTATCTCACATTGCAGCAGTTTACAGCTTTTGAGACATAATAAAATCACGTAGTCCCTGCCGGTGTATAATAGATTCACCACAAACCAAACACGAGAGGTGCTACGTGATGTCTCAATTATACACCAGTCAGCCGACAGTTAACAGACTCCTGACGATTTTTTCTTCTTTGTTCCATTCTGCAACGAGGCCGACGCGCCATCTGTTGGCGTGGCTCCTCATCGCTCAGCTGGCTCTGGAGTCAGCTTCGTCGGTGCGTTGCCTGTTCCGGCAGTTCCTGTCGAAGCAGACGGATGTGTCGCTAAACAGTTATTACCGCGCTCTTGGCAATGGGCTCGTCACGGATGCATCCATTCGCCGGGCCTTGACGCTGCGAGCGCTTGCCATAGTGCCGGAGGCGCTACGGCAGGAGCCTATCCTGCTCAGCGTGGATGACACGACCATTGCCAAGTGGGGCAAGCATTTCGACGGTGTGGGCATTCTGTACGACCATGCCAAGCACGATGGCAAGTCCTATTTCAATGGCCATGCCTTTGTCAGCCTGACGATGAGCGTGCCGGTTCTCCACGAGAACGCGGGCAAGCAGCAGATTCGGTATATTGCGGTACCGATTGGCTACGTCATGAGCAACGGCGAAACTTCAAAGCTGAAGCTTGCCTGCCAGCTCCTCGATGAAGTCATGCCAATCCTTGAAAAACGCCAGGTAATCCTGCTCTTCGATAGCTGGTACGCCAAGCGCGAGTTGCTCGCACATGCTCTCAGCTATCCGAATCTCAATGTGACCTGCAATGCACGCCACGATACGGCCATGTTCGAGTTGCCGGATTCGACGG
>ENA-OQED01000071-OQED01000071.1-human-gut-metagenome-genome-assembly--contig:-NODE-71-length-37530-cov-1.390931_pt1 | contig 37530 bp, 35 predicted proteins | sample MGYA00242790_ERZ504625 | MGnify/ENA primary metagenome ERZ504625 (study PRJEB26092, sample SAMD00036345) | human gut metagenome | host: Homo sapiens | study: EMG produced TPA metagenomics assembly of...
CCACAAAAGGCTTTAACGCTGCCAACATCAACATTATCGCTCGCGCCGCCGGTGTGAGCATCGGCTCCATGTATAGCTACTTTGCTTCTAAAGAGGATTTATTTTTGCAGGTGATGGAGTATTGTCTGCAAAGAATGTATCAGCTTCTCTCAAAGGTAAACCGCGAGCAGGGCGTGGTGGAGACGTTCCGTGAGATGCTGTCGATCGCGCGTGATGCGGCGCGGCAGTATCCAGAGATGAACCAGATTTATCTGGACTGTTCTTCCCAAAGCCTGGTCAGCCTATCCGAACAGCTTTCGCGTGATGCGGAAGCTGTTACGGTAGAGCTATATGCTCAAATTCTCACAGAGGATCAGGAGAAAGGCCGTGTGCGCGAAGATCTCGATATCGCGGCCGCTGCTTTTATGCTCGATAATCTTGTGATGATGTATCAATTTTCCTTTGTGTCGAATTATTATATGGAGCGGAAAAAGCTTTTCCTTGGAGGAATGCTTTCCGATGATGAGGAAGAGGTTATTGATGCGATGGTGGATTTTGTCCGGCGTGCAGTAGAGTAATGGATTTAAAATGAAAAGAATGGGCGCGTTGCATCATACATGCATAAACGCAAAATTAGCGGGACTGTTGCAAAATTATTTCATTTTGCAACAGTCCCTTTTTAAAGTTCGAGAATTTTAAGAAGCTGGGCGTGCAGGGGAGAAACGCCACCGTGCAAATAGGGGCCGGTGAGCAGCCGCGTTAACAGTCCAATTCTTCCTTTTCGGATTTTTCGGCGGATAACATTTCCGCAGTTTACGATGCATTTCCAAGGGGCTTGATCTCTTTACGGTAAATGTAGCGGAAATAGATCAAGCACAGGGCAAGGGAAAACAATTCCGCAAAGGGGAAGGCCCACCAAACTGCGTTCAGCCCGCTGAATCGGGCCAGCAGATAGGCGGTAGGCAGCAAAATCACCAGCTGACGCACCACGGAGACAGAGAGGCTGAGCATACCGTGCCCCAAGGATTGGCACACGGAGAGCATGCAGATGCTGAAGCCTGCAAAACAAGCTGAGGCTGATGGTGCGCAGCGCGGGCACGCCGATCTGCTGCATCGTTTCCGAAGCGTTAAAAATAGAAAGCAGCTTGTCCGGAATTAGCATAAAAATCGCAACGCCGATGATCATGATGCACGTTGCATAGAGAATGCTCAGCTTAATGGTTTTCATCATACGATCGGGCTTCCTTGCTCCGTAGTTATAAGAGATGATCGGTACCATGCCGTTATTCAAGCCAAAGATCGGCATAAAAACAAAGCTTTGCAGTTTAAAATAAACGCCAAACACAGCTGTTGCGGTGGAGGTAAAGGAGATTAGAATTTTATTCATACCGAAGGTCATCACAGAGCCGATGGATGCCATGATGATTGACGGAATGCCGACGGAATAGATTTTGCCGATCACCTTAGCGTTAGGCCGGAAGCCCTTCAAGCGGAGTGTAATTTCTTCATTTTTCTTGATATTGAAAAGCAGTGCAAGGATAGATGCCACAATCTGCCCGATTACAGTGGCCAGCGCAGCACCTGCGACGCCAAGCTTTGGAAAACCTAAAAGGCCAAAAATCATGATCGGGTCCAGGATGATGTTGATGATAGCGCCCAGCCCTTGGGTGATCATCGTATAGAATGTGCGCCCAGTCGATTGCAGCAGCCGCTCGAATGTGAATTGCAGGAACATGCCGAAGGAGCATACACAGCAGAGCATCAGGTAAATAGCGCCGTTTTCTACAATTTCTGGGTCGGTCGTTTGCAGCAGGAAAAAAGGTTTAGAAAATAAAACACCGATAACCGCGAAGAGCAAATAGCTGAGCACAGCGAGAAAGATGCCGTTCTCCGCTGTTTTATCGGCAAGGTCAAAATTCTTTTCCCCTAAGCTTTTGGAGAGTAGCGCGTTGATGCCGACGCCTGTGCCGGAGCCAACCGCGATCATGAGGCTCTGAACGGGAAAGGCGAGAGAAACGGCGGTCAGCGCATTTTCACTTAGCTGGGCGACGAACATGCTGTCGACAATATTATAAAGCGCTTGCACCAGCATGGAAACGATCATGGGGAGGGACATCGTAATCAGCAAGCGGTTGATGGGCATGACGCCCATTTTGTTTTCGGCGGGGCGTTGTGCTGTTGTTTCATTCATAGAGAGCCCTCCTGTTTTGAATAAGATCCAGCAGGACGCCTACAGCGCCCTCGATGCCGAGTGAACTGCTGTTCAGTGTGAGATCGTAATCCTGGCATTTTCCCCAATGGCCAGTGGAAAAGTAGTTATAGTAAGCGGCGCGAGCTTTATCGTGCTTGAGCACACAGGCCTGCACTTCGTCCGCTGGGATGCCGTACTCCTCTTTTGCGCGGTGGATCCTGTCAGCTATGGGCGCATGGATAAAAACGCGCAGACAGTTTTTTTGATCACGCAGCACATAATTGGCGCACCTGCCCACGATCACGCAGGGCCCTTCGGCTGCGATGCGCTTGATCACATCAGCTTCCGCGATAAAAACCTGATCAGATACCGGCAAATTCCGGCTGCTGAAGGAGAGGTTATATAAGAAGCTCGAGGTGCGGCGTTGCTCTGCTTCTTGAATGAATTCTTCAGAAAGGCCGGTTTCTTTCGCGGCGATTTCAATGAGTTTTTTATCGAAAAAGGGGATTTGCAGTGTAGCTGCAAGCTCTTTGGCGATTTTACTCCCGCCGGAGCCATATTCCCTTCCGATCGTGATGATATCGGGCATTTAATCTCCTCCTTTGATAAGACGCTGAGGTTTAGTGTAAAAGAGAATTTTTTATCTGTCAAGCGGTATGGCATGAATAAAATGAAGAATATATTGAGAATAAAACAATAAAAAGCGCTTTTGCAGGAGCTTTTATTGGCTTTCGCCCAAAAAAGGTGGTCACACAGCGAAAAAATTCGGCACGGGTATACGAAGAAAAGGCAATGCGAAAAAAGCTCCGCATTGCCTAGCTGCTTTTGTTTTTATGCTGTTTTTTTATCTTTTCTTTTTAGGCGCCAACCGACGGGGCGGCCTTTTCTCTGCGCCGATTTCAATCGCCATATTGGCTAGGCCCCACACCAATAATAGAATCATGATGAGGAGGGAAAGATAGTAAGCCGCGCCGAATCCCACAGATTGGATTTGAACTGCCACATCGGCAATTGAAGGGGCACCCTGTAATAGGGAAAGGATTCCTGCGTTGGCAGCGCCGGTTTCCTGCAATTGAGCGAGTAGCGTGCCGATAGGGATGGAGCCATCTGTCAGCATAGTGGATACCCTATGCATGGGGATCAGCGCACACAGCATGAAAATTGCACCTATGCCAGAGAGGCCGGCTGTGGCGGCATAGCGGCTGCTTAGCAGGGAACAAATTACGAGGATGAGCACAACGGCCAGCGCCAGCGCAAGCAGGATGCACAGCGCGATGATGGCGGGTTTTAATGGCTGCATTGCGTCAAGTGCGAAAAGCTTATCAGTCGGCAGCTGCCCATCGCCGGAAAAAAATATTTCCTTCAGGCTGAGCGCAAGCTCGCTTTCTCCTGCTAAAATCACGGAGTAACGCAGTTTCAGCAGGGGGGCCAGGAAAAACACAGGGAACGCTGCGGCAGCAACCATGGCTGTGAGAACACGGGCGGCATATTTCATGGCGGAGCACGATCCTTTCCAATCTGAAGGTATCAAGGAACAGCGGGTTATTTTTTCTTTTCCCAAGAGGAGTTCAACGCTACCGTGCGGTTGAAAACAGGATGCTCCTGCGTGCTGTCAGGATCAACGCAGAAATAACCCTGGCGCATAAACTGAAAGGTATCGCCTGCCTTTGCATCCCGAAGACTACCCTCCAGGCGGCAGCCAGTCAGAGTGATCAGGGAATCCGGGTTGACGTTTTCTTCAAATGCATCGGTATCCGCCGGGTTTTCGGTGCGGAACAGCCGATCATAAAGCCGAACCTCGGCCTGAATGCTGTCAACTGCACTGACCCAATGGAGCGTGCCCTTAACCTTGCGGCCGTCCGGGGAATTGCCGCCCTTGCTTGCAGGGTCATAGGTGCAGTGCAGGCAAATGATATGGCCGTCGTCATCCGCTTCGTAGCCTGTGCAGGTGACGAAATAAGCGCCCTTTAAGCGGACCTCGTTGCCGGGGAAGAGGCGGAAATATTTTCTCACCGGCTCTGCCATAAAGTCCTCCTGCTCCACATAAATTTCACGCGAGAAGGTAACATGGCGGGTGCCGAGCTCCGGCCTATCAGGATTATTCTCCACTTCGATCGTTTCCGTTTGCCCTTCCGGGTAATTATCGATAATGACCCTCAGCGGGTGCAACACAGCCATGGCGCGCGGGGCGTCCGCATTGAGCCGATCGCGCACGCAGGATTCCAGCAAGCCGTAATCCACCACACTGTAGGCTTTGGAAACGCCGATACGCTCGCAAAAATCGCGGATGGCGGCTGCCGGGTAGCCGCGGCGGCGCATGCCGCTCAGCGTGACCATACGAGGATCGTTCCAGCCGCTGACGAGGCCGTCTTTGACGAGCGCGAGCATTTGCGTTTACTGGTGACGCAGTAGTTGAGGTTGAGCCGGGCAAATTCAATTTGACGCGGCGGGGTTTCAAAACCCAGCTCCTGTAAAAACCAGTTATACAGCGGGCGGTGGTTTTCGAACTCTAGGGAGCACAGCGAATGGGTCACGCCCTCCTTTGCATCAGAGAGCGGATGTGCGAAATCGTACATTGGATAGACGCACCATTGATCGCCCGTGCGGTGGTGGGAAACGTGCGCAATGCGGTAGATGACCGGATCGCGCATGTTGAGGTTTGGAGAGGCCATGTCGATCTTCGCCCGCAGCACACGCATGCCGTTTTGGAATTCACCAGCGGTCATGCGGCGGAAAAGGTCAAGATTTTCTTCCACAGGCCGGTTGCGATAGGGGCTCTCTCTGCCTGGCTCGGTGAGCGTGCCGCGGTATTCCCGAATTTCCTCTGCTGTTAGGTCGTCCACATAGGCTTTGCCCATCTCGATCAAGCGCATGGCGCATTCATAAATAAAGTCAAAATAATCCGACGCATAGTAGAGGTGCTCCCACTGAAAGCCGAGCCATTTAATATCTTCTAGGATCGCATCGACATACTCCGTATCCTCTTTTGTAGGGTTTGTGTCGTCCAGGCGCAGGTTGCACTTGCCACCGTACTTCAATGCGGTGGCAAAATTGATGCAGATTGCCTTGGCATGGCCGATGTGCAGGTAGCCGTTCGGCTCCGGGGGAAAGCGTGTTTGCACGTGGCTGTAAACGCCCGCCGCTAGATCCTCATCGATAAAATCATGGATGAAGTTGGAGGCAAGCTCCATCTTATTCTCTTCCATTGCTGCAAGCCTCCTCATAGTATTTCAGCGCTGCCTGCAAGCGGGCAAGCACCTTTTCCTCGCCCAGCAGCTGCATAATTGCATGAAGATCGGGCGTGTTGCGCCGCGAGGTCACCGCGATGCGGATCACAGAGGATACATCCCCCACATGGCCCTTGAAGGCCTGCGGGTCTTTTTTATATTCCTTTACGTTCGGTGTATAGCCGAGCGGAGTGCAGAGCTCTTTGATCCTGGCAAACCATGCGTCTTTATCATCTGCGTGGCGGTAAACGGCCAAATAAGCGCGCAGGATTTCCGCAGCGGCCGCAGCCGTCAGGTTTTCGGGCAATGCGTAATCCGGCTGATAGAGCTCATCATAAAAATATGCCACAAAGTGCTTCACTTCAGACCATTTTGCAAGATCCTTACGCGGCTTTGCTACGCCGCGGTCAATGCAAAAGATACCCTTGGCAAAGGCTTCGTCCGCCATGAGCAGCCGGTAGAGCGCTTCATCATATTGCTGCGCCCAGTTTACGGCTCTGTCGTAAACTTCATCCGCCGTCATCAGGGAAATCACGTTTTTGCTCACGTCGTTAAGCTTTTGCAGGTCAAACAGCGCGCCGGATGCGCTCATCTTCTTAAGGTTAAAGGGGAAGTCGGCCTGTGGTGCAGTTTTATTTGCTCGGCGCCAATCCTCAAAATTGGAATTGGCGAGCGTGAGCAGGTATTCGATCACACTTTCCTTCGGATATCCCTGCTCGATATAATAGCTCACGGCCGCTTCTGGGTCTTTTCGTTTGCTGAGTTTGCGTTTGCCGCCGTTTTCCTCTTTCATGATTGGGGCAAAATGCGCGTATTTTGGGGGCTTAAAGCCGCAACATTTGAAAAGCTGGAGGTGGATGGGCAGGGAGGCGATCCATTCATCGCCGCGCACAACATGCGTGGTGCGCATGAGGTGATCATCCACTGCATGGGCAAAGTGGTAGGTTGGGATGCCGTCCGTTTTGAGCAAAACGATATCCTGCGCGTTTTCTGGCATTTCGATCTTGCCCTTGATGAGATCGTCGATGAGGATGCGGCGGCTTTCGTCTCCGGGGGAACGCAGGCGGAGCGTGTAAGGCTTGCCGGCCTCGACAGCCTGCTTTTGCTCACAAAAAGCGAGATTGCGGCAGGCGGCCCATTCGCCATAGTAGCCCTTGTTGACCGCTTGTGCCTCCTGTTGTTCCCGCAGGGCGGTCAATTCCGCCTCCGTGCAGAAACAGGGATAGGCAAGACCCTGGCGGACTAGCTCCTTTGCGAAGCATTGATAAATTTCCCGGCGCTTACTTTGCTGGTAGGGGCCGTATACGCCGCTCTCCGTGCCGAGCCCGGTGATTCCCTCATCCGGCGTAATACCGAAAGCAGCAAGGCCGGTGACGATTGCCGTGACGCCGCCCTCTACCTCGCGCTTTTTATCCGTATCTTCAATGCGCAGGAAGAATACGCCGTTTGTCGCCTTCGCGGTGAGGCGGGCCGTCATGGCGGCAAACAGGCCGCCAATGTGAAGATAGCCTGTCGGGCTTGGAGAAAAACGCGTCACGCGCGCCCCTTCTGGAAGTTGGCGGGCGGGATATTGTTCCTCATACTGTTGCGGCGTCCAAGAAATGTTGGGAAAAAGCAGCTCGGCGAGCCTTTCGTTGTCAGTCAAAGAAGTTCCTCCTTATAAAAACCATCTGTTCCGTACGGATAGAAGCGGGTAAAAATAGCGCCGCCCTTTTGCTGCGGCTCCTACCGGAAGCGGCAAAAAGCACACGATACCAATCTGATTTATTATCGCAGAAAAAGGAAGAAGTATCAATATTTTTGCATGATTTTTCTTTGCAGCACACTCTTTTTAAAAGAAAAATCCCGCACGGCTTGCCATGCGGGAACGAATTCAAGTTACATGCAGCAGGCGGCAGGCGTTCCCGCCAAGAATTGCGTCTGTTTCCTCCGGCAGCAGGCTGAGGCTTTTCACAAAACGGATTTCATGGCCGGGTAGCGCTCCAGGGCATGTCGCTGCCCAGCAGAATTTTTTCTGTGCCGTGCGTGCGGATGATTTCCCGCGCCCAATCCGGCGGCATGCGGGAGAAAGAGAAGGCGGTATCAAAATAGAGCGCTTTCCCCGCGAGAAAACGGAGCACATCCTTCCAGCACAAATATCCGCCCATATGGGCGGCCACGACCGGCGCATTCCCAAAGGCAGGAAGGATATAGGCAAGGCGTTCCGGCGTGCAGTGCACCGGATCCGGGTAGCCAATATCCACGCCCGCGTGGAAAACAGTGATTAAGCCGAGCGATGCAATTTTTTCGTAAATCGGCAGCATCCGCTCCTCGTCCACATAAAAATGCTGATAATCCGGATGGAGTTTCACCCCCAGGAGCCCTGCCTCGTGGATTCGCACAAGCTCATCAAGGGCGTCCGGGCTTTCTGGATGGATGCTTCCGAAGGCAAACAGATTGGGAAAGCGGTTGTTGGTTTCAATCGCAAAGTTGTTGACGCTTGCTTGTTGGCGCGGGTTCGTGGCAATATTTAAAACCACGGCGCCGTCCGCTCCGCCGGAAAGGGCTTGTTTCAAAAGGCTTTCTGCTGTGCCTTTGTGGAAGGGGAGCGCGTCACCGGAGCAGTGGGAGAGGCTTGCAAGCGCCTTTTCGGCGATTTTCTCCGGAAAACAGTGGGTGTGAAAATCAATGATGCGGCTCATGAATAACGCTCTTTTCTATGAAAGTGGAGGTGCGGGTTCAGTGCTTGCCAAATTGCTTTTTCATGCGCAGATCCTTCGCCAAAATCGTTTTGCGCAGCCGGAGTGTGCTGGGCGTTACCTCCAGCAGTTCATCATCCTTGATAAACTCCATGCACTGCTCGAGGCTCATTGTCGTCGGCGGGACGAGGCGCAGCGCGTCATCCGAGCCGGCGGCACGGGTGTTGGTCATCTGCTTTTTTTTGCAGACGTTACAGACGATATCTTCGTTTTTAGCGCATTCGCCCACGATCATGCCCTCATATACCGGCACACCCGGGCCGACGAACAGCCGGCCGCGCTCCTGTGTGTTAAACAGGCCGTATCCCGTGGTTTCCCCCGCCTCATGCACGATGATCGAGCCGCGCTCGCGGGTTTGAATTTCGCCCTTATAGGCTCATAGCCGGCGAATAGTTGGTTCATAATGCCGTTGCCGTTGGTATCCGTCATGAATTCCGAACGGTAGCCGATTAAGCCGCGCGCCGGGATCTTGAATTCTAAGTGGGTAGAGCCGCCGTCGACGCGTGCCCATATTTTCTAATTCGCCCTTGCGGGAACCGATCTTCTCCATGACTGGGCCGACATACTGCTCGGGCACTTCCACAATGAGCAATTCCATCGGTTCAAGCTTTTTGCCGTTTTCTTCTTTTAGGATGACCTCGGGCGGGAAACCTGGAATTCATAACCCTGGCGCCGCATGGTTTCAATCAGAATGGAAAGATGCAGCTCGCCGCGGCCGGAAACTTTGAAGCAGTCGGTCGTTTCCGTTTCCTCCACGCGCATGCTGACGTTTGTTTCCACCTCTTTGAATAGGCGGTCACGAATATTGCGGGAGGTAACGAATTTGCCCTCCTTGCCTGCGAAGGGGCTGTTGTTTACCATAAAGTTCATGGAGATCGTAGGCTCGTCAATTTTCACAAAGGGCAGGGGCTCGATGCATTCCGGATCGCAGGCCGTTTCGCCGATATTCAAATCCGTGATGCCGGATACGGCAACCAGATCGCCGAGCGACGCCTCCGGCACCTCCACGCGGCGCAACCCCTCAAATTGATACAGGCGGGAAACTTTCACGTTTTCCACCGTGCCATCCGTTTTACACAGGGCAACCTGCTGGCCGTGCTGCACCGTGCCGCGTTCTACGCGCCCGATGCCGATGCGGCCTACATAATCATCATAATCGAGGGAGGAGAAACGGATTTGCAGCGGCCCGTTTAAATCGCCCTGCGGGGGCGCAATGTTTTCGAGAATTGAATCAAGCAGCGGGCGCATATCCCCTTCGCGCGCCTCTGCGGAGAGGGAGGCGTAGCCGTCCTTTGCGGAAGCGTAGACAACGGGGAATTCGAGCTGGTCGTCATCTGCGCCGAGTTCAATGAAGAGGTCGAGCACCTCGTCGATCACTTCAAGCGGGCGCGCGCCGGGGCGGTCGACTTTATTGACGACGACGATGGCTTTTTTGTGCAGGTTGAGCGCTTTTTGCAGCACAAACCGTGTTTGTGGCATGCAGCCCTCAAAAGCGTCGACGAGCAGCAGCACGCCGTCAACCATCATCATAATGCGCTCTACCTCGCCGCCGAAATCAGCGTGGCCAGGCGTATCCACAATATTAATTTTTTGTATCCTTATAATGGACGGATGTGTTTTTGGAAAGGATGGTGATGCCGCGCTCGCGCTCGAGGTCGTTTGAGTCCATCACGCGCTCCTGTACCTGCTCGTTTTGCCGGAAAATACCGCTCTGACGCAGCAGTTGATCGACCAGCGTTGTTTTGCCGTGGTCAACGTGGGCGATAATTGCTACATTCCGGACGTCGTTTCTCTGATCCAATTTTTTCACCTTCAACATTTTATGGTCGTCTATTGATAAACCAAATTTTATTGTTCAGAAAGGGAACCACTTGACCGAGGAGCACGATTCCCTAATCCTATTTATTCTATCACTTCACAGAGTGCATCGCAACGGGAAAGACGCAGAACATCACAAAATTAAGGCTGAAAAATTGGGCATTGTGTTAGATTGCAGAAAAAGGAAGCGCGTTTTGCAGACTGCACCTGCCTAGGGCTTTTGATGCGGTTGGAACGGCTTTTCGTCGCTCTGCACATTGACGGATATTGCACAGGCGTTTATAATAAACTGATATGGATATCAAGCGAAAACCTGGAGCGGCCTGCCGCCCCGAAAGGATTTTTGAGATATGGATGATTTCTTGAAACGCACTTGGCTGGAGATTGACCTCGACGCCATCCGCGGAAACTACCAAAAAATACGCTCCTTTGTTGCTCCGGAAGCGAAGGTGATGGCCGTTATCAAGGCGGACGCCTACGGCCACGGCGTGGAATATACGGCGCGGGAGATGAGCGGCGCTGGGGTGGATTGGTTTGCCGTATCCAATCTGGAAGAGGCAATCCAGGTGCGCCGAGCCGGGCTCGATAACCCTTTGTTGATACTTGGCTATACGCCGCCGGAATATGCGCAGCAGCTTGCGGTGAATGGAATTTCCCAGGCTGTTTTTGATGAAAATTACGGCCGTCAGCTGGCCGCCTGTGCGCAACGGGATGGCGTGCAGGTGCGCATCCATGTGAAGGTGGACACCGGGATGACTCGGATCGGCTTCCCCTACCGGGATAATGTGGAGGATGCGGGATCCGTGGATGCCATCGAAGCGGTATGTGCTCTGCCGGGGCTTTATCCGGAGGGGCTTTTTACGCACCTGTCCTGTGCGGATGAGGAAGGAGACGCAGAGGTATATACGCGGATTCAATACGATTTATTCCTGGATATAGCAGAGCGCCTCGGCAGAAGAAAGGTTTGTTTTGAGCTGCGCCACTGCTCCAATTCCGCCGCCACCGTGCATTATCCAGAGATGCACCTCGATCTAGTGCGGCCCGGCATCTTGTTCTATGGAATGATGCCGTCGCCTGAGCTGAGCGACCCGCTTTCCCTGCACCCTGCGATGGAGATGAAAACGGTGATCTCCCAGATCAAAGAGGTGCCGGCGGGCGTGCCCGTCAGCTATGGCCGCACCTTTGTGACGCCGCACGCTATGCGGCTGGCGACCGTGCCGGTCGGGTATGCGGACGGATACCCGCGCGCCTTGTCTGGCAATGCGGAAATGCTGCTTAGGGGGGGGCGCGTGCCGGTGGTCGGCCGAATCTGCATGGATCAGTGCATGCTGGATGTGAGCGCTGTTCCTGATGCGTTGGAAGGGGATACCGTAACCGTATTCGGCGGGGAAATCACCGTGGATGAGTTGGCCGCTCGGGCAAATACGATCAATTATGAAATTATCTGCGGAATCAGCAAGCGCGTGCCGCGGGTGTTCCTTCGCGCGGGTAAAGCGGAGTATATGACGGATTACATGAGCTTGCGTTGAAACGCGCAGCGGGCCGGCAGGGCTTCCGCACGGGGGAAGCCTCTTGATATGCCACCTGCGTTCTCCTTGTGTGGAGAACGGCACACGGCGATAAATGCATTACTCTGTTCAGAAAGGAATTGAAAATGGATCAGACAAACGAAACCCGGCTTGGGAGCGCGCCGCTTGGCAAGCTTCTGTTTCAGCTCGGCCTGCCCGGCGTGGCGGCTCAGGTCATCAATGTGCTCTATAATATTGTAGACCGCATCTATATCGGCAACATTCCAGGCATAGGGGATATGGCGCTGACCGGCGTGGGCGTGACCTTGCCGGTCATCATGGTGATTGCCGCTTTCAGCGCCTTTGTCGGCATGGGCGGCGCGCCGCTGGCCTCCATCCGGCTGGGCGCGCGGGATCATGAGGGGGCGGAGCGCATTTTGGGAAGCTGTATTGTTTCGCTGCTCTCCCTCTCTGTCATCCTAATGGCTGTTTTTTTCGCCTTTCAGCGACCGCTTCTGTTTGCCTTTGGCGCAAGTGAAAACGTGATCGGCTATGCGCAGGATTACCTCACAATTTATCTCTTCGGTACGCTGTTCGTTCAGCTTGCATTGGGGTTGAATACCTTTATCAGTGCGCAGGGCAAGGCAAAAACGGCGATGCTTTCTGTTTTGATCGGCGCGGTGCTCAACATTGTGCTCGACCCGCTGTTTATCTTTGTGTTCCATATGGGCGTGCGCGGTGCGGCGCTGGCGACCATTCTTTCGCAGGCGGTGTCCGCGGCGTGGGTGATCAGCTTCCTGCTGGGCAAACGCACGGTAATCCCGGTGCGAAAAAATACCTCCGCTTCGACTGGAGGATCATTGGCCAAGTAGTGGGCCTGGGTATTTCGCCCTTTATTATGCAGGCGACAGAGAGCCTTGTGACCATCACGCTCAACAGCGGCCTTCAAGCCTATGGAGGGGATCTGTATGTAGGCAGCATGACCATTTTGACGAGTGTACTCCAACTGATCGTTATGCCGATTAATGGGTTCACGCAGGGGGTACAGCCGATCATGAGCTATTGCTACGGCGCAGGGGATCATGCCCGCGTGCGGCAAACCTACCACCGGCTGTTGACGGTTACGCTCTCTTTCTCCGCAGTTGCCTGCTTGCTTGCGATTCTGCTTGCCCATCCGCTGGCCCGCTTGTTCAGCCCGAACCAGGCGCTTATCGACCTGACGGCGCGGATGATGCCGGTATTTTTGGGTGGAATCTGGATCTTTGGCGCGCAGCTTGCCTGCCAGTCCACTTTCCTGGCGCTTGGGCAGGCCAAAATATCCCTCTTTCTTGCACTGCTCAGGAAGGTGATCCTGCTTGTGCCGCTGGCGCTCGTCCTGCCGCGCTTTTTTGGCGTAACGGGGATCTATTTCTCTGAGCCGATAGCGGATTTTGTGGCCTCCTGCACAACGCTTGTAATTTTCCTGACTCGCTATAGAAAGCTGCTTCCCCTACCGAAAAAGGCGCTGGAAGAAGCAAACTGACCTTCTTTAAATTATGAATTCTGTGTATTTCCATCAAGACAGATTTTGTGTATAGTAAGAACAGAAATCGTTGAGGAGGACTGTTCTATGGCAAATACACAAACTGCTGTAAAATCAAAGACCAATAAGCTGCTTTTGCTTGTGCTCAGCGCGCTTTTTGCGGCAATGATTACGGTGATGACCGCATTTTTGTTCCACATCCCGATCGGGGTCAACGGCGGCTATCTCCACTTTGGGGATGCGCTGATTTATTTGGCGGCGAGCATGCTGCCCACGCCATATGCCTGCATCGCTGCGGCGGTGGGCGCGGGGCTTGCGGATATCGTTTCCGGCGCGCCGATCTGGGCGCCGTTTACGCTTGTGATCAAAGCGTGCATCGCGCTGCTTTTTACCGCTAAAAAAGAAAAGCTGCTCAATAAACGCAATGCGCTCGCCCTGCTGGGCGCATGGCCGATCACCTGTGCGGGATACTATATTGCGGAGGCGATCATTACGGGCAACTGGATTGTTCCTGCGGCGGGCATCCCGGCCAATACGATCCAGGCTGCGGGCAGCGCAGTGCTGTTTGTGCTCATTGCGCTCGCGTTAGATAAAATGCGCTTTAAAAGCCGCCTGAAACTGTCCTGAATTCCTTTCAATGCTTCCGGCGGCAGGCGCTTAATGAGATAGAATAAGCTGATCAATCATGAGAGAAGAGGTCTGATGAATTATGCTGGAAGAACTTACGGAACAGGCAAAGCTGGCGGTAGAGCAGGTGCTCGACGCGGCGAAGCTGGAGCGCGGCGGGCTGTTCGTCGTGGGCTGCTCGTCAAGCGAGGTGTGCGGCAGTAAAATTGGAACAAATTCAAGCCTCGAAACGGCGCAGGCTGTTTTTGCCGGCATCTACCCCGTGCTGAAGGAACGGGGGATCTATTTAGCGGCACAGTGCTGCGAGCATCTTAACCGCGCGATTATTATCGAACGGGAAGCAGCGCAGAAATTTGGCTACGAGGAGGTCAATGTTGTGCCCCAGCCGAAGGCGGGCGGCTCGTTTGCAACCACGGCATACGCAACGTTTGCACAGCCTGTGGCAGTGGAAGAGGTGCACGCGGATGCGGGGATGGATATTGGCGGCACACTCATTGGCATGCATCTCAAGCGGGTGGCGGTTCCCGTCCGCATTGCAGTCAAACAAATTGGGGAGGCGAACCTGCTTTGTGCACGGACGAGGCCAAAATTTATCGGCGGCGTGCGGGCACACTATGATGAAAGCAAACTATGAGCCTGCTTATTGGACGAGGGCGCGGTGCAGAGGGATGCACCGCGCCCTTGTATTTTAAAAAAGCATGTGTTATACTCAGTTCTATAATTTTGCGATTTAAAGCGGAGAAGGAGCGGCGGAGGATGGAACAGATGCGCATCGGGATTGTCGGATTGGGGCTGATCGGCGGCTCTATGGCAAAGGCGATCAAGGCATATACAGGGCATACTGTGATCGGCTATGAAATTGACGGCGAAACGCTTTGCCGCGCGCAAGCGGAAGGCACGGTCGATTTTGCGGGAAACGACCAGCTGCTCACAACGCTTGATCTATTGCTGATCGCCCTCTACCCGGGGCAGACGGTGGAATTTGTCCGCACGAAGGCAGATCGGATGCGGCCAGGCTGCATCGTGATCGACCTGTGCGGCGTGAAGGGATATGTGTGTAACCTTCTAGGGCCATTTTGTGCGGAGCGGGGGATCGTTTTGATCGGTGGGCATCCGATGGCCGGGCGGGAATTTTCCGGCTATGGAGCGGCGCAGGCCAAGCTGTTTCAGGGCGCGAGCATGCTGCTCGTGCCGACCGAGGCAGGGAGCATACAGCAGGCGGAAGCGTTCAAACCGTTTTTTCTCTCTCTGGGGTTTGAGAAGATTGTGGTTACAACCGCGGAAAATCACGACCGGATGATCGCCTTTACCTCACAGCTCGCACATGTGGTATCCAACGCCTATGTCAAAAGCCCGGAGGCGGAAAAGCACGATGGCTACAGCGCGGGCAGCTATAAGGATCTGACACGCGTGGCGCGCCTGAACGAGGAGATGTGGTCGGAGCTGTTTCTCTGCAACCGGGAGGCGCTGCTCGGCGAGCTCGACTGTATCGTTGGGCACCTGCTGGAGTATCGGGAGGCGTTGGAAATGAAAGACCGTGAGACGCTCAAACGGCTGTTAAAAGAAGGGAGTGACCGGAAAAAGCGGATCGACCGGGCGGGGGAGTAAAAACCGAATTGGCGGGCTTGGGGCAATCCCTATGCAATCAACTCAACTGTGTTCCAACAAGTGCAGGCCTCTGAAAAGCGGAAGCGGCATGACCTTAGGGCAAATCTGCCCTGTGGCCATGCCGCTTTTAGGTGTGGATAGGCCTGCCCCCCCCAGCGGGCCTCCAAAGAGAATGGGCACGTGTGCAAAGGTGCAAAGGCGATCCTCTTACGCGCTCTTTTTCTTGCGGGCGAAGAGGATCGCGGCGCCGGCTGCTGCGGCCAGTGCAGCGCATGCAGCAAGGGATGGGCCCTCGCCCGTGCCGGGGGTTGACGGCGGTTTCCGCCGTGGTGCTCTCTAGCGGGCTTCTCCGTAATGGGCTGGGTTGCCGCGGGTTCGTCGTATCAGGCGCTGTTGTGGTGGGCTTGGTTGTGGCAGGGGCGGTTGTAGGCGCTTTGATGGAAACGCTGGCGTTTTCCGTCTTGACCGTATCCATCAGGTCGGTTTCCGTGCCATCCGGCGTGTAGGCCACAAGCTCCCTCATCTCCAGCTTCAGCGGGATACTGCCGGAATCGTTCAGGATTTTGAAGGTGATCTGCCCGATCGTTGCCTTCTCCTGAAGGGTTCCACTGACCATAAAGGCAATGGAAATCTTGCCGGGCACGGCTTTGCCGTTTTCCTGATAGAGCCCGCCCTCCGCAAGGCCGCCGAACGCGCCGGCCTTGAAGGAGACGAATTCGAGCTTTGCGGGATCGTAGTTGACAATCATGCTGCCGTTGCCGGCGTTGGATTTTTCGCTGATGGTAACGTCTACCGTTACCGTCTGGCCCGGCTGCCCGCTGACGGAGGAGAGCGCTACGGTGACGGGCTCCGCCGCAAAGGCGGCGGGCAAAAGCATGGTGAGAGCGAGCACGGCGCAGAGCAGCGATGCCAGCCGTTTTGAGATTTTTTTCATGGGGTGAACCTTCCTTTCCGTTCGTTTTTAAAATTGATCGAGCTTCGCCGCGACGCGAAGGATTTTGCGCGCGTCGGAGGTATCCGCCTTGCCGTTTTTGTTCACATCGGCGGCAAGTATCTGCTGGGGCGTAAGGGCCTCCAGCTTGGCCGCGCCGCGCAGGGCGAGGCGCGCGTCGGTGGTGTTCACCTTGCCGTCGAGGTTCACATCGCCGAGGGTGAAGCTTTCCGCGCCAATCGGCGCTTTGATCATCACGGGGATATCCATGCCGACGCCGTTGAAGCGATAAGCCCAGATTGAACCGTCGCTGCGGGTCATAACATAGGCATAAGTGTAGCTATCCTCGTTAAAGCCGACATTTCTCTTCTTCCGATATGCTTCGACATCATTTAAAATCGGGGACGGGGTATCCTGCTCTGTCAACCACAGGGTTTTATCAGCATCCAGCGCGGAAGCCTCTTTGGTATTGGTTTCGAAATCGTAGGAATACCCATCTGCTGTCCGGAATCCGTAAATTTGATTCTCAGTCCCTTCCCAGCTGTCAAAGCCCTCGGCGATCTTTTGGCAGTCTGAGGGGTTGTTCTCTCGAATTTTCCACACGGCTCCGGATTCGTCCACCACAAAATAAAAGTAAGCGTAATTCCACCGATCGTACTCCTCATTATAAGAATCTTGAACGGAATCCTCAACGATATCTATCGCTCCGAAATCGGCAATCTGTTCGTTGCTGTAACGGTTCCATGTGGTATTGTCATTTTTTACATAAAACTGATCGTCGATAATTGCCTTGATATTCTGATTCTCTTGATGCCAGCTAAATCCTTCCTCACCGTCTTTCCAACTCCACTCCCAACGCGTTCCATCTGTTTTCAAAAAGGTGCTGCCGGTGTCGGAGATGTCTGCGACGTTATCTGCCACTTTCTCTCGCGCAGGCTCCTCGACACCTTCCTCCCAGCGCCAATTCCAAAGCGTGCCATCCTGCTCCAAAATACTGATCTGATCGACGTATATAGATGTTCCCACGTAAGCATAGTCCTTTGCCTGGTCGGAGAGCTTGATCTCATCCGCCTCGTTTATATAATAAAGCTCCCCGTTGGGATAGAGCGCGGCCACACCGTCATTTCCCCCGCTCAAAATATTCGGGTTTGAATTCGGATAATCCTCACTGGCAATATAGTGCTTCAGGACAGCCCAATCCCCTAATTCCGGAATATTGTTAGAAACCTGCTCCACAGGTGCTGGCGTGTCGAAGCCTCCGGCTTTGTGCCCTCCGCCGTCGTCACGGCGAGCGCAATCGTGATGCTGCTCAGCAGCATCACGGCCGCCAGGACGAGCGCCAGAAACTTTTTCTTTCTCTTCATGCTTTCAACCTCCAATTGAGTTTTCAATTTATCTCACAGGGGCGGCGTAAATGGTTCCCTCCTTCCCTGCGCGCCGTACCCATATGATTCTGTTATCTGACATCTGACGTCTGAAGACTGTTCAGGTATGCCGCATATTCCTCCGGGAGCTCGAGCTTCGGCTGATCCTGAATTTTCCAGGCGAGCGGGCTGGTGCGTGCCTTCACCGCATCCAGTAAATCAGGGATTTCCAGAAGTCTTTTTGCATATAACGCAGCCCGCACCGCCTCCCCCTGCTTTTGGCAGGTTTCCATCGCCCGGCGCAGGAGCTGAAAATAGTCGAGGTATTCCGTCAGCACGTAGGGCGCGCAATCGAGCGCCTGCCGTTTATATTGCACCATCGTTTCAAAATCGCCCTGCGTGGCGCTGACCAGCGCTTTGCAATCCAACACCAGCGCAATGGATTCGTTACGGCTCAAAATTTTATCCGCGCGTGCTTGGGCCTCCTGCGGCGTCTGCGCCCCGGCGAGCAGGACGAGCTGCGAAGGGGTATAGCCAGGGTAAAGCCGGGCGGCAAGCGCGTCGTTTTTGCGGTAGCCTGCAAACAGGGCGGCGCCCAGATACAAGCAGACGGCTGCCAGCGCACCGGCGGACAAAAAAAGTGCCCTTCGATTCGGTTTTTTCCATTGCCATACGATCTCTTTCCCTTCCTCTGGGTCCATCGTAAGGAAAAGGACAAAAAAGATCGAAAGGAACTGGAGGTCAAAATCCAGCATGGAATGCGCGCAGATGGCGAATAAAAGCATCCGCTGCATGGCTGGCGTTTTCCGCGCCAACAGCCGCCGCAATAACGCAAAGGCGAACAGGAGAGTAGGAATCCATCCAACGTCTACAGCGAACTGCAACAGCTCGTTGTGGACAAATTTTGTGGCGTAAACGCCGGTCTGGAACCCGCCCTGGGCATAATAATAGCCCATGTAGCCCAAGCCAAACGGATGTTTTAAAATCACAGGCAGCACATCCCGATAGTAGAGCAGGCGGCCCATTAGGGTGCTGGATTCCAGCGAAATGGTTAGGAAGCGGCCGATGGTATCTTGATTGCCTGTGATGGCCACAAAAAGGAGCGCTGCCGCAACGCAGGCAGCGAGCAGGAGCATCAACGGGATGCGCAGCCGCTTGCGCGTCAGGCACAGCCAAAGAAAAATAAGAACGGTCAGCACAAAAACCGTGCGGCTGCCCGTTGCCAAAATGCCGAACAGCAGCACCAGAATGCCGGCCAGGCAAAGGAAACGACGCTTTTTTTGAAAGGCGAGCGGGATGATCCCCAGCAGGAGAAAAAGGGCGAAGGAGTTGGAATACTGGAAAAAGCCGCCCAGCCTGCCGGAAGCGTAGAAATAGGGCGTTAGTGCCGGAATCCAGCGCGTGGGGTAGGAAAGAAGCGTCATTGTAATGCCGGAAACAGGAATGGTCAGGAACAGGCGCTCGCGCACTTCCGGCCCAAGCTGCATGAGCAGCAGCCAGAAGAGAGCGGCAGGCAAAAATTTGAAAAAGCCGAGCAGAGCCATGCCGCTGTCCACAGCCCAGAACGGCGTTAGAAGATAGCCGGCCAGCAGCGCTAACAAGGCCGTTAGAAGCATGTTGAAACGAATGGAGAGCTTTTTTTGCCTATCTATTAGATATAGCAAAAGAAGAAGCAAAACAACAGCGCAAATGCAGGCGGCATATTCATAGAAAAGGCCAAAGAAAAACGGCGTAAAAAAGAAAAAGAGCTTGATAATATCCGAATAAATAGTCTCTTTTTTTCGCCGGATCAGGCGAGCCGGCATATCTGTTTCCTCCCCTGATTTTAATAAAGGCATTATAACATGATATATAGCTAATTGCAACAGTTAATATATCCTTTAGATAGTTCTAAGCTATATCGAATAGATATATCCTATCTGAGGGGGTGCGGATATTGGATTTGGTCTCGATTGGAAAACGTATCAAAGCCGAACGGCAAAAAAATGGGCTGACCCAAGAGGCGCTCGCAGAGCGCATTGAGGTCAGCGCGCATTATGTATATGAATTAGAGCGGGGGTTGAAGGCGATGTCCGTCCCGATTCTGATACGGATATCAGAAGTGCTGCACACCTCAACAGATTATCTGCTCTTTGGCGAAGCAAGCGGCCCGCAGGCGATGGATCGTCTGGCAACGCTGACGCGCAATATCAGCCCGGAAAAACGTGATTTGTTGGCGGATATTTTCACGCTGATGCTCCCAATGCTGAAAAATGACTAGCATAAAACAAAAAAACGCCCCCGAAAAAGCTGCCGTGCACAGCCTTTTCGGGGGGCGTTTGAAACGAGTCCGCCTTTTCTGTCATACGTTAAACCGGAACAGCACCACGTCGCCATCCTGCATCACATATTCCTTGCCTTCGCTGCGGACGAGGCCCTTCTCTTTTGCCGCGGCCATCGAGCCGTTGGCGATCAGATCCTCATAAGAAATCACCTCAGCGCGGATGAAGCCGCGCTCAAAATCCGAATGGATTTTTCCGGCTGCCTGGGGGGCTTTTGTGCCGCGCTTGATCGTCCAGGCGCGCACCTCCGGCTTACCCGCCGTGAGGTAGGAGATGAGGCCGAGCAGATGATAGGAGCGTTGGATCAGCCGGTCAAGGCCGCTTTTCTCAAGCCCCAAATCAGAAAGAAACAGCTCTTTTTCCTCTTTGGAGAGCGGGGCGATCTCCGCCTCCAGCTCCGCGCAGATGGGCAGCACCTCTGCGCCCTCCTCTGCTGCAATGGCGCACACAGCCTGATAGCGTGCGTTGGCGTCGATTTTGTTTGCAAAATCCTCTTCGCTCATATTGCAGGCGTAAATAACAGGCTTGGTGGTTAAAAGCGCTACCTCGCTTAGAATTGCCCTTTCCTCTTCGCTGCATTCTACGCTGCGGGCGGGCTGGCCTGCCTCCAGGGCTGATTTGACGCGCTTTAAAAACTCCACTTCTTTGGCCAGGCTCTTATCACCCTTCATCGCCTTTGTGCCACGCTCAATGCGGCGGTCGATCATTTCAAGGTCGGAGAAAATCAGTTCCAGGTTGATGGTTTCAATATCGCGCGCGGGGTCAATGCTGCCTTCCACATGGATGATATCGTCATTCTCAAAACAGCGCACCACGTGGATGATTGCATCTACTTCGCGGATGTGGGAGAGGAATTTATTGCCTAACCCTTCGCCTTTGGACGCGCCTTTGACCAGACCCGCAATATCGACGAATTCAATCGTGGCGTGCGTTGTTTTTGCCGGCTCATAGAGCTCTGTGAGCCGATCGAGGCGCTCATCCGGCACATCCACCACGCCGACATTTGGCTCAATGGTGCAAAATGCATAGTTTGCGGACTGCGCGCCCGCGTTGGTGATGGCATTAAACAGGGTGCTTTTGCCGACGTTCGGCAACCCTACGATACCAAGCTTCATGTTATTTCGTCATCCTCTGCTTTTGAAATCGGTCAGAAAATATTATAACGGTTCGCCCCGCTTTTTTCAACTCATGTTTTGGTTGCTTTTTCGGGGCCGGTGGGGTATGATAACGGCAAAACCAACGAATAGAAAGGGGTTGCTGAAACATGGCGGACGATTATAAAGACCTGATCAGCGAAGGCGACGATTTCGACGGGGACAATCGTCATGGCGGATGAGGAGGGCAATGAGATCTCTTTCACCTTCCTTGATTTATTGGATTATGAGGGCGAGAGCTATGTTTTGCTGCTGCCGACGCAGGAAGAGCTTGCCAATGAAGTGGTGATTCTTCGAGTGACTGAGGAGGATGGAGAGGAATTCTACGAGGCAGTTGAGGATTTGGAAACAATTGAAGCGGTGTTTTCCATCTTCCAACGGGCCCAGGAGCAAGAGGAAAATTGATTCCTGCTTTTGCTCAGGATGGCGGCGCCGTATCAATTGAGCGTTTGGAGGGTGTTTGATGCTTTATGAAAAGGCGTTCCAAAAGGGGCTTTGGGAGGCGGTGCGTGCGGAGAAAGCGTATGCACCGCTTCTGAGCGCGCTTTTGGAGGATTACCGCGCTGTTTCCAGAGAGGGGCCTGTCAGCGCGGTGCGCTTCAGCGAATATATCATCTATCAGGAAACTGGGAGCCGGAAAAAATATGAGGCCGCCTATTTTGCACGGCGAAAGCGGCTTAATACATATGCCCTTATGGCACTGGTGTATCCGGAAGAGGGGGAGCACCTCCTCCAGCTACAGGATACGGTGTGGGCCATTTGCGATGAATATACCTGGGCGTTACCCGCGCACATTGCGTGGCGAACCGGGCGGGATCCGGGGTGCATTGACCTGTTCAGTGCAGAAACAGGGTTTGCACTGAGCACGATTCGCCATCTCCTGGGCGACCGGCTGCATGAAAAGATGAAAGAGCGGATTGATTGGGAGATCAACAGACGGATCATCCGCCCGTTTTTATATCGGCGCTTTTGGTGGGAGCACAGCAATAACAACTGGGCCGCTGTTTGCGCGGGATCGGTGGGCTGCACCTTTATGCTCAGCCGCCCGCGCCTTTTCTCACTGATTCGCCCACGCATCGCGTTTACCATGCGGCGCTTTCTCAGTGGATTTTCGGCGGATGGGATCTGTGCGGAAGGCGTGGATTATTGGAGCTATGGATTTGGCTTTTTCACGGTTTATGCTCGGCTCTTGCGGGAGTTTACCCATGGCAGGAAGAATTATTTCAAACGCCCGAAGGTCAAGGAAATCGCCGGATTTTATCAGAAGATCAGCTTGGGCGGCGGCGTAACCGTCAGCTTCTCTGACGGCGGGCAGCGCGGCCGCTATTATCCCGGCCTGCTCAACTTCCTGCGGGAGGAGTATCCGGATGCAATTGGCCCGCTGCCGCCTGAATCTGGGATGATTCACGATCATTGCTACCGCTTCTGCCTGGAGCTGGATTGCTTTTTATACAATGGCTTGCAGGATGGGAAGGCAGCCCTTGGGGCGATGACATATTACGCCCCGAAGAGCGCGTGGCTGATCCGCCGCACGACATCCTATGGATTTGCGGCAAAAGGCGGGTCAAACGACGTTTCACACAATCATAATGATATTGGCTCCTTTATCGTTGTAAGCGGGGGAAGGCAGCTGCTCTGTGATCTCGGCCCGGGGGAATATGTGAAGGATTATTTTAATGATCAAAAACGCTATCAGTATTTTTGTACTTCGTCCCGGGGGCACAGTGTGCCGGTCATCAATGGGCAGTTGCAGGGCCACGGCGCGAAATACCGCTCCGTAAGCGCGTGGAAAGACGGCGTGTTTGAAATTGAAATGACACAGGCCTATCGGATACCCGGCATCGAATCCGTCAGAAGAAGCTTCTGCTTTGAAGAGGAAAAAATTTTGCTGACCGATCAACTCTCTGGCAAGGTTATATCGCTGAAGGAGCGGTTTATCACGCAGGTGAAGCCGGTTGTAGAGGGGAACGCCGTCCGAGTGGGTAGCCTTCTCATGCGGCCTATGGGCGAAACAAGCGCGCCGGAAATCGTGCAAGAGCCGTTCCAAAACCACTTTTCGCAGGAAGAAACGGTATACTGCATTGATTTTGATGTGTCAGGCAAGGTTTTTGCCCTAGAGCTTCTGATGAGCGAAAGCGAAGGATAGAACAAAAAATTACATAAAAAAATAGACCATTGAAAAATCAACGGCCCCTCTAAAAACCGTTTGGGAGCTATAAATCGTGGCTCCCAAACGGTTTTTTTAGTTTCTGCGTTTATTCATGCATGATGCGACGCGCCCTTTTCAAGGGGGATAGTCACTGCCACCCCGCCTTCCCCCGACGAATCAGGAGAACGGCCTCGTTGAGCTGGGGCGCGCGCTTGCTGAAAAATTTTCGATACGCTTCACAATAAAAATTAAGGCCGATTTTACCATCCAATCCAACGACACGATCGCGCCTACAGCCGTTGCGGCAGATAAAATGATAAGGGCAGGCGCGGCATTCTTGCGGTATATCCAGAGAGGCCTGGATGAAGGCACGCGCGTTAGAACTGTTGATCATCTCGGTAAAGCTGTTTTGATTTACTGTGCCGAGCTTCCATTCGTCGAGCACATAGAAGTCGCAGGGGTAAACGCTGCCGTCCCCCTCCACAACAAACTGGATTGAGCAGCGCCCGTTCATGTTGCAGGATTCCGGCGGCTGGCCCATGAGAACAGAGATCCAGTTCTCAATATGCCGGATGCTGACATAGCGCCCGGCTTTTAAATCTGCCAGCCAGAGGTCAAAGATGCGAAGCAAAAATGTTTCATATTCATTGCAGGAGAGATGATAGCCCGTCTGGCCACGCTCCTCGCCCAGCGGCTCCAGGCAGGGGATAAATTGTAGATATCGAAAGCCGTTCCGCACGAAAAACCGATAAGTTTTTTCAATCGAGCGCGCGTTTTGCCCGGTGACGACGGAAAGGATGTTATAAGGCGCGCCATGCTTTTCCAACAGACGAGCAGCCCGCATTGTGCGGTTAAAGGTGCCTTTGCCCGCTCGGTCGGTTCGGTTGAAATCATGGATCTGTGCAGGCCCATCCAAGGAAAGCCCCGTCAAGAAGCGGTTATCGTGCAGGAAAGCGGCCCATGCATCATCAATGAGATAGCCGTTGGTCTGGATGCTATTTTGAATAGCCACGCCCGGCTTGCTATATTTCTTTTCCAGCTGAAGGAAGCTACGGTAAAAATCAAGTCCAGCGAGCGTCGGCTCCCCACCCTGAAACAGAAAGGAGCAAGCACCTTCCGCATATTCCATGGCGGTGGAAACCAAAGCCTCGGCCGTCTCTAGGGACATCATACCTGCAAAGCCGTGTGCGCGTTTATCGGCCTCATCTTGATAAAAACAGTAGCGGCAATCCATATTGCAGGCGGATGAGGCTGGCTTGACCAGCACGTTGACAGGTGGCACAGGAAATCCCCCTCTCCCGATTCCAGATAGCGGGTGATTGATTGCTATGACTCCAGCGCCCAAATTTTCCGGTCCCATCGAAAGGGAAGGCAGGATAAGGTCCCAATGACGCCAAGCACCAGAAACAGCAGGGCGGCGCCGGACCCTTTGCCCGATCCGAGCAGCGTTGCCCAGAGGCCACCGGGCGGCTGAGCAGCCATGAAGGGCTCGAAGACCCGATCCACCAGAATCCCGCCGCAGAAGTACCCCACCGGGATGGTGAAAAACTGGAGCGTATTCCGCGCGGAATAGACGCGCCCCTGCATCTCAATGGGAATTTTGGTGCGGAAGAGGACGTCCATATTGGCGTTCATGAATGGAATGCAGATCCACCCGAGGATCGCGCCGAAACACCAGACGGGCGTACTGCGCCCGAAGGCGAGGAAAAAATTCTCCGTGCTCATGGCCAGAAGCAGGGAATTGCAGATGACGCGCACCCGGCTTTTGGGTGGCGGCATGACGGAGACAAGGACGCTTCCAGCCAGTGTCGCAAGGCCTGAAAAGGTGTTGACCAGGGCCAACGCGGATTCGCCCGCGCCCTGCCTGGACAGCATCATGGCAGGCAAAGCGGCATTGAATACGGAAGCGGTAAAATTGATAACGGCGAGAAACAGGATCAGATGCAGAATCCCCAGGTTTGCCTTCAAATATCGAAGCCCTTCCAGCGCGGCGTGCAGCGGAGCTTCTTTGTGGGTATCTTCCCTGGCGGGCTGCGGAATCCGAATGAAAAAGAAAAGCGTGACAAACGCAACAATAAAAGTGCCTAAATCAAACAGAATAACGCCCTGAATGCTGGTATAGGCCAGCAGCGCGGTTGCAAACACCGGCGTGAGGATCGTAATCAGCGAATTGGAAAAAGAGCGCAGGCCGCTGACCTTCTGATAGTGTTTTTGCGGCGTCAGCAGGCTGACCGCCACATCCGAGGCCGGCTGCTGAACGGTATTCATCAGGCCATTCAATGCATTGATGATATAAAGAAACCAGATTTCAAGGCGGCCTGTCTGCAACAGAATGAGCACCGTTAGGGTGCACAGAGCGGCAAAGGTGTCGCTTACCAGCATCGTGGCCTTTTTGTCCCACCGATCGCTCAAAGCGCCCGCGAAGACGCTCAGCAAAACATACGGCGCATATGAGCAGATGGAGAGCAGCGATGTTGTCAGCGCTGATCCCTGCTGCTGGTAGGACCAGACGACCAGCGCGAAGCTCGTCATCGAGCTGCCCAACGCGGAAAAGGATTGTGTCATCCATAGGATGAGAAATGTGTGAAGTTCTTTGAGTGTTGTTTGAATTGATTTCATATTGACCTTGCCCCCTTTTATTTGTTGTCAAATAAAAGTGCAAGGCCCGGCGGGCGGGTGGAGGCAGCTAAAGTTTATTTTGCTCCGTGCAAATTCGCCCGAATCAGACCTTGCACGGAGCGGTATCAATGCAGAATTTCATGGGAAACCATTCTTTCTCAAAATAAATAGACCAGACATAGGGATGTCTTTTCGAAAAAAACGCGCCGGACCCACTCAACATGAGACCGGCGCGCTTTGATGGTCGAGGCGACAGGACTTGAACCTGCGGCATCTTGGTCCCAAACCAAGCACTCTACCAAACTGAGCTACGCCTCGATACAAGTTTTTGATTGGATGCGACGATCATTATACACGGATTTTAAAGATTTGTCAACGGAATATGCGCTGCGCAACCGATGTGCATTGCGGGCGGGTATCCGTCTGTGGTATACTAAGCTGTGTTCCGGTTTGCGGAAAATGTGACGTATATGGTCGGATAATGGAGGGCATTTCCATGCCGAATCAATTAAAGAAAAATGATCGGATTCCTTTAAAAATTACCGGCGTAACCGCCGAAGGGAGCGGTGTTGGGCACGATAATGGCCTGGCCGTGTTTGTGGCGAATGCGGCGCTGGGCGACACCGTCACCGCACATATTATTAAGGTGAAAAAGAATTATGCAGTGGCGCGGATTCATCAGATCGTAACCCCATCTCCGGATCGTGTAAAGCCTGACTGCCTGGTGTTCCAGCAATGCGGGGGGCTGCGCTTGGCGGCATATCACATATGAAGCGGAGTGCCGCCTCAAGGAGAAAACGGTGGCGGACGCGCTCTCGCGCATTGGGCATCTTACGATTACGCCCCAGCCGATTCTCGCAGCGGGGGAAACGGATGGCTACCGTAATAAGGCACAGTTTCCTGTTGGCGGATCGGCGCAAGAGCTGAAAATTGGCTTTTTTGCGCCGCGCAGCCACCGGATTGTGGATTGCCGTGCATGCCGGCTCCAGCCGCCGGAGTTTGAAGGCGCCTTGCGGGCTTTCGCCCGCTGGATCGGAGAAAATCAGGTGCCGATTTACAGCGAGGAAACGGGAGAAGGTCTTTTGCGGCATATCTATCTGCGCAAGGCACAGGCGACGGGTGAGGTGATGGCTTGTGCAGTGGTCAACGGCGATAAAATCCCGAAGCCGGAGCTGCTCGCCGGGGAGCTTCTGCGGGAAATGCCGAACCTCAAAAGCCTGGTTTTGAACAGCAATACGGCGCGGACGAACGTTGTGCTGGGCCCCGTGTGCAGAACGCTTTGGGGAGAGGATGGGATCATAGACGAGCTCTGCGGCTTGCGCTTTTTCCTTTCACCCTTATCCTTTTATCAGGTGAACCGCTCTCAGGCGGAGCGGCTCTACCAAAAGGCAGCGGAATATGCCGCGCTGACCGGGGCAGAAACGCTGCTCGACCTCTACTGCGGCACAGGCACGATCGGCCTGACGATGGCGGGCAAGGCCAAACAGGTCATCGGTGTGGAGGCGGTGCCGGAGGCGGTTGAGGATGCCAAGCGCAATGCGGCGCTCAATAGGATCACGAACGTGCGGTTCCTCTGCGGTGATGCGGCGCTGGCGGCGCGTCAGCTTGCCGAAGAGGGCGTGCAGCCGGATGTGATTGTGCTTGACCCGCCGCGTAAGGGCTGCGATGTGCATTTGATTGATACAGTGGTGAACATGGCGCCCCGGCGGGTGGTCTACGTCTCCTGCGACCCGGCAACGCTCGCACGGGATTTGAAGCTGTTTGGGGAAAAGGGGTACGAAACCAGAGAAGCAACGCCGGTAGATCTGTTTCCGAGGACAGGACATGTGGAGACGGTTGCCTTGCTTTCCAGGGGCTAAAGCGACGATATTAAGCCGCATCAGAAACATTTTTGCAGAAGGTGGGCTCCGGCAAGATGCAACTGTTGCAAAATTTGCAACAACTTCGACAGACGAAATAACCAATCAGGATGTGTATTATAATTCGGCTGGGATTATTTCTGCCGGCTACCGTGTGAAATCTTTGTGGGGCACAAGGCTCTGTATTTGAGCAAGCGCCTGGATTGAGGGCGCTGAAATCATTGAGAAGAACGAAGTACTATACCTGCACAGGAGTTGCCACTTTGATTCAAAAAAGTGTAACATAGCGAGGTGCATGTCATGGATCCCGTGTCTGAACTGAAAATCATCGCCCGCATCCGCAGCGATTTCCCTTCCAAATTCGGCATCCCACGCCAGAGCGGGCTGGTGGAGGAGCTAAAGGCTGAACTTGTTTTTGAGCCGGAATACCGCAATCCGGAAGCGCTGCGGGGGATAGAGGGCTTTTCGCATATCTGGCTCATCTGGCTGTTTTCTGAAGCAGTGCGGGCGAGCTGGTCGCCCACCGTGCGTCCCCCTCGCCTGGGCGGGAATACGCGCATGGGCGTGTTTGCAACCCGCTCCCCGTTCCGCCCAAACCCAATTGGGCTCTCTGCCGTCCGGCTGGACGGTATCCGGCGGGATGAAACGCTAGGGCAGGTGCTGCTGGTTTCGGGCGCGGACTTGATGGATGGTACGCCGATTCTGGATATCAAACCCTATCTCCCCTTGCAGATAGCTATCCACAGGCCAGCGGCGGGTTTGCCGGGCAAAAAATAGAACGGGCCCCTCAAAGTGGAAGTTTCGCAACCACTGTTGGCGCAAGTGCCAAAGGAGCACAGACAGGCGCTGCTGGGTGTGTTGGCGCAGGATCCGCGGCCGTCGTATCATACCGATCCCCAGAGAGTTTACGGCATGGAATTTGCCGGGCTCGAGGTGAGATTCAGCGTGCAGAATGATGTATTGACTGTGTTGACGATAAAACCGAATGAAAAGAAGGGGCTTTTCGGCTCCATGAGGCAAGAGAGGGTTTGAAAATGGGAGACAAGCAGATCAAAGGGAATCGAAACGGAACGTTCAGCTCCTCGCTGGGCTTTGTGATTGCCTGCGTCGGCTCGGCAGTCGGGCTCGGGAATATCTGGATGTTTCCCTATCGAGTCGGGCAGTACGGAGGTGCGGCGTTTTTAATTCCCTATCTTCTGTTTACGTTCCTGTTCGGCTGGGTGGGGCTTTCGGGCGAGTTTGCAATCGGCCGGCTGGCCCGCACGGGGACGATTGGCTCTTACGAATACTGCTTCGCGCGCAGGGGGAGAAAGAAGCTCGGCGCGGCTCTGAGCTGGATTCCGCTGCTTGGGTCGCTTGGCATTGCCATCGGCTACGCGGTGATCCTCGGTTGGGTGCTGCGCAGCCTGGCAGGCTCCGTTACGGGCGAGCTGCTCACTGCGGACGTGGAAGCCTTTTTTCACCAGGCTTCGGGCAGCTTCGGAAGCGTGCCCTGGCATGTGGCGATCGTTGTGCTGGTGGGCCTTGTGCTGATGTTCGGCGTAACGAAGGGGATCGAAAAGGTGAGCAAGGTGCTTATGCCGCTGTTTTTTGGGCTGTTCCTGATCTTGGCGGTGTGGGTCGCATTCCTGCCTGGCGCGGCAGAGGGCTACAAATTCCTCTTTGTTCCGGAATGGAGGGCGCTGCTGCGGGTGGATACCTGGGTGATGGCGATGGGGCAAGCGTTTTTCTCTCTCTCAATCACCGGCTCCGGCATGATCGTCTACGGGGCGTATTTGGGGAAAGAGGCGGATATCCCGCGGGCCTCCCTGCGCACGGCATTGTTCGACACACTTGCGGCGCTGCTTTCCGGCCTTGCGATTATGCCCGCCGTATTCGCCTATGGCGTGGATGTCACCCGTGGGCCGTCGCTGATGTTCATCGCGCTGCCGACGGTGTTCCAAAGGATGCCGTTCGGCAGGGCTTTTGCCGTGTTCTTTTTTATTTCGGTGGCATTCGCGGGGATTACCTCGCTGATCAATATGTTTGAGGCCGTCACGGAAAGCTGGCAGAGCCATTTCGGCCTTGGGCGGAAAACGGCGGTGCTCATCTGCTCTGCGATCACGCTCGCAGCCGGACTCTTTTTGGAGGCGGAGCCGCGTGTGGGCAGTTGGCTTGATTTCATCACGATTGTGGTGGTGCCTATCGGGGCAGTTCTGGGCGCGGTTTCGATCTATTATGTGCTGGGTTGGGATAACATTCGTAGGGAGCTGGATGCGGGGCGGAAAAAGCCGGTTTCGCGGGCCTTTGGGCAAACGGCGAAGCTTGTCTACGTGCCGCTGACCGTCTTGATTTTAATCCTGGGGTTTATCTATAAAGGCATTGGCTAAAAAAGGAACAGGAAAGGGGATGGGGCTATGGGCCCGCTTGATCTTTTGTGTGATGGGATGATTGCCTATTATGAGGGCGACCCCCAACGCATTCAGCATTTTCTCAAGGTGCACAGCCTTGCGCGGCTGATTGCCGTATCGGAAGGGATCGACGCGCACACGCGTTTTATCGTGGAGGCGGCGGCCTATGCGCATGATGTTGGCCTCCAACCTGCACAGGCGAAAGCAATGCTGGAAGAGCTCTATTTTCCACAGGACGTGATTGACCGCGTGGCTTTTCTTGTCGGAAGTCATCAGACGGATACCGGGATTGACGGGGTGGATTTCCAGATTCTTATGGAGGCAGATTGCCTTGTGAACCTCTGTGAGGAAGGGGCAAGTGAAAGCGCTGTGTGGAGCGCTGCCCGCAGAATTTTTCGCACGGAATCCGGCAAGCGATTGTGCAGGTTGATGTTTGGCAGGAAGAACGATTGATGGAATACGGGAAGGGGTATTTTGATGCGTCTATTATTCAAACAGCGTTTTCTCTCTTGGTTTGACAGCTTCGATATCTACGATGAGGCGGGCAACACCGTATTCACTGTGGAGGGCCGTTTGGCTTGGGGCCATAAGCTGGAGATTATGGATATGGCGGGGAACCACATCGGCACCGTGCGTGAGGAGGTGCTGACCTTCCTGCCACGGTTTGCGCTGTATCTTGGGGATCAGTACATGGGGCAGATCAAAAAGGAGTTCACCTTTTTCAAGCCCCGCTTTACGCTTGACTGCGGCGGCTGGCAGGTAGAGGGCGACTGGCTTGAGTGGGATTATCGCGTGACCGACCATGCCGGCCGGCTGGTGATGACGGCGCAGAAGGAGCTGCTGCGCTGGACGGATACCTACACCATTGATATCGCGCAGCCGGAGGATGTGCTTTTGTGCCTGATGATCGTGCTGGCCATTGATGCGGCAAAATGCTCGAGCGGGAATTAACGGAGGGAATGAGATGATCCGAGCGGTTGTTTTTGATATGGACGGCCTGATGTTTGACACAGAGCGGCTCTGTGCTCTTGCCTGGGATGAGGCGGGGCGGCAGCTCGGCATCGGCCCGGCGGGTTACATGAACCGGAAAACGCTGGGGCTTGCCCTGCCCATGGCGCGCAAGGTCTGGCGGGAGACCTTTGGGGAAAAGGTCGATTTTGATCAGCTCGACCGCCTGACCCGCGCTTTTTTTGACCGTTATTATGCGAAACACGGCGTGCCAGTCAAGCCCGGGCTGCACGAACTGCTTGCATACTTAAAGGAAAGGCATTATAAAACAGCGGTTGCCTCCTCAACCCGGGAGAATGAGGTGAAACGCTGCTTAGAAAGCGCGGGCGTAGAAGCCTGTTTTGACGCGGTGATCGGCGGGGACCGGCTCCGCGCCTCCAAGCCCGCGCCGGATATCTACCTTATGGCCTGCGCGGAGTTGGGGGAGCGTCCGGAGGACTGCATGGCGCTGGAGGATTCACGCAACGGCATCCTTTCCGCCAGCCGTGCAGGGCTAAAAGCAGTGATGATCCCTGACCAGTGGCAGCCGGACGCGGCGACGCAGGCGCTACTGTATGCGCAGTGCGAACGGCTCGATGAGGTGATCGCACTTTTGAGGGAGGAACGGGCCATATGAAAACACTCTATGTTTCCGATCTGGATGGGACGCTTCTAAACCAGGAGGCACGGTTGAGTGCATATACGGCGGAAACGCTCAACCTCCTGATCGAAGAAGGCCTCCCCTTCACCTATGCAACGGCGCGCAGCGTGCACTCCGCCCGTATTGTGGCGGCGGGGCTGCAAACGAGGCTTCCGGTTATCACCTACAACGGCGTATTTTTGCAGGATGCGCAAACGGGGAAAGTTCTTTCCCGCACTGTTTTTTCACCGGAGGAGGTCGAAAACCTGGCCGGGTATCTATCGCGTCATCCGGTGAGCGCCCTTGCGTATGCGCTGTTGGATGGCGAGGAGCGCGTTTCGTGGCTGCCGGAGCGGGAGAACGAGGGCGTGCGGTATTATCTCAGCTGCCGGAAGGGACAAGCGCTTCCGCGCGGTGAGTGCGGAACCGGCGCTTTATCAGGGCGAGGTGTTTTACATCACCTGTATCGGGGAGCAGGATGCGCTTTCGCCGCTTTACAATGCGGTGCGGGGAGACACGCGCTTTTCTGTAACGTTCCAGCAGGAGCTTTACCGGGAGGAATACTGGCTGGAGATCATGCCGGCAAGGGCTACCAAGGCGCATGGCATCCGCAAGCTTTGCGCGCTGCTGGGGTTTGACCGAGTGGTGTCCTTCGGCGACGCGATCAACGATCTTAGGATGTTCGAATGCTCAGATGAATGTTATGCGGTGGAAAACGCCGTGCCGGAATTAAAAGCGGCCGCAACCGGGGTGATCAAAAGCAATGAAGCGGACGGCGTGGCGCAATGGCTGGCGGGAAATTGGAGAGCCCAAAAGTAGGAGAGGCAGCTGAGAGATGGGATTATATCAGCTTCGGGAAATCGGAAGGGAAGCCCTCCCGGCCTGTGAGCGTGCGATCCGGGAGGGGGTTGGAACAGTCGCAAAGTCGTTGAGGAATTCGGACTGACGGCGGAGAACTGCCCCTCCAACGGCGCATTTGTGACGTTGCCTAAGTGGCACGCCTTTTTCAGTTGAAGGAATCATTTGACCAAAAAGCGAGCAAAGACATTTATCAATTTTTGCTGAGAGGAGCAAACGTATGATTTTATCCGGCAGGGCGATCCAAAAACACATCGGCTCTGATATCATCATCGAGCCGTATGACCCAAAGCGCGTTAACCCCAACAGCTATAACCTTTCGCTGCATAACGAGCTGTTGGTGTATACCGGCAATACGCTGGATATGAAACAGGCCAACCCCACTGAGTGCATCGTCATACCGGAGGAAGGGCTTGTGCTCGAGCCGAACCGGCTGTATCTCGGCCGCACGAACGAATATACCAAAACAGAGCGCTATGTACCCATGCTGGAGGGGCGCTCCTCCACGGGACGACTGGGCCTGTTTATCCACGTGACGGCCGGGTTCGGAGATATCGGCTTTGCGGGCTATTGGACGCTGGAGATTTTCTGCATCCAGCCGGTGCGTATTTACCCGGATGTGGAGATCTGCCAGATTTATTACCACGATATCGGCGGGGATTTCGACCTGTATGCAAGCGGGAAATACCAGAACAATACGGGCATTCAGCCGAGCCTGATGTACCGGGATTTTGAAAAGGATGAATGATGAGATGAAAATCGTTGCGGCAACAGATCACACGAAACGCTCCGCCGCTGCTGGCCTGGCGTTAAAGCTTTGGCCGGAGCATACAAGAAGCGAGATGGAAGCTGATTTGAAGGAGCATTGTCAGGCGGGTGGCGTCGTTTTTTTAGCGCAGGAAGAGAACAGCTTGATCGGGTTCGCTCAGTGCGGCCTGCGGCACGACTATGTGGAGGGGGCGTACACCAGCCCGGTCGGCTATCTGGAGGGCATCTATGTGGAACCTGCGTTTCGGCGGTGTGGCGTGGCGGCGGAGCTGGTGCGCGCCTGTGAAGCCTGGGCGCGGGCGCGGGGCTGCTCGGAATTCGCGAGCGACACAGAGGCGGAAAATGTGAGGAGCATCCATTTTCACTTAAGCGTAGGGTTTCAGGAAGCAAATCGTGTGGTCTGTTTTTTGAAGAGGCTGGATGAAAAGAAGAATGAAGTAGGATAAAAAAGGAATTATCCAGATAAAAAGAATTCTAGCGATAAAATCGCCGTTTTTCAGCATAGATTGCTGGGGGACGGCGGTTTTTTTTGAAATGTCTGCGGCGTTTCAACCGATACAACTTAAAAAGAATGCATAAAAAGTAAAGTGGTCTGTAAATATTCTCACCCAAACGCCTTGATTTTTATGAGCAATATTGATATAGTTGAATCATTGTACGAAAGAGAGGAGAAAATTTGCAAATTTATGTTCAAAATATCCGGTTTTTTTGACGAGGTCAGCCCGAAGCTCGAGGAGCAGCTTGCAGCAATGCAAACGCTGGGGATGCGTTACCTGTGCCCGCGCAATGTCAATGGTAAAAATATTGCGCAATATTCTTTGCAGTCATTTCGGCAGGATGTGAAACCGGCCTTGCTCAAGCAGGGCGTCCAGCTCTCTTCCATCGGCTCTCCGATCGGGAAAATCGACTTGACGGACGAAAAAGCCTATCAGGCACAGCTGAAACAGCTGAGGGAGCTGCTTGCAATCGCGCAGGAGATGGAATGCGCATATATCCGCGTGTTCTCCTTTTTTACCGCAAAGGCTGCGGGGGAGGATCGTCTGCTGGAGCGCGTGGCGGAAAAGGTGAACGGCTTCCTGAAGCTGGCGGAGGGCAGCGGCGTCACCCTGATCCATGAGAATGAAAAGAGGATTTACGGGGATACCCCGGAGAAAGCCCTCGCGCTTTATAACACCCTGAACCATCCGGGGTTCGCTCTGTGCTATGACGCTTCCAACTACATCCAGTGCGGCGTGGATTCGTGGGAAGCGCACCGGCAGACCAAACGGTATACCGTCTATTACCATATGAAGGATTGCGCGGAGGGGATCGAGGTTCCATTGGGAACAGGGGAGGGGCGGATTCCGGAGCTGTTAGCGGATCTGAATGCCTCCGGCTATGGCGGCTTCTTGACGCTGGAGCCACACACGCTGCAATATGCGCTGCTGAAAAGGGCGTTCCGCCTGCTCCCCTTTGCCACCAACACCAGAAGGGGGCGTGTGTTCCGGCAAATTGACCGGGAGATGGGCGTTAAGGGATTGCAACCTGTCAGCAGGGCGCAGGTTTTTGCGTGGCAGCATCAAAATTTGGTATCCATGCTTGAGGAGATCGGAGGGCAATATGAATAAGGTCAGATATGGAATTGTCGGGATCGGCAAAATGGGCGGCACGCATGCAAAGAAGCTCAAACAGGGGCTGGATCAGAACGGGGAACTGGCCGCCGTGTGCGATCTTTCGGAGGAACGGCTCGCGTGGGCGGAGCAGGCGCTGCCCGGCGTGCGGCGCTTCGCGGATTACCGGGAGCTGCTCGCATGCGGGGAGGTGGATGCGGTCGTCGTCGCAACGCCGCACTACGACCATCCGGGCATTGCCATGGAGGCGCTGGAGGCAGGGAAGCATGTGCTCATTGAAAAGCCGGCCGGTGTTTATACAAGCGCTGTGCGGGCGCTCAACGAGCTTGCGCGGCAAAAACAGGGGCAGGTATTCGGGATTATGTACAACCAGCGCACCAACCCGCTTTACCGGGAGGCGAAACGAATCATTGACAGCGGCGGACTGGGCGAGCTTAAGCGGATCAATTGGGTGATCACCAACTGGTACCGCCCACAGGCCTATTATGATCAGGGCGGCTGGCGCGGCACGTGGAGCGGCGAGGGCGGCGGCGTATTGATCAACCAGTGCCCGCATCAGCTTGACCTGTTCCAGTGGCTGGGCGGAATGCCGATAAAGGTCCGCGGTTATGCCAAAACGGGCATGCATCGCAGAATCAACGTGGAAAACGACGTTACGTTTTATACGGAATATGAAAACGGCGCGAGCGGCGTTTTCGTCACCTCCACACACGACTATCCGGGCACAAACCGACTGGAGATTTCCGGCGACGGCGGCCGAATTGTTATTGAACAAAATTTATTAAAGGAAAAGATGACGTTTTGTAAGCTGAAGGTATTGGAAAGTGATTTTAATAGGCAGAATAAGAAATTTATGCCTCAGATCCCACATACTGTCGTACGGAAAACAACAGGGAGCCTTACCAATGCGGTCCGTTTGGGGCTGATTGGGCAGCATATGAACATCTTCCGTAATTTCAGCCGCGCGGTGTTGCATGGGGAGCCGCTGATCGCGCCGGGCGCGGAGGGCATCCGCGGCCTCGCGCTGTCAAACGCGGTCTATCTATCCAGCTGGCTGGATCAGGAGATCACCCTCCCGCTGGATGAGGCGCTGTTTGCGTCAGAACTGGAGAAACGGGCCGCTGCGGAGCGGGCGACACGGGCATAAGGCTGCCGCGCCAAACCGTATCAGTTTTTGTTCGAAAGAAGGAGGAGGGTCAAAACGATGAACCGGTTAACCACCGCCGCTCCGGCGAGCAAAGCGGATCGCCCTTTCGGCATGCGCGATAAGATCGGGTATGCGCTGGGCGATTTTGGCTGCCAGATGAGCTTTGCGCTCATCACCGCATATCTGGCCGACTTTTATACGCAGTATATCGGATTAACCGAGGCAACCTGGGCAATCATCATCATTTTCCTGAAAATATGGGATGCGGTCAACGACCCGATTATGGGCGGGATTATGGACAGCAGGCGCATCAGCGCAAAAAGCAAGTATAAACCGTGGATTCGCATCGGCTCCTTTGGGCTGATCGTCTCCGGCGCGCTGGCATTCCTGCCGATCCCGCACGCATCGTATGCCATGCGTGTGATTGTATGCGTGGTTACCTACCTCGCGTGGGATATTTTCTATACACTGGTCAATGTGCCGTATGGCACGCTGAATTCCGCGATCTCCGCAGACCCTAACGAACGCACGCAGCTTTCCACCTACCGAGCATCGGCGCTGGCGCCGGGGGTCTGGTGACGCTGCTGCTTCCATTTTTTGTATATGAGAACAATACTCTCATCGGGGAGCGCTTTGTCTGGATCGGGCTTATCATGGGGGCAGTTGCATTTGTTGCATATCATTTTTGCCTGAAAATGACGACCGAGCGCTTCCAGGTAGAGCAGCCCGCGGTGACCTACCATTATTTCAGGACGCTCAAACGGATTTTGAAAAACCGCCCGTTGCTTGCTCTGTGCATTGCATCTTTTGCCCTGCTCGTTTTTTATACCTCGAATGTGCAGACCACAAAATGGGTCTATCAGATTTATTTTCAAAACACGCAGCTGCTCACCGTCGCCAACCTGATCGGATCCATTTCCTCTGTGGTGATGATCCCCTTCGTCGGAAAAATCGTCCGCAGGTTTGGCAAAAAGCTGGCGGTGTCGGTTCCGCTGCTCATTAGTATCGTTTTCGGCTCCGTGTTTTTGTTTATCCCAATGCCCCGCAATGGGATGCTCGGACCCGCGCTATATATGGTATGTCTGATTGTGCTCCAATTCGGCGGGGCGCTCTTCCAACTGGTTTGTTGGGCCATGGTAGCGGATTGCACCGATTACCAGCAGCTCCAAACCGGCTACCGGGAAGAAGGGTCTGTTTACGCATTTTACTCCCTGTTTCGGAAGCTTGCGCAGGGGGTGGGAGCCTCTTTGATCATTCTTTCTATGACATGGGTCGGATATGAGGCGAAGCTGGGCGCAAACCAGCTCCCGGGTGTGGGGGAGCGGATGAAAAACATGGCGATCCTTTTGATGCTGCTGGGAGCGTGATCATGGCGGTCGCCCTGCTGCTAGTCTATAACATTGACAAACAAAAGGAGCATGCCATGAAGGCTGCGCTCGGCGGCGAGCCGGAAGGGCTGGATATCGCTCAGGCGTTGCAAGTTAACGGAGACTGATCTGCAAGCTAATAAAGAAG
>ENA-OQED01000073-OQED01000073.1-human-gut-metagenome-genome-assembly--contig:-NODE-73-length-37405-cov-5.039970_pt1 | contig 37405 bp, 55 predicted proteins | sample MGYA00242790_ERZ504625 | MGnify/ENA primary metagenome ERZ504625 (study PRJEB26092, sample SAMD00036345) | human gut metagenome | host: Homo sapiens | study: EMG produced TPA metagenomics assembly of...
TCCATCCATCCATCCGTCCAATCTTCTGGATAGTCATTACTTATAGGTATATAGGGGGATTCACCTGAAAAAATTGCAGGTGAGGAAGAATCTTCACGTGAAGAAATTTCAGGTGAGGAAGCATTTTCAGGTGAAATTCTTTCCGGTGAGGAAGTATTTTCAGGTGAAGAAACTTCACGTGAAGAAACATCACGTGAAGTTTTGCAGGTGAGGAAGAATCTTCACCTGAAGAAATTTCAGGTGAGGAAGTTCTTTCACGTGAAATATTTTCAGGTGAGGAAGAATTTTCAGGTGAAGAAACTTCAGGTGAAAAAACGTCACGTGAAATTTTTGCATGTGAGGAAGAAACATCACGTGAAACTTTTGCAGTTGAGGAAGAATCTTCACGTGAAGAAATTTCAGGTGAGATTCGGAAAGAAGACCTTCCGGCGTCCGGATGGTCCGCCTGCCAAGCCTCCCTAGCGCGGACAATTGGCTCTGTGGCTGCAACAAGAGATCTACCGACGGTGTTCATGCCGTGGACATGGGATCCGCGCTCAACGATAAGGCCCATCTCGAGTAGGGAGGCGATGGTCGTGCGGGCAGTGCGCTCGCTCGTGCCGGACCAGTCCGCGAGAACGGCGGCTCCAAAATCGTAGCAACCCTTATCTACCGTGCAGGAGTAGATCAGGGCATACGCCACGAGCTGTGCGGGCCTAAGGCCCAAATAGCGCATGAAGCCGTGTATGGCGAACGAAGGACCGTAGCCTTCGGTCTCTGTCTCGAGAATCTTCGACACTATGCGGCCTTTCTCCTTTGCAGCGCCTGGACCGCCAGGGAGAACAACGCCTCTTCGTTGAAGACATTGCACTCCCCTGCCGCCCTCGCGGATTCGATTTCACTTATCAGGGACTTGCGTCCGTAAACGGACAGCATGAAGTTGACGAGCTCACCGGAGCGGAATTGACCACCGCCGACAGACAGGGGAACCGCTAGGTCGAAATAGGCGACAAGCGGCTGGCCGATGGTATCGGCCGCATCCAAGGCGACCGCCGCCCTGCCTTCGCCCGCCTTAAAAATTGCGACGGGAGCCTGAAGGAGCTCGGGGACCGAAGCGAGCAGCGAGGGCTCGATCCCGTGCCTGTGAGCGCGATTGGAAATTGTCGTCTCGCGCACGATATGCCGCACGGTATGGCAGATCGGGAGATTGGGGATGCCCGCGGCCAAAAGTGCCTTTGGCGTCTCGGATAGAACGGGCACCGGCGCCTGGCGGTTGCAGCCGCGACCGCGAGCTATTGCAATCTCGGCAAACGTGACCCACTTTCGGCATGAATTCGCGTAATCGGCAAGATCTTGATTGGTTAGACCCTCTACTACGATGGTAGAATCAACTTGACCGACGAGGGCGCGATAACGCCCTATGTCGTCGAGATCGTGTTGACGCTGTTCACCTTTCCACATCCGTGAACTCCCTTCTTCTACGGTCTCACGTTTCGGGTGCGGCTGGGGCTCTTCCTTAATTTCCCAGTCGCACTTTTTTTCTGACACCCTAAATTGAATAGGCTCCATGAGCGATGTCGGGCACATCATGCGGCCCCCTTTCGGCTGCCGCGGGCCATGCGCTTTGACATGCTCTCTTGCAGAGACTGCAGAGAGGCGTACTCCTCGTACGGCATCTCATGGCTCGACTCCTTAATGAAAGGCGTCCTGCGCATATAGCGTCGAGGTCATCAATGTTGATGTAGATGGTCCGCGATCCACCACGGTTGAACGCGCCGTAGACAGCGGGAATCTCCCCCGACTCGATGAGTTCCTGGACTGCATCAACATGGCGATGGATGTATTTGGCTGCCGCGGACTTAGAGAGCCACTTACTGCTCGCCCAGGGCTCCATTCGCTCTTTACTGCTCATTACGCGACCTCGTCTTTCTGGGGAAGTCGCTCGTCGGTCTCACCGAGCAGGTACTCAATGGAGCATCCGAAGATTTGAGACATCTGTTCGAGCTGATCGTAAGTTGCCGACTTCGGATCGCGCTCAATTCGCACAATGATGCTTCTACTGACACCAATCTTGTCGCCAAGATCGGTCTGTGAAAGGCGAAGCCTCACTCGTTCCGCTCCGATACAATTCGGCATATATCCCTCCTAAAGTAATACTGATTGTTGTACTTAATTGAATACTAACACATATTGAAGTGCTGTGCGACAAATTGTCGTACATAAAGTCAAGGTGCTCAGAGAAAGGGGCACCCATGGGCAACAATCTGAAAACCATTCGCTCCAATAGCGGCAAAACTCAAAAACAGGTGGCGAAAGAACTCGGGATTTCGCTCTCTGCTTATAGAACGTATGAGCAAGGAACGAGACGACTTACAGACGAGCTTCTAATTCAGTTATCAACATACTTTTCCGTTTCAGTGGACTCGATTCTCGGATCCAAATACTCAGCTTCGATTTCCTCCCCATCATTTCTTGAAGACTCTGCGATGCGTTCAGTAGTCAATGCCGCTATCTCAGAAATGAATAAAGAGGAGAGATTACAGTTCAGGAAGCTGTTAGAAAGTTACATGGCTCTTAGTTTTGCCGGCAGAAATCAGCTGGTAGATAACGCGGACACGATGAACCGTTCCGGCAAATACAAGAGGTTTGGCAATATTGCTAAAAGCAACGCCTCAACTAGTTCTCGCGGTAGAGCCAAGACCGCCTAAACGATCGAACGAAACCTTTACCACCAGGGTTCTTTGTCCTGATTGGAATACAATACGAGGTAGCCACAATGCCTAAAAACAAAATTGGCGTAATTGAGAAAATAGGTGTCGACGCCGATGGCTTAGAGATATTCAGGGTTAGGGTCGAGGCCGGCACTCGTAAAAAGCGTGCCACAAAAAGGGTAACGATTCATGGAACCATGAGAGATGCCCAAGCAGCCGCATCCATGCTCTATGTCGAGTTGAATTCCAGCCTTTCTGAACGCGACATTCCTGAGATTACGCTGAATCAATACTTTTATGGCAGGTTTATTCCAGCCCTGGAAAAAGAAGGTAAGACCAACAGCACAATCGACGGATATGTCAAAAACTATCGAAAATGGATCTCCCCGAATCATGGCGAACGAGTCCTCTTGAATCTAGATGAGAACAATGTCCGAAATCTCATCGAGCAATCTGGGACCCCGAGAAACACGCTGCGGACGTACAGAGCGATCTTGAACAGGGCCAAATCGGATGGTTTCATACGCCATAAAATGGATCTAACGGGACTCGATGCCAGGGCAAAGAAACAGAAACGCCCCGCACCATGGTCACCCCTGGAATTAAAGCACGCTGCCGACGCACTAGTTGACGATGAGATGGCATACCTAACCCTGCTGGTCGGCAGTGCGGGCCTTCGCAAAGAAGAGAACCTTGCAATCACGCCAGCCGACGTACAGATATTGAAAATGCCGACTTCCCAGGGCGTAAAAAAGTATGTGCTCCTGAACGTCCATGCGGCCTATACCGACGAGGACGGACTTAAGGTCACCAAAACAGAAGAGTCTAATAGGCACGCTCTGGTTCTTCCAGAGTTTACGGAAAGGTTTCTTTCAGCTCTCGAGGACACGAAGCCCTCAATCGAGCAAGTTGAGGGATGCTGGCTCATCAGGCACAAAACAAGCTGGCACAAGTCCAGAAAAGCCAAATATAGGATCGAAACCGTCATGGGAAATCGAAAAGATGCCCAGGCAGTTGCAAGTCGGTTGGCCGCAGAAACGGCAGCAAAGTATAAGTTGGGGTCAAACCCAAAGCTGAAAGAAGTTGCCGATGGAATTTGGACTGTCACCGTTTTTAACGGATATGTCGACACCATGGAGAGGACCATCGCGCCAGAGGCGTTTATTGGAACCGAACAAGATGCAACGCGACACGCCCTGGAGCAGTGGAGCAACCGGCGAATTCTTCCATGTGCCGGCGAAACACTGCGAGGCCATTGGGAAACCGCGCTGAGGAAGCATGGCCTGAGGTTTATTCCCGTGAATAACCTGAGACATACCTCAGAGACGCTCATGGCCGCCAGCGGAGTTTCGACTCCGACAATTTCAAGCATGCACGGACATACGCAGTTTAAGACGGATTTCCAGCACTATATCGACCTAAATGTCGAGGCGATCCTTGATGCCGCCGATAAGGTCGACACATTCATGGCTTCAGACATGGCAAGTGGCGGCTTCACTCTCGAATCGCTTATTGAGAAAAAGGACTTCTAGAAGATGTTCAAAAGCCAAACGCGTGTAGTTTCTCTACAAGTCAATACAAACTACGCCTGAGGCAATGAGAGGCGATATAGAGCGCCGAATCGATATCTTAGTAACACAGATGAGTGCCAGACTTTCAGATGGCCTTAAAACGAATCTGAGCGCCTACGCCATCCAGATCTGTCGAAAAACTGCGACCATCGATTCATCACGCTTCCATCTTTTTTGGCGAAAGCAAACGCATCGATCGGTAGATCATAAAGCTCATTTTAAATCTACTGATACAGACAGGACACATATCTATGCACTAATCAGTGGTGGATAGTGGTGGATAGCCAGAAGAAACCAGTGGATTCTAGAAGGAATAGCCAATAGTAAAGCGGTTCCCCTGATTGACTGAATATCAGGGAAACCGCTGGTAGATAGTGGTGGGCCCTCCGGGATTCGAACCCAGAACCCAGGGATTATGAGCATGGGCCGAAACCCATCGAGGAGCATTTAGACATCGATGTCAGCTCACGAGTCAATTGGCACCTGCTGTCAGGCGCGCACGGCATCCTCACCAGGATGTCGGAATTCAACGCTGATGCCGCGACGCTCAAACTCATATGCCATCGCGTGAGCGCCGGCTTGACCGAAGAAATTCTGGTTGCAGTCAACCTCGTCATACATAGCCCTGGCACGATGGTGAGTGATTGGAGGGCAACCACAGGCTCGACACTCAGCGCCAAGATCTGACGCGTAACCACAGTGCAAGCATAGGAAGACCTGTTGACTTTGAATATCAACGGCTTTTCTCGGATACGAAAGAAGGAGTTTGTCAAAATGTATCAATTTGCCATTTCGTGTAAAACGAGATTACAATGGCTATTATTATCCGCTGCTATCCACACTCTGATTAACGTTTCTTCACATGTATTCGGTTTTGAAGATGGACTCATAATCCCTGGGTTCTGGGTTCGAATCCCGGAGGGCCCACCAGAGTATTTCGAGGCCGGGCATTACGCCCGGCCTCTTTGCTAATGGCACTGCTGACTAGCTTTGCCATCTAGAGACGCAAAGTCATCAACATTCATATTCGTAATTAACAATGGGCATGTCGCCAAGATGCTACCCAGTCAACACATGACCTAAATCTATAGATATGAAAAAAGGCCCCAACTTGCGTTGGAGCCTCATTCAATGATCGGGTGGAGCAGCCGCAACTTACTGCGAACACGACCATATACTTAAAAAAGGCTCGAATCAAGGTTACGCGAAACTGGTTTGCTGTCATAACTTTTTGCGAATCTAGTAACAAAAAAGTTTAGCGAACATCAAATTGCCGCTTGCTTTTCTCTATGGTCTACCCTATAATAATAGACGTCAAGAGGAAAGGAGGTGGTTCAAATGGACGAGTTTTTGAAGGACTTGGCAGTAGCGTGATAAGCAGCCTGGTAACAGTAGCAGCGGAAACGGCAATCCAAGCCCTAAAAGAAAAGACCTCTCGCAAAGCAGGCAAGCACGCAAAGAGGTCTTAAAGCAAAGGGGCACCGCAGAGGCGGTGCCCCGCCACCAACGATTTTACACTAGGAGAATCGCGATGAAAACGGTTTTAATTGCAGTTGCGGCATCATTGGCAACCATCTTTGTAATGAAGTGGATTAGAAGCAGGAAAGGCGGCAAATGATGGTCTACGATTCGCAGAAGCGCGCCGTATCGGCCTACCGCAAGAAGTCGGTGAAGCAACTCACCATGAGGTTTTATCCCAACGATACCGATGAGGCCATGTATCAGTGGTTAAAGAGCCAACCGAACACCACCGAGTACCTTAAGAAACTCGTTGCCGCCGATATGGAAAAGCGCGTATGAAACGCAGAAAAAGCCCGCACCCCATTACAGGGTGCGGGCTTCGTTGTGTTTAGCCGGTCAATTTCGAAGTCGCCCAAAGGACGGGAACAAGCGGAATACAGCATAGCGTGACTAGCACGCCAACCGCAACGCCGACGCCCCAACAAGCTTCATCCTTCATGCCAGAAGCTCGTTGACGCGGTTCTGAACGGCTTCGTAGCTGCTTCCCAGGGCGGCACGGCGCGCATCGCCATCGCCGTACTCACCGCGAATCACGGCGCGGGCAAGGGCGTCGATATCAACGCCCTTGGCGCGCTCGTTCACACGAGCCTGAACCTCGTCATAACGGTCTGCGAGGATTGCGCGGCGGGTGTCGCCGTTGCCGAAAACACCGTTGAACACGTCGCTCGCGAGGTCATCGACGCTCGCGGAAGCCGCACGGTTGATGAGGTTCTGCACCTCGTCATAGCGCGAGCCTAGGCGGTTGCGGCGATCGTCCCCGTTGCCGTACTCGCCGCGCATGACGGCGGCGGCAAGGTCTGCCGTGCTGCCTTGCGGATCGTTGGACGGCGCGGGCGTACCGCCGTTGTGGTTTGCGAACTTCGCCCAGGCGTCAGCGTCCATGTAGGCGATGTCGAGGTCGAGAAGTCCGTCATAGCCGCCGATGCGCCCATGGGACGTGTACTGATGGATTGCGCAGGAATCCCATGCGCCGAACGTGCCCGATGCGAGCCACGGCGAATCCTGGTAGCCAGTCTCGTTGTTGTCGGCGTACTGCGCGACCCAGAGCGCATGATTCGGTGCGATGGCGCTCCAATCCTCTTCCGTGCACACGCTACGGCTTATGTACACGATGCAGCGCACGCCTGTAAGCTCATAGATTCGGTCGAGGAACTGCTTTGCCTTGTCGGTGCCGATGCGCCCGTAATCCTCGTAATCGAGCATCGGCACGCCGCGCCCGAAATAGTTCTTGCAGTTCTCATAGAAGTAGTTCGCCTGCGCGATCGGGTCTTCTTTGTTCAGGAAATGGTAGAAGCCCCAGCACTTGCCCATGCTGATTGCCTTCTGGATGAACGGGTCGCACGTGTCGTGCACGATTCCCGTTCCCTCAGTCGCCTTGCAGAAGACGAAATCGTAGTCGATAGCGCCGAGGTCAAGCCCGCGCTGATAGTTGGAAATGTCGATGCCCTTCATTGCCATCGCTTATCACCCCTCAAAGCGTTGAAAGAGCCGAAGCCGACGGCCTCAAGCTCTTCACGCGTCCATGTCTTGATTGAATTCGCCCCATCGTCGGGGTCTCGCATCGCGTAGGTGCCGTCATCGTTTCTGCGCCACAGCATCACGACGTGGCTCCCGTAGTCGCGCTCGCCAAGCGTTCCGCTCACGCCAGCGAAGACAATCCAACCGTCATCGACGTATCTGAGCGCCGTGTCGGTGTCCCAAAACGTGTCAACGCGGTCGAAACCGTAGCGGTCATGGAGCAGCTGCGTGAACTTCGCCATGTCGTTAACGCGGTCTGTAAGGCACGCTTCGCCCACAAGGCTCGCGAGCAGGTCTGGCGTGACAGTTGTGCTGTTCTCGTAGCTCAAAGCCATAGCTGCGCACGTCAACCCGCAACCGTAGGTGCCCACCGCGCCGTCGCTGTAGGCGTATGACGCCCATTGAGGGTCTTTCTGCAAGAAGAGCGGCATATAGCCGCTCTTCTGTGCGTTCATCTGCTTGTCGATGATGGGCTGCGCATCTTGCACGCCGTCGCTGTATCCGCGCTCATAGCTCTCTGCGGCGCTTGAGCCGTCGGCCTGCACATGGTCGAGCGTCACGCCGAACCATGCCGCGAAGCCGATGTCGATGCCGAGCAGCAACGCGATTGCGAGCTTTAGCCTAGCCGCGCTTCGAGACTTCATCTGCCACCGCCTGTGCGCTTGCGGCTTCGGCGTCGGCGTGCTCGAAAATCTTCATGATGGGAAGGCTCGCGATCTCCGGGTAAGCCTTACAGAGGTTTTCGAGGATGCTTGCGACCTCCATGACGATAATCGCGACGCATACGACGTACACCGTCACGCCGCCGAATCCAAGGCCAGCGACGTGCGCGCTCAGAATCTCGATGCACATCGCGAGCAGGATGATGAGCGCCAAAACGGCCTTGTGCCCAAGCCCGGTGCGCATCGTGGAGCTCTTGAACTGATGGTTCATGACGGCGGCGATGATGCCGCTGATCATGTCGAACAGCATCAGCAGGAACGCGCCAGCGATTGCCCAAATCTGCTGGTCGGTGAACGTGTAAATTGCAGTGAAATCCATATCCTTAACCTTCCTGGTCGTTCTTCTTGTCTGCTTCGAGCATCGCCGCCACGGCGTCGCGCCAACGTTTCGGCACGCTGTCGAGCGCTCGCTTGCCGCTCTTCACGGCCTCGTAGTAGATCTTCGCCATTACTCTTCACCGCCTACCAAATCGCCGATTTCCAGAAGCGCCGCATTGGTGTCGTCTAGTGCGGCGTTGGTCGCCTTGAGCTGCTCCATGAGCGCGTCGATGCGCTCGGCGTCGGTAAGACCGTCATCCTCGTGCGCTTCCCACAGCTCGTCGAATGCCGCCGCCACCTCATCAACGGTTGGCACGCCGACCTGCACGAAATGAATCTCGTCGGCTTTGTAGAACTCGATGGACTTCTCGGCGGCGGGGCCGTTGTCCGCAACGTCCCGCTCGATGTTCTTGCGAAGCCAGACGTCGGCGGTCACGTTGTCCGCGCGCGCCTCAATCAGCACCGCCGCGAGCGGCGTCGCCGATACCGTTTGATAGCTCATGTTCCTTCCTTTCCACGGCGCTCACATGCCGTTTTGCTTGCTTAAATGCCTTGTCGAATCCGTTGCCCATCACGAGACGGAGCGAATCGGTGTTCTTGAACCAGCCCCAATAGCTGCACACGCGCCTGGCGCGTCCTAGCGTCGGTGATCGCCTGTACTTGCGAAACGCCCTGCATGCTCGAAGGAACAGTGTTGACCGCAACGTCACACGGTTCCTGCGCACGGTGAAGCCAACGACGTCGACTGGTTCCTGGTCGCCGACTCGGCATACCTTCCAAGGCTTGACGTGAAGGCCGAAGTCCTTGAGCAGCAGCCTTTGCAGCTGCCGCGCCGCGCTTCGCAGGTTTCGCTTGTCCTGGCTGAACAGGTAGATGTCGTCGGCGTACCAGAGCTGATGCGTCACCATCGGGACGTTGCAGCCGCGCCGAACCTTGCGCATTCCCTCCACGGCGTGGTAGCCGAACGAGAGAACCAGCTGCGCCATTCGCAGGCTGAAATAGCTGCCGATTTCAAGCCCGCCGCCGTAGGTCGCGAGCAGCGTCTCGCACAGGTACAGCACGTCGGGGCTTCTCACGTAGCGGCGAAGTATCCGCATGACCACATCGGCCTTTATCGACGGGTAGCACTTGCGAACATCGAGGTGGACGAAGTAGCCGCCCTCTTGAGCCCATCGGCTCACGGCGTTCGCGGCCATCAGCTGGCCTTTGCCCTTCACGCTAGAAACCTGCCAGAAGCCGACTTTCGCGCGAAGAAGCCCGCTCAACGCCTCGATTGCCACGTAGTCGCATATCTGCTGCTTGACCGATTCGACGCCGATGGTGCGCAGCTTGTCGTTCGTCGGCTCGCGGTGCCTGTAGCGCTTGATGGGGCGAAGCGCGAGCGTACGCGTCGCGATCTCGCTCTCGATTTCTGCGATAAGCTCATCGGCGCTGCCGTGCTCGTCGGGAACACGCCAAGCGTTCTTCTTTCCAGCGGGCGCGTTGAGCCACGATTCGTATGCTCTACTAATAAGAACTCCGTCGATGCGGAGCCCTTTGCAATAACTCTTCAATTGTTTAGACCGTTTCTCTCTGGATGCTGTCTGAGAGGTCGCCGACACGGCTACTGTCCCAGTGGTCTTAAAGCCATTTCAGTCAGTTGACCCAGGCCAAATGCCCGCTCGTTGCCAGCACGGCGGGTAGTCGCGGCGGAAATGTGTTCAGCTGGTTTTTTCGTTGTTGTCCAGATAGGCGCGAGCCGATGTTCCACCTAGTGTCGCCGGTGCCGTTGTTGCCGTTGACGTACCAAAGGCCAGCATTGCCCCTGTTCCTCAAATTGCCGAGGGAAAGCCAAGAGAACATGACAGCCCGCGCGCCGCGAATCCCTGCTTGTTTTTCAGAGGGGACAAGTCCCCTCGCGGCTTACGCCGCTTCACCCCTTGAGCGACCATTGGCAGAGCGGCGCGAGCCGATGTGCCACCCAGTGACGCCGGTGCCGTAGTTGCCGTAGACGTACCAAAGGCCAGCATTGCCCCCGTACCACAAAAGGCCGAGGGAAAGCCATTCTCGCCAGCCGACGGTGGTGTCCGCGACCTTGTAGTTGCCGTCGCAGATGCCAACCGACGTCGACGCGCCCGTTCCCTGCTGCATCATCAGGCCGTGGACAGTCTTCGGATAGAGTCCGTAGTTCCAGCCTTCGCCAGCTGGACCAGGAAACGCGCCGACGCTCAACGCCGAATCTGGCATGCCGCCAGACTTCTCGTTCTTCGTGTCGGGGTTGACCCAGACGACCGTGCCGCTGCCCGTGTATTCGATGAGCACGTTGCCGAAAACCTCGTACATACCAAGCGCCTGCTCGATGCCTTGGATGACGAACGGCTGCTTGGAGTCGGTGCAGCTCGTCGGCGAGCCGTCTCCCTCAACCATGTCGCACGCGCCAGTGTTCCACGGCGAAGTCGCAAGCTGGTAGGTAGTAGCGGTATTGAACGGCGTCGCGACATCGAAGTAAATCGCGACGTTGGAATCGTCAACGGCCACCTTCTTGATGACCTTCGCGCCATCGAATACGTCGCAGTTGTAGGAATAGCCGCGGTCGGTACTGTCTCCCGTGTGTGTTCCGAGCATCATCGCCGACCCGACGAGAATCTGGTCTGCCTTGTCCTTGGCGATCACGACGCGCGTCGTGTTGCTCTCGGCGAGCGTCAGCGTTGCCGTCACGTCGTATGCCGTGCATCCAGTAAAGACGCTCTGGCTGTTCTTGGTGGCGTACTTGAGCAGGAACATGGCCTTGACGTACCAGTCGTCGGCTGCGACCTTGAGCGCGTCGCCAGTCGTGGCCGTCTTCATGAGCGACACGCCGCCGTCGTGGCTGACGCTTCGCGTCTTGACGGGCGCGCCGCTCACGCTGCGCGGCTTGCCGTCCGCATCGACCGACAGGGCGTATTTCGCATAGAGCATGTAAGGCCGCTGAGCGCCGTTTGGCAGCAGCGCGGCGGGCTGTCGCTTCATGCCGGGCTGGCGCATATCGGAAACCGTGAGGTTGACGGCATCGTCGGTCTCGGTCTCAAGCGTGTATAGCACGGGCGTCATAATCCATGTATCGTTCGTGCGCGAGAAGCGCCCATCGCCGTCGATGGCCGTGACGTACGGCGTGCCGTCCGCGTCCACGCCGCCGTTGACTTCGAAGAAAAGAAAAGCGCCGTGGCCGACGTACGGGTCTACCGCCGCGCGACCGATGACGCCTGGTTTCGGGTTCGCGATTCCTGCGTTCGCGCCAGTCTTGGTGCAGGCGGTGGAGCTGCCCTTGGGAATGCTCACGCCGTAGTTCTTGCCGTCGCGCATCTTCGCGAGCCACGCGGCGATGCTCGCGTTGTCGTAGCGGCCAGTTTCCTCGTTGAACTTCGGCACCGACGATGCGCCCATGCCTTCGAGCGCGACGGCGATGCGCTCAAGCGTCTCGTTTCTCGGGAAATTGAAATCCATCCTTTGACCTCCTAAACAGTCATATCGACCAGCACGGGCCAAGAGTTGCCCTGCGCGTCGGTCACTCGTTTGAAATAGATCTTCATGTCGGTGCTGATGGAGCCGCGAGCTTCCTCAGCCGCCTTGCGGGCATCCGCAGCGGCTTCGTCGGCGCTGTCTTTCGATGCGTTTGCGGCGTTGGTCGCGGTCTTCGCGGCATCGGTCGCAGCGTCCGCGTTGGCTTTCGCCGTGTTCGCCGCCGTCGTGGCGTCGTTCGCGCTTCTTGTTGCGGCGTTGACCTTGCTGGTTGCCGTGTTGGCAGCTTCGGTCGCGCTCTTGCAGATGCTCACGGCGGCGTTGGCGTTGTTGACTGCGGCAGTCGCGTCGGTCGTCGCCTTTTCGCCCTTCAAAACGGCATTTTCGGCGCGTTTTTCAAGCGCTTCGACGGCGTTGTCCCAAGATTGCGCGGGCGCGTTTCCTTCGCGGGCGTCGCGCATAATGTCGAGCGCGAAACGTTCGGTCTGCACCGTTTGCGAGCTCTTGGTGAATTCGAAATAGGCTTCGTCGGTGTATCCAGGGACGCACGCGAGCTTGCTTTCTTCGCAGACGTGCGTAACCGTGTTTCCTGAAACGGTTGCGGTTCCCTTGTAGTAGTGGATGCGGTCGGGCAATCGCGCCACGAGGTACGCCGTATAGCCAGCAAGGGCGAACTCTGCACCGTTGTCGTAGACGAGCGCCTTGATGGTTGTGCCGCCGCTCTCGCCCTGCGCGATGCGGATGCAGTTGTTCCCGCATCCGCGTTTGTCGATGTCAAGCTCGATGGTCTGCGTGTTCATTAGGCATCGCCGCCGCTCTCTGCTTCGGTGTTGAGCGCTCGCAGCTTCTCAAGAGCCGTCAAAAAGAGCTTGACTGGATCGCCTTCGGTCGATGCGCCATCAGCTGACGTCGTTGCAACCTCTGGGTCTACGATTTTCGCAAGCGCGTCGAAACATTCGACGGTCGCTTCGGTGCGCTTGTCGACATATACGGGCATGACGAACGTGAACTCTTGACCTTCCTGGGCTGGCTTCACAATGTCGGCTGCACGAACAACGCTTCTGCTGCCATCATCGTAAACGGCGATGAAGACAATGCCCTGGGCTTCCGCGTCAATCAAGCTGCTCTGAGTGAAGTCGGTCAATTGACCCTCGCAGTTTCCAACTGGGTCATGGGCCATGTAGCTGACAATCTGTGCCATGTGGCTTCCTCCTTTATCCTGTTCCAACGGTCGAGTAGGACGTGAAAAGTCCGTTGATGCTGCTAATCTGAAACGTTCCGTAGTGCCAGCCGACGGTGCCGTTTCCGTTGTCATGGACTTCGTAGACAATCGGCTGAGAGACGGTTCCAGTTCGTCCGTATGTAGTTGTCACGCTCGTGTTCGACGATGCTGCGGTTGAGATAATTGGCGAAGAAATGCGCACGCTTCCCTGCGCCTGCATTTGGATGCCGTAATAGATGTTTCCGGTACTCGTCTCTTGCATGGACGCCGTATAGTCGATGTACCCGACTTGGGTCGGCGTCGAACTGTTTCCCGTCGTCCTATATCCGCAAAGCTGCCCAGAGCTGTTCAGCATCGTGTAAAAGCTTGAATGTCCGCATTTGAACGTTCCGCTTGCCGTGATGCTCGTTGCCTTCATGTAGTTCGTTGTGAGTGTGCCGCCTGTCAGATTCCAGGAATTGCGTCCGTACTTGTCTGCAATGGTTCCAGTCGCGATATATGACGCGTTTACGTAAACCTTCCCGCCGCTCATGTAGATGCCTTGCGTAGCACCGTTGTTCGTGAGCCTGTTGAAGATTTCTTTTTGCGTCAGCGCATCGTCGTAGTCGCTCAAAAGCCCCTGCGCCGTCGCCTTGGCCTTCGATTGCTCGATGGCGCTCTTCGCGCTGTATGCCGCCGAGTGATATGCGTTGACCGCGCTCGCATAAGTGCCGTAGGCGCTCTTGTACTCGACCATCGCGGTCTTGAGCTCGTCAGCCGTTTTGCAGCTCAGCACATTGCTGATGCAATCTTTCAAATTGTCGTATGCCTGGTTCTCTCCAAAGGCGGCGTTGTATCTCGGCGTCAAGACGTTCAGCTTGAATTGCTCGTTGAGCGAAGTGCTCTTGCTCAGCGTGTTATATTCGCTCGAAAGGTCGGATTGCTCCTTCTCAATCGTTTGCAGAATCTTGTTAACGGCGGCTTTCTCGGCTTCGGTCACCACGCCGTCGCTCGCGAGGTCGTTGACGGTTCCGTCGAGGTTGTCGAGCGACGTCTTTAGCTCCGAGAGCGACTTGTCTGTCTCGCCAAGGTTCTCGGTCAGCTCCTTGAGCGCGGTGCTCGTGTTGTTGCCCAGTCTTTCGATGTCATTCGCGTTGTTACTCGCCCTCTTATCGAGGTCGTTTATGACGCCATCGAGCATCCATCCGCCAGTGCCGTAGTTCACATCGCCTGGCGAAAGCTGGAACTCGCCCGTGTCGAGGTTCCAGAAGTTCTTGCCCTTCTCGTCGGTGAGCAGGCCAGCGCGCACGCGGTCGGCGTGCATGGTTCCGACGTTGATGCAATCGGCGTTCACGCTTTGCCCCGTGATGAACGTCGTCCAAGCCCATTGCCCGTCAGCCGTGAGCGATGACGCAAGGCGGATGCCCATGCCGTTGATGTTCACGGCCCACATGTTGGATGTCGTTTTGGCGGGCGTTCCCGTCTCGGGGTTCAGCGCGACGTTGCTGAAAACCTGCCCGAGCTCGAACGATTCGACTTTGTAGGTGCCGACGGCGTTGAACTGCTTGTTGAGCGCCGATTGCAGAAGCTGCAACCAGCCAACGGAAGGGTTCGCAACGGCATCGTAGTTCGCCCTCGAAGCCGCACCCGATTTCAGCGCGCCAGCGACCGTCTCCCACATGTCGGTGAGCGCGTCGACCAGGTTGCCGAACGTCACCGTGGTCTCTGCCGTGACCAAATCGCGCTCAATCTGCGAGACGCGACCTTTAAGGCGTATGCCGCCCTCGGCGAACTGCTTGTCGATGATCGCCACGCAATCGCCCAGCGCCACGCCTTCCCACGTGCGCCCGTAGGCGTACAGGTCGAGCACGTTGGCTTCGTAAGAGACCGTCGGCTCCTTTACGGCGTCAAGGTAGTCTTGCGTCTCTTGCAACAGCTGCACGGCATCCTCGCACTGCTCGTTGATGTACGTATCGACGGCAGGCAGGATTCCGCCCTTGCCGTCGGGATGCCCCCAAATCTTGGTGGCTTCCGCGTCTTCTACGTAGTCCTTGCCACCGTTGATGTCGCCGAACGTCAGGCGGCGTCCGTAGCCGCCTGTGTCGGTCTCAACGCCCTTGCCGTAGCCGTACACCCTTGTTTTCGGGTTCGCGCTTCCGACGGTGCGCTTTATGTCGACGATGTCCTTAGTCCACGTGAAGCGCTTGGGGCTCTGCCGGTCGCCGCGCGAAGCGCGAACGCCGATGTAGCGGTGCGTGACTTTAACGCCGTCGGTCTCGATGCGCGTCTCAAGCTCGCCGCCCCATGTCGCGATGAGGTCGGTCAATCCCTCGCGAACGCTTATGTGGTAGAACGTATGCGATGCGCTGGCCTTGAGGTCGCATGTTCCGACTTCCCAGCGCGTGCCGCCCAAGATGGACGTGAGCGCTTCGGCCACGCCGCCGCTAGGCCGCTTATCTTCTATATAGTCATCAAGAAGTTCGGCGATGGAGTTTATGCAGACGGCTTCGCAGTAGGTCTTGCCGCTTTCGTCGTGAACCTGAGAGACCTCATCGACAAGATGCTCGTGCGCATTGCCTTGACGGTCTACCCAAACGACACGCTGGCCCTTGGAAAGCTCGCGGCTGCATGTGATCTTAAGCTCATCGGTTCCGTCGAGCGCTTCGGTGTGTGTTGCGGCAGTGTAAGCCAAGCGCCCCATGTTCTCACCCCAGCGGTCGAACAGGGTAAAGCCGATGCGCGAGATTAAAGCCATCGTTCCTCCCATTCGATAGTTGCTGTGCCGCCTGTAATCTTCAAGTGAGCGCGGCCATTTATCTCGAAGAAATCGCTCATGATGTTGAGTGCCGCGACCGAGCCGTTCACCGTGGCTTGCTCCGTTGCGAAATCGAGCCGAACAATGCTGTCAGCCGTCAATGCCTGAACCACCTCAACGAACTCGCCCGTATCGGTGTTGGTGATACGCCAAGAGCTGCAAGCACCAGGCTTCGCCGTCACTCTCATCGGTGCTGGCAGCGTGCCGCCGACGGCGAACGCCGCTGAACCGCTCACTTCGATGCGTCGGCTTTGGCCGCGATAGTCCGGGTCGCCGATGTGGAACGTCACCGTGCAGCTCGGGCAATCGTCGGTTATCTCATCTAGGTCGGTGCTTCCGCTGACGATAGCCATAAGGTATCGCGTCGGATCGTCTGGCAGAAACAGCGGTGCGGGCTCGTCAGTCCAGAGCATTGCCGCGAGTTTGTGGCGGGCTTCCGCTACGTCGCGGCGATGCTCTGTGCGCAGCCACATATCGACCGAGAGGTCGTAGCCATCGCGCTTGACCGTTTTGAAAACCTCGCCGTGCCGCCCCGGCACATCTTCGAACGTCGCATCGACGCTCGCCATGACAGGGCGGCGAATTTTACAGTAAACCAGGTTCGAAAGGTCGTGGCCGTTGAACACGATGCTGTCGGTCTGGCTGCGCTTGCGGTTACGCTCCAACGGTCACTCCCTTCTGCTTAAGGCGGCTTGCGATGCCAGCGCCTATTTGCTGACCTGTGGTGTAGGCGTCCATCTTGTCGGACACGCTCGCGTTCACGGTCACGGCGATTTCGACGGCGCGGGAAGCACCTACGCCAACGCGGTCGAACGCGCGTGAAACCGCATCCTCGACGCTGGAGCGCAATTTCTTATCTGGCGTGACATGCTCGCCGCCTGCTTCGCCGACGCCGATGATGCTGGGTCGGTCGAAGTAGCCGCCCTTTGCGTACCAATCGACGCTCACGCTCGGCAGCTTCACGACGCCGCCGACGTCGCGCCAAGAAACGTTGAAATGCGGCAGGTTGATGTGCGGCAAGCTGATTCGGATGCCGCCGAATGCAGACGAAATGCGCCCAGGGATTCCGCTAATCGCGTTCCACGCATCGTTAATAGGGCTGGTAATGTTGTTCTCGATTTCGTTGAACTTATTAGCAACCGTCGAGCCAAGACCAGGAAAGCCCAATTTCTCTCCGATTGCGTTGCCCGCGTTGATAGCGTTGTTCCGAGCGTTTTGCAGTTTGGTCGATATGTTGTCTTTGATGGCATCAAAGGCGTTGCTCGCTTGATTTCGCGCTTGCTCCCAATCGCCGTTGAGCACAGATTGCAAGGCCCCAGCCGCAGAGCTGCCGACGATCTGGGCCGTCTGCATGTCGTTCTGGATAGAATCTCTAATAGCACCGAATTTTTCCACTGCTGCGATTTGCAGGTTGCTCCACGTGTCGCTCGCCGAGGTCTTCAAGCCGTCCCAAGCGTTAGATGCGTTCTGCTGAATGCCATTGAACTTGTCGGCTAGGCTGTTCTTCGCCTCTTCGCATTTGCCCGTTATGCCGTCCCATATTCCCTGCCAGAATACGGGAACACCAGCAAAGAAGTTTTGCACGCCTTGCCATTTTTCTGATATCCATCCCGTGAAGTCAGACCACAGCTGCTTGCCTGTCTCGGTCTGCGTGAAGAACCACGTAAGACCAGCAACAGCGGCGGCCACCGCCGCGACGCCAAGCAGAATCGGGTTCGCGGCGATAAGCCCCGTGAACGAAGTCCAGCCGCTGCCGACGGCACCGATAGCGCCCTTGAGCCCGCCGAAAGTCTCGGAGACTCCCTTTATCGCGCCGCCGATCTCGGTGCCCGTTTGGAGAACCTTGCCTGCGCCAGTCGCGAGTCCGCCAAACGCGAGCGTTCCAAGCCCGATGTTCGTAACCAGGTCTTGCTGCTCTGGCGATAGCTGCTGGTACCAGTTTGAGACCCCCTCAAGCGCAGGCGTCACCTTTTCGAGCAGCGTAGTGCCAAGCTCCAAGACCTTCTCTTTAAGCGGCATCGCCGCTTCGCCAGCTTCCGCCATCTTCTGGTTGAGCTGGGCTTGCTGCTCGCGCGTGTCGAGCATGGTCTTGTTCGTTTCCTGATACGTCTGCCCGATGTCGCCGTACAGACCGTCGAGCGTCTGCGTGATGAGCGTCGAGCGTTCCTGCTCGCTGCCACATGCGGCAAGCGCGGCATTGAAGGCATCTTCTTTTGTCGCACCCTGGTCTATCTGGTCGTTGAAAGCCTGCTGTGCGGCCTGATTTCCAGAAAGCGCGGCGCTCCATTGCTCGTTGCTCGCGGTAGCCCAGTTGAGCGCATCTGCCAAACCGCCCGTTACGGTGCCCGTGTGAGCCGTCTCCTGTGAAGCTTCGACGAGGTTTTCTAGCGGCAGCGCATCGCCGAACTTGGAGAAAGAGCCAGCGGCGATGTTCGTCCATTGATCAAGTTCCTGCTGGTTCGTTGTCAGGCGTGACAGGTTTTGCGCGGCTTCGGTGGCAGTGTCCTCTTCGCCGAGCAACTTGTAAAAGAGCGTATACGAGTTCCGCGCCTGCTCGCTCGTTCCTCCAGCATCCTTCCATGCGGCGTCCAGCTGGTGGGTCTGCTCGATATTCTCTTCCTGACTCGAAGCCAAGCCGACGAGCGCCGTTGCTGCGCCGCCGACTGCTCCGGTGATTGTCTTGCCAGCTGTCTCAAGGCCCTTGCCAGCCTTTGCAAGCTTGTCGCTGTTGTCTTGGATGGTCTGACCAAACTGATACAGGCCACTCTTCGACGCTTCTGCTTCACGGCTCACGCTTTTTAAGTCGTCGACATAGCTCTCAAGCTGGTTCTCGCAGATGGCTATCTGAGCCTTCAAGCTCGAATACTGGGCCTGCTCGCGCTCCGTGAGCGCAACACCGCTTCGCTGCTTTTCCTCAAGACCCGCGAGCGCAGACTTGTAGGCGTCGAGCTTCGTCTTCGTCTCGTCATATGCGCGGTTCAAGAGCTTTGCCTTCTCGGTCAAAAGCTCCGTGTTCCCTGGGTCGAGCTTGAGCGCGCGGTTGATGTCCTTGAGCGCGCCTTGCGTGTCCTTGGCCGTGCTTTGCACTTTCTTTAACGCGCCTTGCAGCTCGGTCGTATCGCCGCCGAACTTGATTGTAAGGCCCTTGTACGTTACGGCCATGCCTTCACCTCTATTCGTATTTCAAAGATATGAGCGCACAGAACAGCGCACCTTCTCAGATGCGCTGGCGCTTTGCGCTCGCATCACGCCCAAAAGGCCGCTTCGCCCTTGCGAGATTCCTCGTCGTCTTGCACGTAGGCAATCGCATCGTTGACGAACGAATGTATGTCAAGCAGCGTCTGCACCTGCCGATAGCTGAGCTTCTCCAGGTCGTTTATCGACAGCCCGGCTTGCTGGCATTCGTAGATATAGAGCGCGTCGCAGCTACTTTGCAGCTCCGTCGGCAACGGCGGCATCGGACGCTTCGGCGGGCGCGGCTGCCATGTCTTCCTTTGCGTGCGGAAAAAAGTTGTCCTTCACGATGTCAATCACGTCGGAAGCCCAACCGTCGGAACGCTCCAGATCGTACGCGTCGGTGGGGAAGCCCTTCACCCACTCTTCGAACGGCTTGAGCTTGCGGTCGGCGGTCTTCGCGCACGCGTAGAAAATCTCAAGCAGCGGAACGACTGGCGCGACGCTTGAGCAAGCCTGAACCTCAAGAACCATTGACACGTCTTCGTTGATATCCTTCGGTCGTTTGGTTCCGTCGGCTCGCGTCACGCTGAACTCGCGAGAGAACACGATTGGCGTGAAGGCGTTGCATGCGACAGGGTAGGTTTCGCCGCCGACGGCGATCTCGGCAACCATTACGCGACCTCGGACGCGGGCGCGGGCGTGAGCTGGATATCTACCTTCTCGAAAAACTTGTCGTAATCAGCAAGGTCGCTGTAGCTGTCGTAGCAGCTGCCGCGCCAGCCGGTCGGCAAAGTGACAGGACGCCACGTCAAATCGTAGTCGAGCTGAGTGATATCTGGTTTGTCTTCGATTGTCTTGGAATCCATGCTCGGTGCCTTGATTTGACACGCGAGGAAGCAGCGGCGCTTGGCGATGACGTGTCCGGGCTGTTCGCACATGAAAGCGAACTTTTTCGGCGTCTTTCCGGACGTGCCCAGAACGCGGCCCTTTGCGTCAACATCGAATCCCACAAGCTCGGCGAACAGCTTGCGCAGCTCTGGCGTGCTCTCCGTGTCGTAGAACGAGATCGTTCCGGAGCCGCCGTTGTCCTGGGTTTTGTCAATCCACGGCTCGTTGTCGGCGTAGCTCGTGTTCGTCTCGACGGAAGGCTCCATCTTGATTTCAACAGTTCCGAGAATCTTGACAGGAGTTTCGTAGGTAAATGCATCTTCGTCTTTAAGAACAGCGATGTGCGAGTTCTTGACGCCGAAGAATCCGTTTCGTGGCATGTTGTGCCCCTTTCTATTCGAATACGTTTATCTGGTAGGCGGTCTCGATGACGCCTTCGCCGTCGATGGGCGTGATTGTCTTCGTGTATGCGAAACCAGCATCATCGAGCGCGGTTTCGACACGCTGCTCAAGCTTGTAGTCGCGTTCTGCGCAGTAAAGGCCGCAGTCGTACGGCATCCATCGCAGGTACGCCACATTGTCGGCGTACACGGATTCTCCGTAGCCCGCTTCAATCTCGATGTACGGCGGCGCGGGCCGCTCGTCTGGCTGGAACGCGCCGTTGCTGAACGGCAAGCCGAACGACTTGAGCAACGCCACAAGCTCATCAAGCGTTTTCATCACTCGCCGCCTTTCGCGAACTCGGCGGCAACCTCGTTGTACACGCCCTCGATTACGTGGTCGCCCGCGACGTGCCCAGGGTAACGACCGCTCTGGTTGGCAATTGCGTGGCCCTTTTCGAGCAGATGCGTGAGCTGATATTGTTTGTTGTGGACGGTGCAGCTCGTGCCAGTCTCGTCCGTCTCGACGCTCGCCGCCCATCCTTTGGCGTAGCTGCCGCCGTGATGTTCTTTTTTTCGGCTTCGCTCGCGCAACAACCGTACGGCCTTCTGGCCAGCGGCGCGGGCGTTGCCTTCGAGTGCTTCGGCGTCATCGTCGATGACCTCTTGCATGTCGTTCACGATGATCGTCGCCAAGTCGTCGATGTTGATGCTGCTCATCTGTTGCCCGCTTTCTCAACAAGCGTTAGGCGCACGTTGTCGGCACCACTCATTTGCTTGTTGTCAACCGAATACGTGGTGCCGCCCAGCTCCACAAGAACCTCTCCAGAATACGCACAGGCGCGGATACCGATAATAGCCTGCGGCTTCACGCCAGCCTGTGCCGCCGCATAGTACGCCGCTGCGCTCATCGAGTACACGTTGCACGGCACACGGCGGCGGCGTTCCTTCTTGTGCGGCACGCCCTTGTCATCGCGCTCGGTCTCGGTCGCGATGAGCGTGCATACGCCGTTCCAGTTACTCATCGGCTGGCTCCGTCCTGTACGCAGAATCACCGCTCATGGAGGTGAGCATGCATTCGAACGACTTCGTGAAACGGTCTGCATCGGGGTTGTCCATACCGAAATTGGCCTTGACGTATACCTTGATGGCAAGCCGAATTCGACCGTCTGAATCATCATTGGCTTTTTCGGGAAGGACGCCGCCCGCTACCAGCTCGGCGCGGGCGGCGTCGATGACGTCTGCAATCTCTTCGTCGAAGTCGTTGCAGAAAGCGGGGATGCGCAGGGCGGCGCGGCACGCGTCGAGCAGCTTGCTCTTAGCTTTGTCGGCCATGGCGCACCGCCTTCTTAGGCGGTCTTGATGGTCAGCTGGGCGAACGCCTGCGGTACCACGAGCCCGCCATCGAACAGCACGTAGCCATCGAAGCAGCGCTTCTGGCTGCGGGGCGCAACGTATGGCGTTACGTCGGGGCCATCGAACAGGTTGCCGTGGAACAGGTCAGGATAGCCCGCCTTGATAACGCCGTCGGCAATGGAATCGTCGCACTTGACCAGCTTGCCGAAGATGCGACCTTGAACGGTCGGGTCATCGGTGCTCTCGTTCACGAAATAGGAGCGGTTGTTGGCGTCCTCAATCAGGGCGATGTAGTTCCAGATCGTATCGTTGTTGGCGTAAATGATGACGCCCTTAGCGGCGGGGTTGCCAAACGTCTTGAGTTTGGAAAGCATGCCAGTGATGTCGGACTTGGCAATAGCGTTTGCCTTTGCGGTCTCGATCTTGTTCGCGGCAGCCATTCCGAGCGTGGTGTCGGCAAGGCGCGTATGGGAAAATGCGTTGCAGGCCACGGCAAGGCGGGCGGAAACCTCGTCGATGATGTACTGCTGGAAGCCGCTGAGGGACTGGACGGCCATCTTGCGGGACATTTCGACGGTCTTCTTGATCTCTTCGCCAGTGAGCGTAATCACGTCGTACTCGTTCTGCTCAACATCGGTCGGTTCCGCGCCCTCGTCGGTCTTCGCTGCGTCGCCTTTCGTGATAGAGACGTGGCGGGAAATCTCGAACTGGCCAGACAGGTTGGAGCGGTGGATGTCGCCATACAATACCGCCGTATTATCGATAAGGCTAATGATCTGGCTCTGAATCTCAACGGGGATGATTGCATCCGTATTGCCTGTGGTGTGCGTGAACTCGGCACGCTGCTCGATAAGGTGGTTCTGGGCTGCGCGTTCGACGTCGGTGAGAGCAGTGCCGCCAACGAGCTGGACGCCAGAACGCTCGGCGATGTCCTTCACCCACGCGCGGGTTGCCGCCGCGTCGTAGTCGGTCACGTCGTAGGCATTGCCAACACCGCCAACATTGGCGGAGCGCGCCAGCGGAACGGCATCCACGCGACGGGCGGTGCCGTTCTCGATGGCTGCGCGGGCGGCTGCGACGGTCGCGGCGCGGGTCTGCGCGGTCGCAGTCTGCTGTGCGCGAATCTCGTTGATGCTCTTCGTCAACTCGGCCATGCGGGCGGCGTCCTCATCGGTCGGCTCGGCGTCATCGGCGGAATACTTGTCGATGAGCGCCTGGAGCTCTTTCAGCAGGTCTTCAAGGTTCATTTTTGTTTCCCTTCTAATTGGTGGCGATTGCCATTACTGCACGCGCCTTTACGAGCGCGTTCTTGCGGCGCACGTGCTCCACGTGCGACTCCTCAATCACTCCGTTGAGAAGGTTTCTTGCACTTATTTCGGTGTTCGGGTCAGCAGGAAGGCTGACTGCGGACACGTCATAAATCTTCTTGACGCGCGTGATTGTCGTGGTGTGCGTGTCTCGGTCGTACTCGGACGCGCCGATGGTGAACGCCCACGACATGCGCGTAACAAGACCGTTGTCGATTTCCTCGAATCGGTTTCGGGCGGCTTCTGATTTCGAGAGGTCGGCGGCCATGAAAAGCCCGTGCTCGTCGGGCTCGACGATGAGCGTGCCGTTCGACTGGCGCGCCAAAACGTCGCCCACATGGTCGAACTGCATGATGATGTCGCTCATGTCGGTATCGACGAATGCGTCTGGGCTGATGACCTCGCGGTACTCGGTGCCGTCATAAGGGTCTTGCCAAAGGACGTATGGGTCATTGAACGTCGAAGCGTATCCCTCGACGTAGTAGTCAGATTCGATGCGCTTCTCGCGCTTGCCGCCATCGGGCAGGCTTCGCAGCACCATCGACATTGTTCTGTATTGACGCTCAGTCGGCTTGGCTGGCATCGTCGTCACCGTCCTTCTTCTTACCGTCGATTGCCGCGACGTTTGCGTTTACCTCAGCCGCCTTGGCGGCTTGCTCGGATGTGTGCTCGCTTATCAAGTCCAGGTCAATGTACTCGCCGCGGATTACGTGGCGGTCGCCGCCCTCGTAATGCGGAAGCTGGAACACGTCAGCGCCCTGGTTGCCCGTCATGATTCCTCGGTCGTAGAGCGATGTGACGACGTTGAGCTTTGTTTGATTACTAGCGAACTCAAGGCGGTTCGCGCTGAACATGATGCTGTTGCCGTACGCGATCTCGTTCGGCGTGAAGGTCATGCACGTAAGCACGTATCCAAGCTGCACCGCGAAAACCTCTGTGCGCCCCTCATAGAACGAGTTGTATGTTTCCTCGTCGGCCTTGTTCATAACGATGTCTTCGCACGAGCCGAAGAACCGATATGCAGCCTTCTCGATGCGTTCCATCTGGGCGGCGTCCACCGTGTAGCTCTGCGGCGTTATCTGCTTGACGTCGTTGTATTTGTTGTCATAGACAGCTATACCGCCAGCGTTCGCCGAACCGAGCTGCTTGTTGAATTCCTTTCGGGCCTTCTCCAAGTCTTCGGGATTGCGGTTCTGCGACATCTTGCCTATGAAGCGAATGGCCGCACCTTGCTCGATGGCCGTCTTCTCAGCTTCGTTCTGCGCGTGCATCAGCTCTAGCGTCGGATTAAGCACGTTCGTCCCGTCGCCGAACAAATCGCTTCTGAATTGGTGACGCGTCAACACGCCGACGCGCGACCATTCGAGCATGGTGGCGTCACCGCCAGGGAAAGACAGCTTGAGCCACAGCGTGCCGCCGACGTCGTAGGCTTCGCACTGTCCCGGAAGGACAGGATAGTAGCCCGTGATGGTCTCGGCGTTCCCGTCGAGGATGGGAACGATAAGGCACGTGTCGCACACGTCCAGCATCGTCGAGATGCGGTGCAGGAACTGCGGCGTTGTCATCCACGGGTTCGGCTGCCATTCGAGCGAGCGCGTTGCCAACCGCTGCGCGGTTCCCGAAACCTCGGGTTTCAGCTTGCTCGCGTGGTCGGCGTTTCGCTCGATGATGCTTCGCGTCAGCTCCGCTTCGTAGATACCGCCACTCCACGTTGTAAAGCGCGGCGCGTACGCCGTGAACGTCTGGAAGTAACCGTCCACGGCCTGCATGATCGGCTTGTGGAATACGGCATCGAACATTGAGCGGAACATCGACGTTCGTTTAGCCACGTTTAACCTCCAATCATGCTTCTGAAATCGTCCATCATGTCTTTTAAGACCACGAATGCATCGCATTCCGCCGCCCAGGCGTCGATGCGGTTGCGCGGGTCTTGGTTCTTTTTGTCGGGCGCGATGTTTCCGTTCGCGTCGCTGCGCACCGCAACGTTCGAGCGGCACCACTCGGCAATCGGGTTGCTGTTGTCAACTACGCGGTTCTCCTTGTACAGGGCGCGTAGTTCCTTCATCGGCATCGAGAGCGTTTGAGCGCCTTGGATGACCTTCTTGAAGTTATCGGCTCCGAAATAACCTTCGTAGGCTTCCACCGTCGGCACGTCGCGCATGTGCCACGGGTCGTAGCCGCACGCAACGGCATAGATGCCGTATTTCTCGCGCACCTCGTCCACCCAATCGAGCACAAGCCGCTTGTCGATGATTGGCGTCGGAGACGTTCGCAGAAGCCCGCGCGCGATCCACGCGTCGTAAGGTACGCCGTCGCGACCGCCGCGTCGTCCTTCCGTTTCCGCCTGCTCCAAGGCGCGAAGCGGAATCCACGCCATGTGCATCGCATATATGCGCTCGTCGTTCGGGCGCATCATCAGCAAGCATGCGGCGGTGAGGTCAGTGGTGTCTGACGCATCAACGCCGAGCACCGCATAAGAAAAAGACCCGTCGGACGGGTCGAAAGTGTCATCGTTATGAATCTCAGCCCACGTAAGCCACGCTTGGCTTTGGTTTTCGATGAGGTTGAAGTCCTTGACCAGAAGTGTCGGCAGAAATGTCGGGTCATCTTTGGCCTTTGAGACGTTTTGGCGCAAGCCCTCAAGGCTTTTGATGGTGCCAAGGCCAGGGTTCGCCTTAATCCACGCCGATTCCTCTTGCCACTCATCGCGCTCATCAAGCTCGAAGACGAACGCTATGAAGCGCTCAGCCTTCTCGCCTGTCGCCTTACCGTCGAGCCATTTGGTGGCGTATTCGTATTGGGCGTCGAAGATGCCGTTCCGAACGAAACCGTTGGTCGTGATTTCCAGAACCAGCGGTTGGCGGCGGGCGGACGTACCCTGAATGGTTAGGTCGTACAGATCACGGTTCTTCATTGCCGCGAGCTCGTCGACGATGGCACCTGAGATGTCAAGGCCGTCGAGGTGGTTCGTGTTGGCGGAAAGCGCCTTGATTGAACCCATGTTGAGGTCGCAGTAGAGGTCACTCACGCGCTTGCGAACGTGCCGCCCAAGAGCGGGCGACGTGAGAACCATGCGCCAGGCGTTGTTGAAGCCCTTCGCCGCCTGGTCGTGAGCCGTGGCGACGTTGTAGACCTCGGGCGCACCCTCATCGTCGTTGATAAGCAAGTCAAGCTCTATGGCGGAAGCAAGCGCGGTCTTGCCGTTCTTGCGCCCCATAATCCAGAGCACTTCGCGATACTGCCGTTTTCCCTCAACGTCCACGAAGCCGAAAACGACGGATAGGATGGCTCGCTGAAAAAGCTCAAGCTCGAACGGCTGGCCGAGCTTGCCAGATGGAAGTCGGCAGAAGCGCTCGATGAAGCTCACGTGTTTCTGCGCGTATTCCTCGCGATAGTGGTATGGATACAGCGGGTCGTCGTTGTCCAAGTCTCGAAGGACGATGGCCGCGACCTGCTGCATCTTCGCGCACGCGGTTATCGTGCCGTCGAGGACGCCGCCGAAGTACTCGCGTATCGCCTTTTCGCACGAGCCAGCGGCCTTCTTCCTAGCCACCGAACCTCGTCTCGTTCAGGTAGTCCATGAGCGCATCGGCTGAAGTGCTGCCGCTCGGCATCATATCGGTAATCTGCTTGATGCCGCGCGAGAACGTTGTGAACAGCTTGTTGTACGCGGAAAAGCCTGGATGCTCGCGCAAGCCCGATTGACCTCCGCCGTTGTCGTACTCGGTGAAGATGCTTTCGCCCATCAGCTCCACGCGAGCTTGGTCGAGTTTCACTTTCAGAAACGCGATGTTCGACATGAGCGGCATGATGGCTGTGCGCTTGTCATCTGGAATGACGTCCTTGGTCAAGCGCTGCAAGCGTTTCAACTCGTTTTGATAGAGCGATTGCACCGATTGCCCGTTCCGCTTCGGGGGGCTCTTCGCGACTTTCGGCGAAATCTCGGTACTTTCGCATACTTTTCGCTTTGCCACAAGACCACCCCCGTTCTGAAAACTTTTGCGCACATAAATCTATCTCCCGGCGTTGGTGCCCTAGGCTGGTAGCCTTGGTTTTCGAACGGGGGGATGCTGCGTCGCTCTGACCTGCTGTTTTGTTGTCTCTGTTTTGTGAGCTGCGAATTGTGCTCAGTCTGTGTGTTCATCGTTCAACGAAACCAAGTTGCCGTCCTCGTCGAACGCCAAGCCTTGCCTAGTGCTGCCCTGCCTTACCCAGCCGTGCACCTTCTTGTGGCACAGGTCGCACAGGCTCACTAGGTTGTCGAGGTTTGTGTTGATGTTCGGATCGTTGACGTTCGCTGGAGTTAGCTCCACGATGTGATGAACCATGACCGCTGGTGTCTCTACTCCTTGAGCCAAGCAATGCTGGCAAAGGTAGCAATCGCGTTGCAATGCCTGCTTGCGAGCCTGTTCCCAGTCGGTCGAGTGATAGAAGCGGTATGAGAAGCCCTTAGCCATCGCCGTACCTTCCCAACAAAAAAGGGACGCGAGCCGAAGCCCGTGTCCCTTTCGTTACCTAATCCACCGTAGCGAACTTTAGCATAAAGCGGGAAGTGAAGGGAAGTACTGTTTTTAATTTTCCTTTAGCCACGCCACGCCAACGGCATCGATATACCTGAACGCGGCATTGCACAATTCGCGGCACCACTTGGGCGAACACTGCATAACAACAGCAACGTCAGCCCATGGCATCGCCTGGCAGTAGCCCATACATACCGCATCTGCGTAGCGGTTGCCCTTGAGTTTTGCCAAGCCGCCGTGATTGTCGTTGCCATACAGCACGGCGCAGGCTTCATCAACGACGGCATTGCTTTCAACGATGCGCTGCTTCAAGCGTTGCTCAAAGTCGATGCGCCCGTTGATCGCATCCATAGGGTCACACGAACCGCCACCACCGCCAGCCGTATAACTCTGAGCCTTTGCCCCTTCACGAGCCTTGAGACGTGCAAGCATTTCTCTTGACTTCTCAAGGCTCGCCACCTCGTCGCGTATGCCCTCAAAGTATTCCTTGGCATCCACGACACATCATCTACTCAATACCGGTAGAGCCGAAGCCGTCTTCGCCACGCTCGGTGCCGCTCAGCTTATCGACTTCCACCAGGTCGCACGGCACAAACGGCACAACGACCATCTGGCATACCCGCGAACCCTTCGGCAGATACACCGTGTCGCAGCTGAGGTTCACGAGAGGTGCGCACACCTCGCCGCGAAATCCGCTGTCGATGACCCCGACGCTGTGGCTGAGCGTGACGCCGTAAAGGCTCGAAAGACCAGAGCGAGGGAACAGCAGCCCAACGCACCCACTCGGAATCTCGAAAGCGCATCCGAGCCCGACGATTGCGCGGGCGTTCGGCTCAAGCCTGCAATCCTCGGTGATGCACAAGTCGAAGCCCGCATCTCCATCGTGTGCGTAACGCGGCAGCTCTGCGCCGTCGAGCAGCTTCACGTTTAGTTTTCGTCCTTGCATATCTGCCCCTTAAAACGGAATGTCTTCGTTGTAAACGTCAGGCACGTATGCCTGCTGCGGTTGAGCCTGGTACGGCTGCTGAGTCTGCGGCTGTTGCGGCTGCCTGTAGTTGGTCATGCCGATAACGTTGTCAACGATGACCTCTAGCTTGCGGCGGCGTTGGCCGTCTGCTTCCCACGTGCTCATGCGCAGGTGTCCTACAACGGCAAGCTTTGCGCCTTTTTGCAGGTAGCCATTAGCTTGCAGCGATTCGCCGCGCTTGCCAAATATCGTGCAATCGACCCAGCTGGTCTCGTCCGCATAGCTGCCGTCTTGCTGCTTGCGCCTATGGTTGACCGCCAGAGAGAACGACGTGATCGCCATGCCGCCAGCCGTGTACCTCACCTCGGCATCGTTGCCGATGTTCCCGCTCAGCGTGCAGGTGTTAAGGCTCTCGGCGCTCATCGGGCACCACCTCCGACGATTGCCAGCGCCATGAAGGCGAAAACCGTGATGGCTGTCGCAATTGCAGGCAGCACCAAGGTAAACGTGCCGTGAGTGAACAGCAGGGCGAACGACTCGACAAGGCAGAAGAAGCAAAACATCAAAATCACTACGAGCATTACGCCAGCAACGGTCACGAACAGAGCTATGCGATTGACGCGCTTGCTTCCATCATCACGTTTCACCATGCCTACCACCTCACCAGGGTAGACAGCAGGTTTGCCCGCTGGTTCTTGCCCAAGCCCTTCACCTTGCGACCGCTTGCTATGCGCAGCTTCTTCATGAGCGCATCGGCACGGGTCTCGGCGTATCCAGGCAAAGCGTAATCATCTGCTTGACGCGCATGCCCGCAGCCGCCTGATCTCCTTCATCCGCAAGCTCAAAGAACTTCTCAAGCGGCAAAGCGCCCTTCTTCAACTGCTCGCGATACTCAGCTCGCTGATGCCTTATCTGCATTCCTTTAGCAAGGTTCTCTTGCCTTTGTTCTTTGGTCAAAATCGGTACCATTTTCACTATCTCCTGATTCTTACTTGAAATACGTCGGTTGTCGTTTTCAAAACCGCTGGTTTTACGGTCTGACCTTTCTTTTTGTTGCCGTTGGCAAAACTGGCACGACTATGCCGTTGGCACACCGTTGGCACCGTCTCCCTTAAGCTCATCGGTAAACTTGTCGAACACCTCTGCCGCCCTCTGGTCGCGCCCCGGCATGGCGTGCGCGTAAAGCCGAAGCGTGGTCGATTCGTTAGCGTGGCCGAAGCGCTCGGCGATGTCCTTAAGGTTCGCGCCGTTCGCCAAAAGCCACGTTGCGTGCGTATGTCGCAAGCTGTGGAACGTGCAGCCCTTGGGAAGACCCAAACTGTTGCGTAGACGGCTGAACGCCTTCGAGACCGTCGTTGGGCGCATGAAGAAGCCGTTGAAACTCACCAGTGGCGAGTTTGGCGTGAAGGCATCGGAAAACGCGTCCTGCAACGCGATGAAACCGAAAACCGTCTCGAATTCCCGTGCCGTCATGGAAACGTTTCGGCTCTTTCGGCCTTTAGTAACATCCACGCGATCAAGCCCGCCGCCGTCAAGTTCGACAATCTTGCCGCATACGTGGAGGTACCCAAGCCGCCTAAAAACATCTCGGCGGCGCATCGCGCACACCTCGCCGACGCGCATGCCCGTATGCAGTGCAAGCCACGCGGCGAACGCGTAGGCCGCTTCGCGCATGGTCTTCTCATTAAGCTCGTCGGGATGCAGGGAAGCCGTAATGGCTTCGTCAAGCCCCGGATAGTCCCATTCGTCGAGCGCCACAGCTTCGTGCTTTTCCTCGGCAGGCGGCTCCACGTAAAACAGCGGGTTCATCTCGCACACGCCGCTTTTGACCCAGTAGTTGTATGCGCCGCGCAAGAAGAAATGCACGCTTCGGACGGTGTTGCGCGACAAGCCTTGTCCGCGCTTCTCCTTCGGAAGCAGCAACCGTGTTTCGAAGTCGCTCAAATCCATTACCGACAACTTGCAGGCAGATTTGCCTTTGAGGTACTTGCCCACATACGAGCGCGCGAACAGGTTCCACCGCTTTACCGTGTAAGGCTGATGCCTTTAACCTTGCGCTCGGCGATATACGTCTTGAGCAAGTCGGTTATGATGGCGCTCTTTACCTTGCCGCCAGCGGAAAGCTGCGAAATCCAATGGTTCGCCAGCTCTTGAGCCTGCGCCCTCGTTGCCGCTTCGGGGAACTGCCGATATGGGCGAATCTTCGTGCCGTCAGGCGCGGTACCGAGATACGGGCGCGCATACCAAACGCCTTTCGCGTCTTGCTTGACCTCAACGCTCATGGCTTCCGCCCTTGTCATTGATTACCTCGATAGCATCGCCAACGATGTCAGACCACATAACGAGGTCTTCGTAGCTGACTTTCACGCTCTCGCGCTCGCGCTTCTCGCACGTCAGGATGCGCCTGCTCATGTCCTGCGAGACCATACAGAGGTTTTCGAGCACATGGCGCTTGCCAAGCCTACTCATCGGAATCACCGCGCGTTATCGTCACCGACACGCCAGAGACGCCGAACAAATGCGCGAGGAACAACAGGGACACCGTTAGATCTTTTACCGCGTTCTCAATGTCCTCGGTCTTTGCGTGTATTGCTTTGCCATTAATCTCGAAGCCAAGCTTGACGCTACTCATCCCCATCACCTTCAATCGCGCGGATCATGTTGTCGATGCACTCTCGCGCCTTCTTGAGGTCTTCGATGCCGTTCTTGTCGCGCCATCGCCAGATGTACTTGAACGCGCATGCCTGCATGTGGGACACGTACGCTTCGGTTCCAAGCATCGACTCCATTGCCGACTTGCAATCGATGCCGGTGTGCCCAGCGTAATGCGATGGCTTCGTAACGGGATCAAAAGCAGAATCAGTGCTTGCTTCCGTTGCGTAAGTGCAATCTACAAAACCATCCTCGTCGGTCAGATCGCCGACGCGTTTGACGTATGAAGTCATTCCTTGCCGCCTTTCTTACAGTTGCGCCAGACGCGCAGGCAGTTAACCAGTGTCGGATTCGCCTTGATTGCGAACTCGAAGTTGACGGCATCGGCATCTATGGTTACTGCTTCGGCCCTGATGCCCATATCGCCAAAAAAAGCACGAACGTCGTCAATAAGGACTGGAACCATTCCGTCGGAATCTCGCTTGACCTCAATTGAGGTAAACCCTCGCTCTCCATAGATTCCACGACCAACAACAATTGGGTCGGGTGCATCAATTCCGCATTGGCCCATATAGCGCCGAAGCCACGTTGCCTGCATTACGTTCCGAACGGCAATCGGAACTCCGCTTTGAGCGGAAAGCTCAAGCAGCCGTGTCGTTTTCCCCGATCCGCGCGTTCCAACGATGCAAATCATTCTTCCTCCTTTGAGCCCAACCACGGATGCGGGAACAGAACCCTTGCGCGGCATCCAGGGCAGTATTTCAAGCTGATAGGTTTGTACGGGTATTCAGGCTCGAACCAGCTGTATTCGCCGCTCCAATCGAACATCAGCTCTTGGCCGCATTTCGAACACGTGAAGCAGTCGCAATCATCGGAAGGCTTGGCAATCCGCAAGCACTGGTCTTCCTCATCCCACACGGTGTCGAACTCTTCTGGAACGAACTCGCACTCTTCGTCAGGCGCATACAGCCTGCCGTCGCATTCGATGACGTCGGGCTCGCCCTGCGGTTCAAGCAGCCGCAAAACACGGCTTTCCCTACTCGCCATCTTCGGCCACCTCCAAAAGCTCTCGATAATGGCCGCCGAAGCTGTTGTCGAGCCATTCGTTGACCCAGCGATAGAACGCGACGAGAAACGGAATCGAGTTCTTATCGTCGGCCCATCCGCAAAAGCCAATGAACCCATCTGAGTTGAACGAAATCGCTTCGCGACCAGTGAAGTACGAGCCATCGCAAGACAAGAAGGCCGATTCAATGCCGCCAGTGCGATGATTCATCCTGATCTTCGAACAGACCTTGCCGCGATGCGAGGTGTGCATGTTGGTGTTTCTTGCGTACGAGCACTCTCTGTTGTATCGCGCAAGCTCGATGGCAATGAAGCCTTCCAGCGCGTCAATATCGTTTTGAGTAAGGTCTGAGTACCCGAACCGCTCGGCGAACATGTTGCGCAGAATGTCCCGCGACAGCTCCATTGGCAACTTGCAATCACGCGGTATAGGGTCTTGGACAACATCAAACACGATTTTCTGTACCTTGCGGCTATCTGATGCGGTCATTGCCTTCTCCTTTCTTCAGCTCGCGGCACTTCCAGCAGCGCTTGTCTCCCGTCGGCTTGTCGATTTCGATGAACCAATCAAGCGGACGTTCCGCGTCGCAGAATGGGCACCGCCGCGTTTTGACCTTGTTGGCATAGCTTCGCCAAGACATGTGAATCACCGTCCTTTGTTGAAAACTCTTCAATTGTTGAAAACCTGTTGAAAACGTGTTGAAAACTATGATTCGAGCGACTGAAAAGCTCGAAAACCCGACGCGAAAACGAACGTCCGCAAAGAAAGAAGCAAAGAAAGTAAGACTTACTTGTCACATAACGCCACAAGCACGTTTGCGGGTTTTGGGTTTGGGTTGGGTTGGGACCCAACCCAAAACCCGCCCTGTATTGTTATGTATTGTATTGTTAGGGTTTAGCCAATCGCAAACCGATGGTTTACCGCTGGTTTCTTCCATGAACATCCGTTTTACCGCCTTTAACCTGCTATTTCATCGGCTCTGACTTGTTCTTGCGAGGTCTCCCGCCTTTGGCTCCGTTCGCCCTTTGCATGCCGAAATACAGAGCGTTTTTCTGCATCCTCGCGCTTTCGATGCGCCCTTTTCCGTCGCGCGTCAGCAAGCCGATCTCAAGAAGACAGCTGATGAAGTCCTTGCAATCGTCGATGCTTGAAATCTCGTCGAACGCGCCAGCTTTGCGCATGCCAATCTGTTCGGCGAGTATCAGCCAGTCCTCGTCCGTCTCCACGGGCAAAGAGTGCGTCGTGGTGTTCGCCAGAATCTCGCACAGCCGCCAGAATGCGCCATACCCAGCGTTTCCATAGCGGAACAGCAATCGTTGGCACTTCTGGTCTTGCGCGGCGTTTGAGTCGTGCTGGAACCACGCCATAGGGTCTTGCGCCTTGTCGTGAACCTCCTTGGCAACCATCATTCGTCTTCACCTCCTTCATCCATCACAAGCCCCTTGCTCATGCCGCGAAGATGCCAGCCCTCCCATACGCAGTGGCCGCACTCTCGGCAGTTCGTCCAGATCAAGATGCCGCGAAACATGCACCTGCTTTTCGGCTTGTTGCCCGTGGCGTCGAAAACGCCGTTCTCGTACTCGCATGTGCCAGGCTCTGGCATTGGCGGCTCTTCGAACAAGCTCAGCTGGTCACAACTGCTCGACATACTTCTGGCTCGCGGTTCGGATGATTGTCATCAGATGGTCTTCTGGGTCTCCCGCCTTCAAGCGACCATCGACCAGCACAGACGCGTACGCGAGCGTTGAGCAGATGATTTCGCTCACAAACGCGGCATCGAAGTCGATGCGTTCGCCGGTGACGCTGTTGCCAATGTGGCAATCCTCGATGCAGTGAGCAACGTCGGAAACTTCGCGAAGCTGCTTGACGATGTTCTTGCGCAGCATGTCAGCCCTCTTTCTTCGTGTCGTAGATAGACTTGCGTGTCTCGATGTTCAGATCGGGGTGTCTCTCCAAGAGCCAACGGCTCAGAAGCGGCGTATCCGTGTTGTTGATGGCATAGGCGTGTTCTTGTCCGTTTCCATCCATGAACGGAACGCCCGTAATCTGATGCGAACCCTCGTAGCGCTGTTTTTCGATGAGGTACTTGGTCGATACGCGCATGCCGCGCTGATGGATAGCCAAGGCCGTGAGTTCGATGCTTCGAAGCGTCTTGGGGTTCAGCTCGCACCATTTGGCGAACAGCTCTGCGCGGTCTTGAATCTTGAGCGGAAGCGGGTAGACCGCCATTCGCTCTTGCCGCATCACGTTTTCGAGCGGCTGGGTGAAATCGTCGGTGTTCATCGCACGTCACGCCCGATCAAATGAAAGATGAACCAGACCTCAGCGACGAGCAGGACAAGCGGAAGCCACCAGCAGCCAAAGGAATCGCAAAACCAGATGAGCCATTCAGCCGCCGCCATTGGGACGATTCCGCACAGGCACAACGCCGCGAAAATGTAGACAAACCAACGGATAACCAACGGTTTTCCTGCTAGAATCTCATCGTCATTGCTCTGGAAGTTTTGACGATAGCCCGTGCGCGTTTGCCGACGTGCGCGGGCACCTTCTCTTTGCAGGTTTGCGCAGCTTCTCTGACCCTCGTAAAGAACCGACGCTGATACGCACTCGACGCGCTGCGGCGGTTTTGCTTGTCTAAAACCACTACGCAAACCAGTGGTTTCTTGCTTGGTTTCATACATTTGAAACCCCTCCTTTCTTAATGCTTGCGAACGATGAAAGTGGTGTGCTTGAGCGCATATTCGACGCCAAGCCCAACGCCGACGGCAACAGCCGAAGCGAAGAAGCTCCACAGGCCGACTACCTGAAAAAGCTCGTCAAGCCACTCCATTACGCGATTTCCCCCCATCCCATAAGCTCATTGGGGCTGATGTGCGCAACTCGGCAGATGGACATGATCTTGTCTGCGCCTGGGATGTAACCCTCACCGCTCTCGTACTTCACGACGGAATCTTTGGAGATACCGACGCGCTTTGCGAACTCATCTTGAGATATATCGAGCTTCGCGCGAGCTGCTCGCAAGTTCGCCGCAAACACCTCCTTGTTGAAACCCATTACGTTTCCTCCTTTCTGCATTGAGCCAATATTTGGCTACTTGCTTGTCAAGTAGCCAACCCGTATATTCCTAGGGTTTACCCTGGGAATATTAGCCAGCTGCTAATTTCCTTAGCAACTGGCTACGCACTATAGCTATGCAAAATAACGCTGTCAAGCGAAAACTAATAATTTCGCTGTGTATTGGCTAATTTCGTTGTACTATGCACTTACATTAGAAGAGAAGGAGACTAGCAGTGAACATTCGCCTTATGAAGCTGCGGAAAGCCGCTGGTTACTCGAACAGAGACGAGTTTGCCGAAAAGATTGGTGTGAACAAGTACACCTATCGATCATGGGAATCTGGCGCGGCAATGATGAATGCTGAGCAGATTTGGAATCTTTCCATTGCATTGGGCTGTTCCCCAAATGACATACTCGGTTGGAATGATGAGACTTGCGAATTTGATAACGTTGATGACCTTTCGTCTGACGAGCGCGAAATGATTGATCATTACCGCGAAAGTTCGCCCGAGTGGCAGCAAAACATCGCCATGACAGCCAAGGCAGCTGCAAGGGAATCAAAAGAAGATTAGACATAAAAATGCCCCGCACCTATCCGCCAAGACCAGTGCAGGGCTTGCCAATCCGTTCAAATGAAAAGGCAAGGTGATTTTATCATGCCAAAGGGCACACGTGCCGCCATCTATGCACGTTTCAGTTCGCATAACCAGCGAAGTGAAAGTATTGACATCCAAGTAGAGAAGTCGCGTGAGTACTGCGCGGAAAACGGCCTTGACGTTGTGCGCGTATATAGCGATTACGCACAAACAGGCCGTGACGTGCAGCGCGTAGAATTTCAACGCATGATGGCAGACGCAAAACTAGGGTTATTCGATTATGTAGTGATCTATAAGGTTACGCGTATCATGCGCAACCGTGACGAAATGGCGCTTGCACGTATCAGGCTGCGCAAGGCAGGCGTTGAAATCCTCTATGCCGGTGAAACGCTCGGCGAGGGCTCAACTAAAGTTCTGCACCTCGGCATGCTTGAAGTGCTTGCCGAGTATGAAAGCGCCGTCGATAGTGAGCGCATACGCGACGGCATACAGAAGAACGCGCAACGCGGCATGGCGAGCGGTCAGCGCCTGTACGGTTGGGACGTTGTAAACGATCGCTTCGTCGTAAACGAGCGCGAAGCCGCCGTTATGCACAAGATGAAAAACATGCTGTTCTCAGGCTCAACCATTGCCGACATCCAAAGGGCAATAAAAAACGAGCGGACAAGGCGCGGCAAGGCATTCTCGCAAAGCACGATTAAAAGGCTGCTCTCGCGCGAGCAAAATTGCGGCGTGTACAAATACGCTGGCGTGCGCACGACGAACGGCATGCCTGCACTGTGGTCACGCCAGGAACAAGACGAGATTGCAAGCATCCTCAACGGACGCGGCCACAAGCACCGCGTTGTTGACGGAGAGCAGCCCTATGCGCTCAGTGGCAAGATGTATTGCCGAGAGTGCGGCAGATGGTTTGTCGGAACCTCTGGAACTGGAAAGAGTGGCAAAACGTATTACTACTACCGCTGTCCGAAGTGTCGCAGGACGTTCCGTCGCGATCTCATAGAGGATGCGGTTTCCGACACCATACTCGAATCGATACATGACCCAAAGGTGCGCGAGCGCATCATCGCAACGCTTGAGATGATGATCGCTGAAACCGCCGAGGATGACGCGCCAAAGGAAAGCGAGCGCATCACGGCAGAGATTAAGCGCATTGACGCGGCGTTTGAGCGCATATGGCACGCCATAGAGGACGGTATAGCGCCCCCAGGCGGCAAGGATAGGGTTGAGGAATTGAAAGCCCGTCAAGCGGCTCTGAAAGAGGAATTGGAGAAGGCGCTTGAAGCGGAAAGCGCCGAAGACTTGAGCCTTGATGACTATCTTGCATGGCTCGACACGCTAGGCGCAGAATCTGACCCGTTCGAAATCATCGACACGTTCATACGATTCATACAAATCGACGGCGATGAAGTACAGCTGTTCTTTAGCTTCGACAATTGGGACGATGATTTTATGCCGACAAAAAAAGACGAACCCCTGATGAACAAGGGTTCGTCTAACTTTGATGTGGGTGGAGCAGCCGCAACTTACTGCGAACACGACCATATACTTAAAAAAAGGCTCGAATCAAGGTTACGCGAAACTGGTTTGCTGTCATAACTTTTTG
>ENA-OQED01000074-OQED01000074.1-human-gut-metagenome-genome-assembly--contig:-NODE-74-length-37000-cov-3.892225_pt1 | contig 37000 bp, 50 predicted proteins | sample MGYA00242790_ERZ504625 | MGnify/ENA primary metagenome ERZ504625 (study PRJEB26092, sample SAMD00036345) | human gut metagenome | host: Homo sapiens | study: EMG produced TPA metagenomics assembly of...
GAAGATTTGTGGCCAAGGAGCTCGAGAACGCTGAAGCTTCCGCCGCTGAAGATGGCCAGGCTCCGAAGGAAGAGAAGGTCGAAGAGGTGTCTTCCAACTACTCCTCCGAGAACACTTCCGCCGGCACCCTCGCCGACTCCGACCAGCTCGCCGCTCTGCGCGACCAGCTGCTCGGCAAGTGATTGTATCCTGAGCTAGGATCCAATCCAGCTCAGGCTAGATTTTAGAAAAGACCCCGTTCCTGATTCAGGTTCGGGGTCTTTTCGTATGTGCACGGCAAGCGCGCATGCGAAGCGCATTACAATGGCGGTTGTGGTGATTCGAATAGGATTGACCGGCGGCATAGCGGCTGGCAAAAGCACGGTATCCGCAAGACTGCGTGAGCTTGGTGCAGTACTTGTCGATTATGATCTGCTTGCGCGTCAAGTGGTGGAACCAGGCAGCATCGGCCTTCAGCGTATAGTGGAATGTTTCGGTTCCGATGCTTTGACCGATCGAGGCGAGCTCAATCGAGCGTGGATGGCAGAGCATGTGTTTCCGGCGCTGATGCGGAACGAAAACGCAAGATGCTGGACGGAATCGAGCATCCACTGATTTATGAACTTGCAGTGCAACTCGAACATGAGGCTGTTGAAGTTGATTGCCAAGCAGTAGTGGTGCATGACATACCGTTACTCGCCGAAGTAATTGACAGCATTCCTTTTGAATTCGACCATATCGTAACTGTTGAAGCGCCTGAACAGGTGAGGGTCAGCAGAATGATGTCAACGCGGGGCATGAGCGAAAGCCAGGCATGGAATCGTGTGAACCATCAATCCAGCGTGGAACAGCGTCTTGCCATTGCCGATGAGATCATCGATTCCACACAGTCGTTGGAACAAATGTTCGAGCATATTGATATGCTAATGCAACAATGGCGCACGGAAGCGAGGTAGGTATGGGATTCAATATTGAACGCACGAACAAGCCGTTTGTGGTCAAATCGCCATATAAGCCGAGCGGCGACCAGCCTAAAGCGATTGAAGAGCTTGCGGAACGCATTGAAAACGGTGAGAATGATGTGGTGCTCATGGGCGCTACCGGAACTGGCAAAACTGCCACCACGGCATGGCTTATTGAACGTCTGCAACGCCCGACGTTGATCATCGAACCGAATAAAACGTTGGCAGCGCAGCTGTGCGCCGAGTTCCGTGAGCTCATGCCAGACAATGCGGTGAGCTATTTCGTTTCGTACTACGACTACTACCAGCCGGAAGCCTATATTCCGCAAACCGATACGTATATCGAAAAGGATTCCAACATCAATGACGACGTGGAACGGCTTCGCCATGCGGCCACGGCGAACCTGCTGACGCGTCGTGATTGCGTGGTCGTGGCAACGGTTTCCTGTATTTACGGCCTTGGTACGCCGGAAGAATATGCCGGGCGTATGCTGTTTCTCGAGGAAGGCCAGCAGATCGACCGTGACGACTTGCTGCGTACTTTCGTCGCCATGCAGTACAAGCGCAACGATATCGCCTTCACCAGAGGTACTTTCCGTGTGCGCGGCGATACCGTCGAAATCATTCCCGTATATGAGGAACTGGCCATCCGTATTGAATTCTTCGGTGATGAAATCGACCGTATTTCAACCCTGCATCCACTTACCGGAGATGTGATCGGGCGTCAATCGCAAGTCCATATTTTCCCCGCATCGCACTATGTGGCAGGGCCGCAACGTATGGAGCGAGCGTTGTCTACCATTCAGCAGGAACTTGATCAACGTACCGGCCGAATTGCGCAAACAAGGCAAGGAACTTGAGGCGCAGCGTCTTACCATGCGTACCACATACGATTTGGAGATGCTTTCCCAGGTCGGCGTATGTTCCGGAGTGGAAAACTATCAAGACATTTCGATGGCCGTGAGCCGGGCACGCCGCCGCATACGTTATTGGATTTCTTCCCTGACGATTTCCTACTCGTCATTGACGAATCGCATGTTACCGTGCCGCAGATCGGCGCCATGTACGAAGGCGATGCCAGTCGCAAACGCACGTTGGTCGAACATGGCTTCCGTCTGCCTTCGGCGATGGACAACCGACCGCTCAAATGGCCGGAATTCCTTGAGCGCGTCGGCCAGACGGTCTACCTTTCCGCCACTCCTGGCGATTATGAGCTTGGCTTGAGTGACGGTGTGGTCGAACAGATTATTCGACCGACAGGATTGGTCGATCCGCAAATCGATGTGCGCCCGGTTGACGGGCAGATCGATGATCTGCTTGCGGAGATCAAGGACCGTGTGAATAGAAACGAGCGTGCGCTCGTCACCACGCTCACTAAGAAGATGGCTGAGGATCTGACGGATTATCTTCTGGAGCGTGGCATCAAAGTCGAATACCTGCACTCCGATGTGGACACCCTGCGACGTGTCGAATTGCTGCGCGAACTGCGCGAAGGCAAAATCGACGTCATCGTCGGCATCAACCTATTGCGTGAGGGTCTTGATTTGCCGGAAGTATCGTTGGTTGCGATCCTTGACGCGGACAAGGAAGGTTTCCTGCGTTCCTATCGTTCCCTCATCCAGACGATTGGTCGTGCCGCGAGAAATGTGTCCGGAACCGTCATCATGTATGCCGATGACATTACCGATGCCATGCATAAAGCCATTGATGAAACCAATCGTCGCCGCGACATCCAAATCGCATATAACAAAGAGCATGGCATCGATCCGAAGCCGTTAATCAAGAAAATCAGCGACGTCAACGACATGCTCGCCAAGGAAGATGTCGATACGCAGACGTTGCTCGGTACCGGCTACCGTAATGAAGGCAAAGCCGGCAACTCGCATCTTGGCGTGCCTGCTACCAGCAAGGAGGAATCTGACAGACGGCATGAGGAGATTCTCAAGGCCGGATTGCCCGCGCAGGATCTACTGATCTCATTCGACAACTGTCCGAGCAGATGCATGCCGCCGCCGAACAACTGCAATTCGAGCTTGCGGCTCGTCTGCGTGACGAGATCCGTGACCTGAAAAAGGAACTTCGGCAGATGACGGAGGCGAGCAAATAGTTCTCGACCGGTCATACGGCATCCGTACCATAGTGGATTATGGCTGAAACACCACTTGTTTTTGAAATCGCCACGTTCGCGGTGCTTGCCGTCTTCTTCGTGGTTGACTTGTTTATCATCGGACGTAAGCCCCATGTGCCCTCCACCAAGGAATGCGTGCAGCATATCGCGTTCTTTGTAGTCATGGCGTTGATCTTCGGCGGACTTATGTGGTTCTTCGCGGGATTGAAGCCGGCCATCGAATTTTATTCGGGCTGGCTTACGGAATATTCGCTGAGTATTGACAATCTATTCGTCTTCGTCATCATTATGTCGAATTTTGCGGTGCCAAAACAGCTGCAGAAATTCGTGCTGTCCATCGGCATCACGATCGCATTGGTGTTGCGCGGCGTGTTCATCCTCATCGGCGCGGCCATTATCTCCCGCTTCACCTGGGTGTTCTTCCTGTTCGGCGCATTTCTTATCGTCACCGCCATCAAGTTGGTCACTGGGGGAGACGAAGATGAGGAATATCATGAGAATGGCTTGATTCGTGCATTGCGCAAGGTGATCAAGATCACCGATGAGTATGACGGAGAAAAGTTGCGTACCGTCAAAAAACGGTGCCAAGTATTGGACTCCGATGCTGATCGTCTTTCTGACCATCGGCACCACCGATGTGATGTTTGCCTTTGACTCCATTCCTGCGATTTTCGGTTTGACGAAGGATCCGTTCATTGTGTTCACGTCCAATGTGTTCGCATTGCTCGGCTTGCAGCAGCTGTACTTCCTGCTTGGCGAGCTGCTCGACAAGCTGGTGTATCTGCCTCTTGGACTTTCCGTGGTGCTGGGCTTCATTGGAGTCAAGCTCATTATGGAGGCATTGCACGGCAATTCGTTGCCGTTCATCAACGGCGGTCAACCGATCGCTTGGGTGCCTGAAGTGCCTACATGGCTGTCTTTGGCGGTGATCGTTGTGGCGATTGGTGGTGCCGCATTGGCCAGCGTACTGAAGATGCGTGCCATCGAAGCAAAGGAAAAGTGACGATTTGAGAAACCGCATGGAAACATGCGGTTTCTTTTTAATCAAAAAAATGTGAGCGCTCACAACACGCCTCGTTTCAGGGTGGAAGTGAGCGCTTTTTGCTAGTAGACTGGTCGGTTGGAAACAGGGTCGTCAGATCCAAAATCAATATCAACAAGAATAGGCAGGCATTCATGCGTAAAGCCAAGATCGTAGATACCATCGGTCCCGCTACCGAGTCCCTGGAAGGCATCACCAGCCTTGTCGAAGCAGGTATGGACGTCGCTCGTCTGAACCGCTCCCACGGCACTCCGGAAGACCACCTCAAGGTCTACAACAACCTCCGTGCCGCCGCCAAGGCCACTGGCCGCAACGTCGCAGCCCTGGTTGACCTGCAGGGTCCGAAGATCCGCTGCGGTTGGTTCAAGAAGAACGCCGACGGCGAGGACAAGGTCCAGCTGACCGAAGGCCAGGAGTTCGTCATCACCACTGATGACATCGAAGGCGACGAGCACATCACCTCCACCACCTTCAAGGGTCTCCCGGGCGACTGCCATGCAGGCGATCCGATCCTCATCGACGACGGCAAGGTCCGCCTCGAGGTCACCAAGGTCGAAGGCAACAACGTGTACACCAAGGTTGTCGTTGCCGGACCGGTCTCCAGCCACAAGGGCATCAACCTTCCGGGCGTCGCCGTGTCTCTGCCGGCTCTGACCGAGAAGGACGAAGAGGATCTGCGCTGGGCCATCCGCACCGGCGCCGACATCATTGCCATGTCCTTCGTGCGCTTCGCCACCGACATCGATCGCGCCCATGAGATCATGGACGAGGAAGGCCGCCGTATCCCGGTCGTCGCCAAGATCGAGAAGCCGCAGGCCCTCGAGAACCTCGAGGAGATCGTCAAGGCGTTCGACGGCATCATGGTCGCACGTGGCGATATGGCCGTCGAGTGCCCGCTGGAAGAGGTCCCGCTGGCCACCAAGCGCTGCATCGAGCTGGCTCGTCAGTACGCCAAGCCGGTCATCGTGGCCACCGAAGTCCTCGGCTCCATGGTCAGCTCCCCGGTCCCGACCCGTGCAGAGGCATCCGACTGCGCCAACGCCGTCCTCGACGGTGCCGACGCCACCATGACCTCCAACGAGACCGCCGTCGGCAAGTACCCGGCAGTCACCGTGAACACCATGAGCCGCATCTCCACCTTCGCCACCGAGCATGGTTTCGACCGCATCCCGGAGCTGAAGAACCTGGATATGTCCTCCACAGGTGCCGTCTCTTCCGCCGCCGTCGACCTGGCCGACAAGCTCAACGCCAAGGCCATCGTCGCCTACACCCAGACCGGTTCCACCGTGCACCGCGTGTCCCGTGAACGTCCGGCCATCCCGATCTACGGCATCACCAACAATGAGCACACCTTCCACTGGCTGGCCCTGTCTTGGGGCACCGAGTCCTTCCTGGTCGACGAGGATTACCATGACAAGTCCCGCAAGGACCTCATGGTTTTCACCGACAAGGTCCTCAAGGACGCCGGCAAGGTCTCCGATGGCGACAAGATCGTCGTGCTGAGCTCCGCCCAGGGCGAACACCAGCCGGGTCGCACCGATTCCATCTACGTCCACACCGTTGGTGCCTGCGACTGAGATTTGAATCGTCGCGTTAAACGCTGATTCCATAATCCTCCCATTGGTTCCCGATGGGAGGATTATTGTTTTTACGCGATGTCCCCGAATGATGACAACGCCGAGATTTGGCGCAAATCGCAATCATGTGGTATTCTTCCAGAGTTGCGTGCAAGCCCTCGTATCCCAATTGGTAGAGGAAGCAGCCTCAAAATCTGCGCAGTGTGGGTTCGAGTCCCACCGAGGGCACGTAAGAAATCAATATCAATCCAGGCCCGGGTTGGGGCATGTTAGGCCGGCTTTGGGTGTGACAGTGGAAAGAGACCGACATGGCTGCAGAGAAGACCACGGAACCGGACGAAGTACTCACTGATGAGGAGCTCCAAGCTGCTGCGGCTCCCGAGCCGGATTCTGCCAATAATAACGAGGCGCACAAGCGCACCGTCGTCGTTGCCGAAGACGAATCCGTAAACCGCATGGATTTGGTCGCCATGCTTGAGGATAACGGCTATGAGGTCGTCGGAGAGGCCGCCAACGGTGAGGAAGCCGTTGAACTGACCCGTAAGTTCCGCCCGAGCGTGGTGTGCATGGATGTCAAGATGCCTCGCATGGATGGCATCGAGGCCGCTGGCATCATCTGTGATGAGAACATCGCTCCGGTCGTCATGCTGACGGCATTCTCCCAGTCTGATTTGGTCAAAAAGGCCACGGGCGCTGGCGCCATGGCGTATGTCACCAAGCCGTATGAGGAATCCAAGCTGCTGCCGGCTTTGGAAGTCGCCATGGGCCGTTTCGCCGAAATCAACGATCTGCTTGACAATGTCGAACGTAGCGAGTCCAAACTGCAGGAAACCGAGGAACAGCTGAAGAAGGCCGAAGAGCAGCTGAAGAAGGCCGAAGAAACGCTGGAGGAGCGCAAGCTCGTCGACCGCGCCAAGGGCCTGCTGATGGACAAGGCGGACTTCTCCGAACAGGGCGCTTTCCGTTGGATTCAGAAGACCTCCATGGACCAGCGCATTCCGAAGAAGCGTCTGGCCATGGCCATCATCGCCAAGTATGGCGAACAGAAGTCGGAAGCAGAGGATGAGCGCTAACACACCAACTGTGGAAGGCACTTCACGCGGAACGCTATTGGTCGTTGACGGCCATTCTTTGGCGTTCCGCGCTTTTTTGCCTTACCCGTAGAGAATTTCAGTACATCATCAGGTCAGGCCACCAACGCGGTCTGGGGATTCGCCACCATGCTTTCGCAGGTGATCGATGCCGAACATCCAGACCATCTTGCCGTCGCATTCGATGTGAAGGGCGGCACGTTCCGCAACCAGATGCTGCCGCAGTACAAAGGAACTCGCGACGCGGCCCCCGAGGAACTGCTCAGCCAGCTGCCATTAATCCAGCAGATGCTGACGGCCTTGGGCGTCACATACATCGAAAAACCCGGTTACGAAGGTGACGATGTGATCGGCACGCTCGCCAGCATGGGCGACCAGGCAGGCTACCGCACATTGGTGCTGTCCGGCGACCGTGATGCTTTCCAGCTGATCAACGACAACATCACCGTGCTGTATCCCGGCCACCATTTCAAAGACCTCAAACATATGACCCCGGATGCCGTGCAGGAGAAATATCATGTCTCTCCCGCGCAATACCCGGATCTGGCCGCCTTGCGCGGAGAAACCGCTGACAACATCCCCGGCGTTCCCGGAGTCGGCGACGGATTCGCGGCCAAATGGATCAACCAGTACGGCGGACTTGAGCAGATCATCGAACACGCCGACGAGATCAGCGGCAAAAAAGGCGAAGCCCTGCGCGAAAACATCGAACAGGTCAAACTGAACCGTTCCGTGAACGCTTTGGTTCGTGACCTTGATCTTGGCGTGTCGGTATCCGACCTGACATTTGGACAAGTCGACGCTGGTCAACTCGACGATCTATTCACCAAGCTCGAATTCGGTGTTCGGACCAAGAATCGCGTGCTCAAAACGTTCAATGCGGACAAACCATCCGGGGACGTGCACGAATCCAGCAAGCTCGGGCTGCCACATGTCGAAGACGTCAACGATCCGCATGTGGTGGAGACATGGGTCCAAAACCATTTCCCCGTGGTGCAGGAACATCTGCACGAACGCCATGAACGCTCCTCCAACGACATTCCGGAATTCGGCTTCGAAATCGATTCTTCGACCCGCTGCACGGACAAGGTGAAACAGTCCTGGACGCTTTACGCCGAAGGCACGAGCAAACCCGGAGAAGCCTCTCTTTCGGCATTGATGATCGCCGTGCACGGCGAAGCCATTCGCATCGACGTATTCAGTCCGGATATGGTGCAATGCCTGCAAAGGCTGTTCGACCGCTATCACCATTCCATGGTCGTGCACGGTTACAAAGAACATGCGCATCTGCTGGGCAGCATCGGCGTGGAACTTCCGGAACCATTGTTCGACACCAAGCTCGCCGGATATCTTGCCCACCCGGATTTCCACGCGGACACGCTGGAACAGGCTGCGGCCCATTTCCTTGATCTGCACATCGAAGCACAAGCCGAAGCCGCGACACAGGGGACCTTGGACTTCGACGAGCCTGAGGAAAACGATTCCAAGAACGATGAGCTGATACTCACCCGCACCGCAATCGTGGGGCTTTTGGCCGAATATTTGGCCGGTGTGCTGGATAAGCGCGAACAATTCGGTCTCCTCAAATCCATTGAGCTTCCGGTCTCTCAGGTCCTGCATGGCATGGAACAGGTCGGCGCCCAAGTGGATATGACACGTCTGGTGCAGATGCGCGACCAACTTGCCGCCGACGCTGCCCAGGCACAGGAAACGGCATGGCAGTTCGCGGGGGAGCAGGTGAACCTGCAAAGCCCCAAACAGCTGCAGAAGATCCTGTTCGAAGACATGGGATTGAAACCGACGAAAAAAACCAAGTCCGGTTCATACACCACCAATGCGCGGCATTGCAGACCTTGCGTGACCGCTCGTACGATAACGACCGCGCATGCCAGTTCCTTGACGCGTTGCTGATGCATCGTGAAAAGAACAAGCTCAAGCAGATCGTGCAGACGTTGATCGACGCCACAAACCGTCATGACGGTCGCATCCACACCACTTTCGAACAGACGGTGGCAGCCACCGGACGATTGAGCTCCGTCGATCCAAACCTGCAGAACATTCCGAACCGGGATCCCGCAGGTCGTGAGATTCGATCCGCGTTCGTGCCGGGAGAGGGCTTCGAATCGTTGCTGAGCTCCGACTACTCGCAGGTCGAACTGCGCATCATGGCCGACCTTTCCGGTGATGAGGCGTTGATAGAGGCCTTCCGCTCCGGCAAGGACTTCCATAAGTATGTGGCCAGCTTGGTCTACGGCATTCCCGTTGACGACATCACGTCCGATCAGCGTAGCCACGTCAAGGCGATGAGCTATGGACTTGCCTACGGTCTGAGCACGTATGGACTTGCCCAGCAGCTCAAGATCAAGCCCAAAGAAGCCGAATCGCTGAAAAACCAGTATTTCGCCACTTTTGGCAAAGTCCATGAATACCTTGAATCGCTTGTCTCGTCCGCACGCGAAAAAGGATATACCGAAACCATTTTCGGAAGGCGCAGGTATTTTCCCGGTCTCAAATCGCCGAACCGTGCCGTGAGGGACGCGGCCGAACGCGCCGCGTTGAACGCGCCTATCCAAGGCTCGGCGGCGGACATCATGAAAATCGCCATGATTCGTGCGTATGACGCACTGCAGGAAGCGAACCTTGGAAGTCGCCTCATACTGCAGATTCATGATGAACTTGTGGTGGAGATCGCGCCCGGTGAGGAGAAGCAGGCCACCGCGCTGGTGAAGGATGCCATGGAGCATGCCGTCACCATGGCCGTTCCGTTGGACGTATCGACGGGCATCGGTTCCGATTGGCAATTGGCGGCCCACTGATCCGTTCCCGTCGGATAATCGAAGGCTGATTAAAAAAGAAAGAAGGAAGATTGTGGCAACGTTGAAGCAGGTCGTGGATGTGCTTGAAACGCTGTATCCGCTGCGATACGCGGAACAATGGGATGAGCCGGGACTCATCGTGGGAGACCTTCGCCACGACGTGCGCAACATCGCGTTCGCGGCGGACCCATCCATGGCGGTGATCGACCAGGCTATCGCCGGAGGCATCGACCTGCTGATCTGCCACCATCCGCTGTTCTTCCGTTCCGTGCATGCGGTCTCCGGACTAGGATTCCGTGGTGAGATCGTCCGGAAGCTCAACCTCGCCGGTTGCGCGCTGTGGGTTGGGCACACCAATGCCGATGCCTCCTACCGAGGAGTCGGCATGGCCGCCGCCGACGCGTTCGGCCTGATCGAACAGCGTCCGCTGGTACCCATCGAAGATCCGAAAGCCGAACATCCGGTCGGATTGGGCCGTGTCGGCCGGTTGCAGGAGCCGATCGCATTGCGTGATTTCGCCCGTCGTGTGGCCGACGCGCTGCCATACACCGAACTTGGCGTGCAGGTGTGCGGCGACCTTGACGCGACGATCGGCACGGTGGCGGTATTGCCGGGCTCGGGCGATTCCCTGTTCGATGAAGTGCGTGCCGCAGGCGTCGATGTGTATGTGACCAGCGATCTGCGCCATCATCCGGTGACCGATGCCATCGAGCAGGCGCGCTATGAGGCGTCCATGCGTGCCGCGGATATCGAACTCGGCCGAGGCGACGCCACTGTTCGTCCGATGTTCGTCAACACGCCACACAGCGCCATCGAATCCATATGGTTCCAATACGCCATGGGCGATGTGCCTCGTGCCGTATCTGAGGCGACCGGAGACATCCCCACCGTCCGCTGGATTTCCATGAACACCGATCCCTGGAATCTGGTACTGCCGTCCTGCGGGCAGGAACGCTGAACGACGATGTCCGATACGACCAGCATGGATATGTCGCTGAACGAATCCAGCGATGGCGTGGACATGACCAGACCGGCCACAGTACTCAGCAGGGAGCACGTGTATCAAGGCGCGATTTTCGGCGTGGAGGACATGCGTATCGCGTTGCAGACACGAGACGGCGGACAAACCGTGATCCGCAGACAGGTGATGCGGCACGCGCCCTGTGTGGTCATGCTGGTGCATGACTGCGCGCAGGATTTGTACTTGGTCGAACGAGAATACCGTGTCGGCTGCGACGCCTTCGCCTACGGTCTGCCGGCAGGACTCATCGATGACGGGGAAGACGTCGATGCGGCCGCATTGCGTGAGCTGCGCGAAGAGACCGGCGTCGAGCCAATCGACGAAAACAGTTGCGATATCGACCATGTCGGGCAATTCTATTCATCCGAGGGCATGACCGACGAACTGGCCAACATCATGGTGATGCACCTGCGCCACTGGCAGGCCGTCGAACGGCATTTCGACGCCGACGAGCATGTCGAATCTGCTTGGATCCCGTGGAAGCAGCTACGAGACACGCACATCACGGCCTCCAATTCGGAGATCGCCATTTTGCATGAGCAAATTCGCAGAATGCGGCAACAATAGCGGCCTGCAGGTTTCGAATTGTAAAAACAATCGCCGGAATAAACGAAATAACGAATTCAACTCGCAAAACGTGCGATACTTGAATTATGCAAATCAGACCTGGATCGATGTATCCACTCGGTGCGAGCTACGACGGCGCCGGCGTGAATTTCGCCCTCTTCTCTCAAGTGGCCCAGAAAGTCGAGCTTTGTCTTTTCGATGAGGAAGACCGTGAGACCCGAGTGGAAATGACGGAGCAGAACTCCTACGTATGGCATAATTATCTGCCGGGAATACAACCCGGGCAACGGTACGGCTATCGTGTGTACGGTCCGTATGATCCAGCAAAGGGCCTGCGGTGCAACCCGAACAAGTTGCTGCTCGACCCGTACGCAAAAGCCATCGAGGGAAACATCGACGGTGACGAAAGCCTCTATTCGTATTGGTTCAAAAGCCCTGAGGACGTAACCAGCATGAATACGCTGGATTCCGCGCCGCATACCATGAAATCGGCCGTGGTCAATCCGTATTTCGACTGGGGCAACGACCAACATCCGAACATCTCCTACCATGATTCGGTAATCTACGAAGCCCATGTGCGTGGCATGACCAATCTCAACCTGGACGTGCCGCCGGACATCCGTGGAACCTACGCGGGCCTCGCATATCCATCGGTCATCGAATATCTGAGGAAGCTCGGCGTCACCGCCATCGAACTTATGCCGATCCACCAGTTCGTCAACGACAGCTTCCTGCAGGAAAAAGGCCTGAGCAACTACTGGGGCTACAACACCATCGGCTTCTTCGCGCCTCATAACGCGTACTCAAGCTCCGGACAACGCGGCGAGCAGGTCAACGAATTCAAATCCATGGTCAAGGCCTACCATCGCGCCGGCATGGAAGTGATCCTCGACGTGGTGTACAACCACACCGCCGAAGGCAACAACCTCGGCCCGACCCTAAGCTTCAAAGGCATCGACAACGGTGCCTACTACCGTCTGGTCGACAACGACCGACGCCACTACTTCGACACGACCGGCACCGGCAACTCCCTGCTGATGCGCTCGCCGCACGCGCTGCAGCTCATCACGGACAGCCTGCGCTACTGGGTCACCGAAATGCATGTCGATGGTTTCCGATTCGATCTTGCGGCCACGCTGGCCCGCCAATTCCAGGAAGTCGACAAGCTGTCCGCCTTCTTCGACATCGTCGAACAGGATCCGGTCATCTCCCGTGTCAAGCTCATCGCCGAACCTTGGGATTTGGGTTCCGGCGGCTATCAGGTGGGCGGCTTCCCGTCCAGCTGGTCCGAATGGAACGGCCGCTACCGTGATTGCGTGCGTGACTTCTGGCGTTCGCAACCATCGACGCTACCGGAATTCGCCAGCCGTCTGATGGGCAGCTCCGACCTATATCAGATGAACGGCCGCCGTCCGGTGGCTTCCGTGAACTTCATCACCGCACATGATGGCTTCACCATGAACGATTTGGTGAGCTACAACGAGAAGCATAACGACGCCAACGGCGAAGGCAATAGGGATGGCGAAAGCAACAACCGTTCCTGGAACTGCGGTGTCGAAGGCCCGACCACCATCAAGGACGTCAACGACCTGCGGCAACAGCAGATGCGCAACATGTTCGCGACGCTGCTGTGCAGTCAGGGCATTCCGATGATCTGCGGCGGCGATGAGGTGGCACGCACGCAACAGGGCAACAACAATGCCTATTGCCAGGACAACGCCATTTCATGGACTAATTGGGATCTTGACGATAGTCAGAAGGATCTGCTTGAGTTCGTTTCGAAGCTGATTCATCTGCGACTCGAGCACCCGGTGCTCCACCGGCGTCGTTTCTTCACCGGCCGCGAGCCAGGAGACCCGGACGATAAGATTCCGCAGGTCGAATGGATGGACCACACCGGTTCCATCATGGACATGGAAGATTGGTCCAACACCCACGCGTTCTCGGTGATGATCTATCTGAACGGTTCCGATATTCCGGAAGCCGACTGGTATGGCAACCAGATGGTGGACAATAACTTCATCCTGATTTTCAACGCGCATTACGAGCCGATTATGTTCACCTTGCCGGACGAGCGATATGGCAAGAAATGGCGTCTGGTCGTCGACACGCATAATCCGAAGGGTCCGGAACTCAACTATGAGGCCGGCTTCGCGATCACGGCGCAGTCGAGAAGCTTCCTGTTGCTGATGAGCGATAGAAAGCCCACCACAAAGAACTACGATTTCTGATAGCCATGAGAACAGGCGAGGTGCCATCCGTACGGGTGACACCTCGCCGTATTGTTTGTGGACTGTGCTCGTGAACCGTTACGAGAATTAGACTTCCGACGAGAGTCGGGAAACGGTTCCAGGAACGGTTTCGCTGACCTCCGCAAGATCCTCGACGGATTCTGGCCGCTTGGTTTGCGCCAGAATAAGCTGCGTCTGCACACGATCGGATTCGATGGCCGCAATCTGCCGTGAAAAGATGATGAACCAGCCCAGAAACATCATGCCGGCAAGAGCCTCGACGTTCGTCAACGTGTTACGCCCCGCCAACCACTGGAACCCGGCAAGAGCCCCGATCACGATAGCTAGGTCTGAAATCACATATACTACTTTTGAAAGCTGCGGGGCCAGCCAAGGCAGCGCGATCATCAGCACGCTCATCAGGCAGGGAAGACCGCGGGCGAATACGTTGTGCAGAATCGGATGCGGCGTGTAACGGAACATGCCGATGCCGATGAAGGCGATGCCTGCGAGCGTCAGCATGGTCGATAGCAGAAGAATCCGCGCCTTGAAGTGTTTGGGAGCTTCTTTTTCATCGTTTGCAGACAGATACTGCATCTGCAGACGGTGCGTGGTGATGAGCTCCGAAATCGCGAAATAGCTGATGATGACGATGCAGACGCCGGCCAACATCAATGTCGAATTGAACATACGAGCAGCAAAAGTGGTTCGATCGCCCAATTGGGAGAAATTGTTGTTGTACCAGTATGGATCATCGGACGTCAATCCTGCGATGCTGACACCGGAAACCACGAAGAACGGCAACAAGGATGCGATGGTCTTGGCATTCATGAGTTCCGCCTGTACGAACGTGACATAGCCTACGACCCCCGAGATCGCGGCGCAGAGCGCAGTCAGATAGCCTTTTAACGTGCGCAACCCCATCATGTTGCTGGCAATGGAAAGCAGCATGAACGCCGTGACGAAAATGGTCGACGCGTAGACCACGGACAAAGCGAGTATCTCGAAGATACGGCGAATAGGAATGGTCCAGCCATGTTTCAACGTCATCGACCTGGAGTTGCGCGCATACCCCAAGGTGAACGAGATGACTCCACATCCCGCGGTGATTCCGGCACACACGGTGAACAGGCGTTGGGTGACACGCCAGATGGCGGGAGCGAATTGCAGATATAGGTCCATGGCGATCCATGCAAGAGTGGCGCATGCCATGAAGGAAATGATGCCTGAAGCCTCGGCTTGCTGATGACGTCCCATGCGCGTTCCCTCCAGTATTTGCCATTCTAGCCTGTCGTTGTCCTACCATACGCTACAATGGAAACTCGTGTTCACCTGCACGTGCGGGAGTGCATGAACGGGCTGTAGCGCAGTTTGGTAGCGCGTCTGCTTTGGGAGCAGAATGTCGCAGGTTCAAATCCTGTCAGCCCGACCGGAAGCCTTGGAAACATTATGTTTCCAAGGTTTTATTTTTTCTTGGCCGTAGGCTATCGACACGATTCGACACGATGACCGCGCAACCTCCGCGTCTAGACGGTCTTCAACTGTTCAGCGCGCAGCTCGCCAATCGCGTCCGCCACATCGTCCAATCGTTCCGGCCAGAGAGCCGTGTATGTGTTCAGCGTGATGCTGGGTGAGGAGTGGCCGAGCTGCATCTGTAGGGTCTTCACGTCCGCGCCTTGAGCAATTGCAAAGCTCGCATAGCTATGCCTCAAACTATGGATGGTCACGCCCTCGTCCTCCATGCCGGCCAGTCGGACGGCCTTTCGCCAGACACGCGTCCGCCACGTGTTCGTCCACAGGTTCCCGCCTCTTGCCGCGCGGAACAGCCAGTCGTCGTCGCCCATGCCCTCCATCTGCCGTTCGATGGACGGTATGAGGAATCTGGGTATGGCGATGCTGCGCGGTTTGCCGTTCTTCGGCGTGCCCAGCACAAGCCTGCCTTTGCCGTCGTCGGTCCAAGTGCGGCGGATGCGCGCCCTGCGTGAATCCACATCCACGTCGCCGCATTTGAGTGCCAGCGTCTCGCCAATGCGGGCACCGGTGTATGCCTGCCAGCGGACGATCAGCCCGTCTACTGGCCGTCCTGCCCGTTCGGCCATGCTGGCCAGCAACTCCACCTCCTCGACGGTAAGGAACACCATGTCGTCATCGGATTGCGTGATGCGCGGCACGGTGACCTTTTCAATGGGGTTCTCTCCGATCCAGCCGTGCTCCAAGGCGAATTCCATGACACCGCCCATGACGACCTTGACGATGTTGCGGATGCTGCGTGGACTCAATGGCTTCGATTCGCGATCGTCCTGCAGTTCGGCGGGATACCCGCCTTCGGTGAGCTGCGTGACCCACTGTTGCAGTTCGTCGCGTTGGATTTCCCTCAGTGTGCGATCGCCCCACTTGGGGTTGATATAAACGCGCAATTCGCGGCGGTATCTGCCCAAAGTGCCCTGTTTGATATCCATCTTGCCGTCCGTCCATTCAGAGGCAACGTCCCGGAAGATGCGTAGTTCCTGCTGCGGGTCGCGGTATTTGCCGCGTCTGATGTCGTCCTCGATGGCCGCTGCGTATTCCTCAGCGTCACGGAGCTTGGCGAAGTTCCGTGATTTCTGGACGCGTTTGCCGTCTCGAAGCGTGTACCAGCGGCATCTCCACCGTGAGCCTTGGCCGTACAGCGCGGACCGCCATTTGTCGGGCACATTGGCTTTCATCGGATCCTTCGCATTGGCCAGCGACTGTTTCGCGGCCCTGCTGGGCGGGTTGCCGTCCTCGTCGTTTTTGAGCCATCTGTCGTCTACGAACGCTCTGGCCATGGTTGTCTCTTTCCGAGGATCCGCGCTACACTGTGCGTGGAACCTCATTTTGGTGAAAACGGAAATGCTGATTGTTGGTTCCTTGGGTTCCGTCCGACTGTGTTCGGGCGGAACCCTTTTTGTTTCCCGTCGCGGTATGTGGACGCTGAGCTTCTTTTATTGCACGCACACGCCGGAATCGTAGAGCAGCTGCCGGTAGTCGGACAATACCTGTACGGTCACGCCCAATTCCACGGCCATCATCCACGTGTTACCTTCGTACACTTCCTCGGCCATGCCGTAATCCACCGGTGAGATCAACGCCAGCGCGGTCTCCCTGCGGCAACGGCGCTCGCATTTTATTCCGTATCGTGTACCGCATCCTGGGTCATGGTGTCTGGCGTGTATGAGCTCGTGGCACAACGTGCAGCGGCGTTGGCGTTGGTTGAGCCAGTCGGCCAGCAGGATGAGCCTGTGCCGGTCGTCGTACAGGCCACATATGTCGCGTGGGAGGTCGCGCGATACGATTGACAGTCCCATGGATTCCGCGCTCCGATGAAGGTCCGCAACGGTCTTGTTATCCACATTCCTCTCTTCCGAAAGTATTGTTTTTCGAGAAGTACTTTTTGCTGTTTGTCAAGTTCCGCTTGACAGTTGGAGTGTCGTATGTGATATTTGAATCAGCTCATCTACATGTTGTAGAAGGAGTCTTCGGAGTCGTCCTTAACGGGCGGCTCTAGTTTTTTTTATTGGATTTTTGTGCTGAATCTGGAGTTATATTCCTTTTCCAGCTTGTCTATGCTCCATTGGCGGTTTACGTAGTACGCGGTTATGAGTACCCAGTAATCCCTTCGTTCTCCTAGAACAACGAGATATTGTTGGTTTGGAAGATATATCTTCACTCGATCCTTGTTCTTGTCGTTTTTTCTCCATACCCAGGGCCGCGTGCATTGGGTGTATTCGCATATTTCGCAGACGGATGATGCTCCACTACCGGTCTGGGCCAGCTGATGCGTTCGCTGCGTTCGGCATCCGGAAGCCGTGAGCCGGAGTTGTCTTGATTGCATGTGGTCAGATGCATGAAGGCTTCCGGATAGATTCCGTCGTAGGGCATTCTTTTGTAGTGTACGGGTTTCCCGTCGTATTGGAAGGACTCTCTGAATTCGTTCTGGAATACATGGAACAGTCGTTGCTCATACTGCTCCCATGTCTCTCCGTGCTCTTGATTCCAAGGAATCAATCCGGGCAGCCAATGCGGATTCATCTCGCCCTCCATACGAAATAGTTGAACTTGGTCTCCTTCAGCAGTGTGCTCCGGTCTAGTTTGTATCCCGACCGTTGAATGATTCGTTCGATGATTCGGCGCTTCGCCATGCTCTGATGCTGTTCCGGTAGTTTTCGCTGCGAACGGCATACTGCGCCGATGAGTATGTCGGTGAGCTGCATGATCTGTACTTCGTCGGAACGTATCGGCTGGATTTTCTGGATGATTCTGTGATCGTAATCGTACATGTTGTTCGAACAGACATCCCATAATTGGCTGACTCGAAAACTCGAGTGTGTGTCTTTGATGTCGACGAACACGTTATAGCTTTGCTTTGGATCGAAGATGACCTTGAGCATCTCGAAGTACATTTTGTAATACCAGGTGTTGTGGTCCTGATTGTATTTCTCGTGGTCAAGTAGATTCTTGTCCGGGATGAGGAGCGCGCGGAACGATATGTCATCGTCATCGAAGAAGTAGTCCACGAGATCCAGATAGAGCGGCAGCATACGGTCTCGTGCCTTTGCCCATTTCACCTCATTCGTGGCGCATATGCCATGTTTCTGCTTGATTTCTTTGATTCTGACGCATATCTCTTTGCGTTTTTCTTTTGGCACGATGACGGCTCCCAGAGCCATGCTGTTCGAATCATCATGCTCAAGGTGACATGTCTCATCGCAATACAGGTTGTATTCGGTCATTCGTGTTCCTTTCAATCCATCAATCGTCCGGCGTTTCGGCTTCGAGGCGTGCGTTCGGATCCGTGTTTGCGGCCACGTCATAGTCTTCGGGGTGCGCGGCGATACGGTCGATGAGATCATCGGTGATCCGGGATTCGCGCTCGCGGGCCTCGTAGGCTCGTGCGGCATCGCTGCCCAGGGCGCGGGTGTAGATGTCGAGGCTGGTGAGCCCGAATGTGAAGGCGATGTGCTCCACGTCGGACGTGTTCAACGGCGCCTCATAGCGCATGCGTTTGTACCAGTAATTGTTGCTCAATCCGCTGGAATCGAAGAATTCATCTATCGTAATGCCGCTATTTTTCAACAGTTGCCGACATACATCGATGATTCTTTTGCTGTCTTCGGTGACTTCGTTTTTAGATCCTCGTGCCATGCCTGAAGTCTATCTAAATAAGTAGATTTTGCAAAGAACCTATATAGGTAGATACATTGAATCACCTAAATAGGTAGATTGAGAGTTGTCGCAAGGGAACGGACCAACCAGAAAGGAGCGGCAACCAATGAGCGAAACGGAAACCATCGCACGAAACCTCAGCGGCGAACTCGCACGACACCGCAAGACGCAGGCCGCACTCGCCAAGGAGCTTGGTGTGAGTGAGCAAAACATTAGTAAGCGATTGCAGGGCGAGGGTTCATTCACTACCGAACAACTCGAGAAAGCCGCCGGAATGCTCGGCATGAGCCTCTACCAGCTCATGATCAAGCTCCTCCAACCAATCGACGGCATCAAACAGATCAAGCCGTGAGCAGCGCTCGCCGACGCATGAATCGAAAGGAGACCCCGAAATGAACATCAATATTCCGGTCGAAGATTCGAAAAGGCCATTGGATTGTCCGCTATGCGGCGGCATTCCGGAAATCCGTGTGTCGAAAACAGCTTATTCGGGTAACAACAGGATGGATTACTTCGTCGTATCCTGCTCGAATGGGCATGGTCCTGCAGAGGAAGGCGTATCGCAGGAGTTCATGCTGAAACGGTGGGACGCCTGGGCGACCAGAATCACGTCGATTCTCTCGTCACCGATTCACCCGTGCCCGACGTGCGGCCGCATGCCACACGTCAAGGCAAACGACTTGGGCCTCAAGCTTGACTGCGAATGCAGAGCAAGCTCGAATCCTGTTTCGGATCCGGTTGCCGCCATCGAACTCTGGGAGCGGAACATCGAAAAACGAAAGCGTCTAAATGCCGATGCCGAGTTTCTGAACGGGATCATCTCTCGGTCGTCGGCGTCGGATGCAACGGTTCCGGTGGCTCCTCGATCTCGTCAGTGCGATTCCGAAGCTCGTACCGTTCCAGCCGGCCAATCAGCTGCCGCCAAAGGGGAATCCGAATCGCCTTATACCCACTGGCCGGCCACAGATTCTCACCGGAGACACGTCCCACATGACATCGGAGACGCTTCTTCCACCAGCGGAGCCAAGGAATCGAGGGGAAACGGTCATGCGTGACCACGATGATCGAATCCGCATCGGAGTGATGCATCTGCAATACGACGGACTCGCCCGGGGCGATGGATGGCATGGAACTTTCCCAGTGACGTAAGTCGTTGCCATGCGAAGGCTTGAGTTCCACCGCGACAACGCAGCCGGAGCCGACGAACCGGACGTCAATGGCTGGCGCTGTGCCGATGTTCTCCAAGGTCAGTGGCTCGCCATACAGATCGCGATTACCAGACAGATGCTCCGGCAGCACAACTTCACGCCGTGTAAGCACAAGATTCGGCCGGTTCCTGTCGAAATAGCGCAACAGCAGCGTGACCGCCGTGGACGTTACGACGCTCGCCGGTACCACCGAGGACCAATCAATACCGGTAACCCAACTCATATTTCACCAATCATCACGGAAGAACACATGAGAACGATTCTAAGGAGAATCACATGAACAACGAAATACAGAAGTTCGATTTCAAGGGCGCGGCATTGCGTACCTTGACCGACGAGGCGGGGGAGCCCTGGTTCGTGCTCAAAGATTGTATGAGCATCCTTGACCTTGGCAATCCAACTGAGACCGTCAAAATGTTTGATAAGGATGAGTTCAGTACTACTGAAGTCATCGATTCGATTGGTCGCCGGCAGCAGACGTATATCATCAGCGAACCTGGTCTTTACCGTCTTGTGATGAAGTCTCGGAAGCCGGAGGCCAAGGAGTTCCAGCGTTGGGTGACGCATGAGGTGCTGCCGTCCATCCGCAAGCACGGCGGCTATATGGCCGGCCAGGAACGGATGACACCGGAACAGATGGCGTTGGCCAGCATGCGATGGCTGCAATCCAAGGTCGACGAACAAGCCAAACAGCTCAAAGCCCAGGAAGGCAAGGTCCTGTTCGCCAACGCGGTCGAAACCGCGAGGACGTCCATCCTTGTGGGCGATTTCGCGAAGATCCTGAAAAGCAACGGCATCGACATCGGCCCACGGCGCCTGTTCGCCTGGCTCCGCGAGCATGGATGGCTCATCAAGGCCAAGGGCTCCAGTTGGAACATGCCCACACAGAAGGCGATGGACCTTCACCTGTTCGAGGTCAAGGAGACGACCATCAGCCACTCGGACGGGCACACCACGATCAACAAGACGCCGAAGATGACCGGCAAGGGACAGATGTATTTCGCCAGACTGTTCCTCTCGAAACCGACGCAGGAAGCGGGTGCGTGATGGGGATCGATAACTCTCTTGTGCCGTGCCGCGTCGACAAGCCGAATCCGTTCGAGGCACTGTTCGCGCTGATCTACATGGGTGTCGGAGCGGTCTGCCTGATTGTCGGCCTCCGCCGGATGGAACGTTGGGAGATCCTTTTCGGATTCGCGATGCTGATGGTCGCCTCGCAGGCATCCAACAGGTTTCTCGCACGCAAGCGGCTCTACGAGGACTGCTTGGTGTTCTGCAAGCCGTCGGAAGTCACCCAGGAAGCTGAAGGAAAGATGCCCCGGACGCGACAAGCTGACGGGCACCCTCGGAAAGAAGCGCTGAAATGAACGGTTTCGCTATCTTGCTCTTCAGGTTCTCCCATACAGTGGGCTTCCCGGTTTGCGATTCCGCCATGTACAGCACTCCGAACAGGGCCTGCAGGGAGACCTTCAGGTCGAACTCTTTCCCGGCCGCGTATTCGTCGAGGTTGCGTCTCGCTTCGGAGATGAGGTCCAGTACGTACACTCGCAGCGATGTCGGCAGACTGTCGTCCTCTCGGACCGCCTTCAACGCCTCGTCCAGGAACTCGGAGATTGTCTTGCGTTCCTCTTCGGCGATGGAGATCGGTAGCGATGGCGATTTGTCGGCGATGATCTCCAATGCCTGCGCCTCGGCCGCATCCAGAGGGACATCCCGTTGCTGGGAAGTCGAGAAACCGACCCAGTATCCGTTTCCCGAAGAATTTGTGTACGACTCCCACAGTTTCTGCCATATCTGCGGCATGACGCTTTTCGTCGTGCCCAACCGTCTGACATTCATCTTGATCAGATTGTCCAAGCACGTTTCGGCGTCATGCATCCTGCTGAACGATGTGGATATCCCATCGTCGAATCCATCGTCCCTTTCCTCGATCTTGAAGAACTGCAGCATGTACTCGGCTGGGTTCATTGATTCTTCTCCTAACTGTTCGGCCCGCACGTCGCATATGTGGGATGACACCGATTTTAGGAGGGGGCTGGGCGGTTCTCCTAACGCCGCCCGGCATTACACACGCAAAGGAGGCGCGTGATGGAAGACGATACGACGTTCGCTGCGCTCGCTGAGGTCCTGAAACCGATGAACACGACGAAGGACATCGCGGACCGTTGCGGCATCAAGGAGGGCACCTTGGCGTACTGGCGTGGTGCGGGAATCGGCCCGAAGTTCGTGAAGGTCGGACGGACCGTCATGTATCCGAAGGAGCCGATGATCGCCTACTTCAAGGAACACCTCTACCAGAGCACATGTGAATACGAGGGAAAGGAGTCGGCATGAAAACGATTCGCAAGGCCTGCGTGCAGGCAGTGTTCGACGAGTTCGAGACCCAGGGCGAACTGGTCCACCCATTCAAGGACGGGGATGTGGAGGCCATGCGGGCGCTCGGCCACATCGTCGGCTACGTCGACCTTGACGTCACCGGAATCGTGGACCTCATCGTCGACACGATCAACAAGGAGCTGTGACATGGGCATCAGACAGGCCGTGAGGCTGAATCCGCCGGCGCCGCCGAAGTCGGGACGCCATGACCCGCATAACGTGCTGCTCGCGTCGAGTGGCTTCTACGTCCGGGTGGACGTGGACGGATTCGCCAGACTCATCGACGGCATCCAGGAGATAACGCTGGCGGAATTCACCGCCGAGGAAAGCAAAGACATCATTCACACACTCATCAACATGATCGGAGGTGCCAGATGAGCATGTTCGCGAATGGCGCGCTGCAGATGCGCGTCCGCAAACACCAGAACGAGACCAGTGACCACCACGCCGAAGTCGAAGTCAGCTTCTTCACTACGGCCGGACTCACCGATTTCACGTTCACGAAGACGGATATCCAATTCATGCGCCGCGAATGCAATCGCATCCTCAAGGAACTGGAGGAAAACAAATGACCGACAACGACTACCGGCTCGAAGACAGACCCGAATCCCAGAAGCGGAAGGAAGGGCGTCCGAACTACGCCTTGCGCCGCATGAAATTCGCGATTGCGGTCATCGGCCTGGTCGTGAGCGTGACGCTCATGCTCACCTGGCGTGATTCGGGGAACATGGCCGGCGCGCTGCTGGTCGAGGGCGTGTATCTCGCCACCGCGTTGTGGCTGGTGGTGCGGTTCGCGTCCAGGGACGACGACTGAGGGGAGTGACCGATGAGGGAGATTCTGCCGCATTGGCATTTCAGTCCGAACGCTCCGGTCAAGGACGTCGACACGAAGAAGATGACGAGTGGTGACAGGGCGGTGGCCGGCGCGTGCCGTCGGGCGATGGAGAGCGAGGCGTGGAAGGAGCTGATGATCTTGGAATCGGTGGGCGTGCGGTTCACCGGACTGGTGGGCCGGTTCGTGTCCGAGGTGGCGTCTCCCGTGTTGGAGGTGATGCCTGATGACAGTTTCCATCAGGGCGCTGCCGCGCAGTTGACGCACATGGTGAAGACCAGGGATGGTGGCGAGACCATCCGCATCATCAAGACTCTCGCCGTGAAAGGAAGGTTCTAATTAATGGCTGGTGAGACGATCATCACGGTGGTGGGCAATCTGACCGCGGATCCGGAGATTCGTACCACTGGTAGCGGCGCAGCCGTTGCCAGCTTCACGATTGCCTCAACCCCGCGCACCTGGAACCGTAACACGAACCAGTTCGAAGACGGTCAGGCTTTGTTCATGCGCTGCTCCGCGTGGCGCGACATGGCCGAACATTGCGCGCAAAGCCTGGCAAAGGGCATGCGTGTGGTCGCCCAGGGAAGGCTGACGCAGCATTCATGGGAGGACGAGCAGCATCAGCGCCGAACTTCCATGGAATTGCAGGTGGACGAGATCGGGCCGAGCTTGCGCTATGCGACCGCGCAGGTGACCAAGGCGCAGCGTGGCACGGCCGGCGCGTATGGCAATCCGTCCTCCGCTCCGGCGGGCTATACGGGCGGAGCCACCGCTGCCGGCGCTTCGCTTCCGCCGTCCGACCCGTGGGGCTCGCCACAAGGCGAATCGTCATCGTTCGGTGATTTCGGCAAGCCGGAATCGGAACCGGAATTCTAAGGATGAATCATGAGCCTCCAAGCATTGACCTGGGTGATATACGAGGTGGCCTCGGACATCAAGTATTCGGATTTCCGCGTGCTCCTCATCCTCGCCGACATGGCCGACCAGCAGGGCCGTGGCGCGTATCCGAGCCGGAACACGATAAGCCGGCTGGCCGGATGCAGCGTGCGCACCGTCTCCTACGCGTTGAAGAACCTCGAAGCCTCTGGGCTGATCAGCAGGGGAGACCAACGCATCGTCTCCAACCTCGGCGGATACAAGCCGACCGTCTGGAACCTCAACATGGGCAGCAGTGCAAAAACTGCACCCCTCGAAACCACCAAACCAGCAGTGCAACATGACTGCACACCACCAGTGCAACATGACTGCACACCACCAGTGCAACGAGGGGTGCAAAAACCAGCAGACAGGTGTGCAAACAGCAGTGCAACATGTTTGCACAAGAACCCAACTAAGGAAGAACCGTATATAGAACCTAGAGAGAGTAACGCGCGCGCGAGAAAACCAATCCCAATACCAGCCGACTGGAAACCCTCTGAGGAACACCGGGCGCTCGCCGACCGGCTCGGCATCGACTGCGACATCGAAGCCGACAAATTCCGCGACAGGGCCCTCGACTCGGGAGCCCGCTCGGCCGACTGGAACGCGAAATTCCGCAACTGGCTCGTCAAAGGCAAGGAACGCGGATTCGCCACACCCAAAACCGGCGCTCGCCGGTATACGTGGGGCAGCGAAGAGGTCAAACGGGTGCTCGGCCCAATCGCCTGCGAGGGCACGGACACGTACATGGAGCTCGCATGCAAGGTCGCCGACCTGCTCAACCAAGGCGTGGACCCGGACATGCTGCGCCGTCAGCTCGCGAACGTGCCCGGCGACGTATTGGCCGAACAATTGTTCGAACAGGAGGCGGCGGCATGAACGCCATGACCATCGCACACATGGCCGGCATCCTCACCTCGGCCATCCAGGCCGCGGACCGATTGGAACTCGACGCGCTCAAAGGCCCGGCGCTCGCCGATATGGACCTTGACTGCATCCGCGATATCAAACGCGACTGCTCGACCTGCATCAACCTGCTCGACCAGTTCGGAAGGGAGCGACGATGAGCGACCGGCAATTCCAGGAATCGAAACACGTCGCCTTACAACGTCAGGGCTGGCATTGCATGCGTTGCGGACGCAACCTGCACGACCCGAGCGTCTGGCCGGGCAGGAGTGGCCACCACCGGCAGTTGCGCCGTCGGGCCAACCCGACCATGCGCGATCTGCCGAGCAACATCGTCGAACTGTGCGGGTCGGGCACGACCGGCTGCCATGGTTGGGCGCACGCGCATCCGGCCGAGGCGGAACGGTTCGGCTACATCATCCCGAGCTGGCGTGATCCGCTCAGCGTGCCGATACGCGACTGGAACGGCGACTGGTGGTGGCTGCTGGATGACGGCACGGCGCAACGGCTCACGCAAATCGAAATCATCGAATGGCAAAGCAATTGGAAGGAACAATCATGAGGAAACAGGACAAAGACCGGAATGGGAAGCCGGAGGCGCTGCTCTGGCTCGACTTCGAAACGACCGGCACGGACAGGAATGACAGCCTGCCGTTGGAGGTCGGCATGGAATGCACCGACGTGCTGGGCGAACATTCGTATGGATCCCTGCACCGCATCATCAGACCGGACTATCTCGACCTGTTGGACATGGGCCCGGTCGCGTTCTCGATGCACACGGACAATGGATTGCTGTTCGAGCTGTTGAACGGCTCCGCGCACGACGACTGCGTGGATGCTGTGGCGAACGCCGTGGAGGAGTATCTCGACTCCCTGTCGCAACGCTTCATGCTGGTTCCGGCTGGAACGAACGTGGACTTCGACATCGACTTCCTGAAACGGTTGAACCTCAACCCGGACGCGTGGCTGAGCTACAGGAAGTTCGACCTGACCACGTTGAGACGCTACATCAGGTTCCTGGATTGCCCAGAGGATCCGTACAAGTCGCATGACGGTTCGCATCGGGTGCGTGATTGCATCCGCCGTGACATCAACGACTACAAGTGGTACCGCAAGCTCCTGAAGGGAGCATGGTGATGACCGTGTCCGCCATGAAACACACAAGAAACATCATCCGGCCGCATGCCAGGAAATGGCACAGGACCAGCCCATGCCCATACTGCGGCACGAGGAAACCAAGCATCGAACCATACGCCCGGATCATCGGAGCCACGATGCACTGCATCTGGATCGCCAAATGCCGTGGATGTCCGAACGCCGTCTGGATCACCACACCGGACGACAGCATCAAAACCGCGATCCGCGGATGGAACCGATACGCCAACGGCGAATGGCGCAAACACCAGGAGGAAACGAAATGAGAAAAACAACACGCATCACACTCGCCATCACCGTCATATGCATGGCGCTCGCCGGATGCGGGAGCGCGTCGGAGCCTTCCACGCCAGCGCATGCGGTCAGGTCCATCGACTCGCAATGCTCCGACATGGACGACGACTTCAGTGAATGCGTCATCACTCTGACCGACACGAGGCAAGTGGACTGCGTCGTCTACTCGGACTACAAGCAGGGCGGCCTGTCCTGCGACTGGAGCCATGTGAGCGGCACGGACAAGGAGCCGGCAAGATGAGCTACAACGTCGTCACCCGGGAAGGCGTCAGAACGTTCGAGAACATCGACGATGCTGGCGAACCGGCCAAGGTGTTCCATGCGAAAACCGGCCTGGTCGCATTCACAGTCAAAACAAAGAAGGAAACGAAATGAAAGTCAAGAAAACCCTCATAGACATGATCATCAAATGGCATCAGGCCGGATACAGCCTCGATGAGATCGCACCACGGTGCCGCAAGTCTCCAAAGAGGAAATCAAAGCGATCATCCAACAACACCACGAGTAACAAGAAACCCGACCTTCCGGCCGGGCTCCTGGCATCACCACAAACCAGACTACACCGCCGGAGGGAATCGAACAAATGAACGAACCAGCCAACGAATCCCAACCAACACAAACCAACCAAAACAATCCAGCGCTCGCCGGCATGTGCCGAGTGTGCGGCGGGGAGTGCCGTATCCAGGCCACGATGTGCGACAAGTGCGAGACCGCTTTGAGGGGATGGGTCCACGACTATCCGTCATGGATCCAAGCCCTGCGCGAGTTCCTGGATTCGACGGCGCATTACGGAGGCCACCAGCCTGGACGTGTCAACCTGCAGTCCGCGCCCACGCCGATCAGACTCTCGGTCGTTGACCATCTGCAGGAGATCGAGGATGCGGTGACGGCGTTGTGGTGTCGATTGTATGCGCCGCCGGCCATGCCATGGGCCACAAGCATCGCGGTCCCGCCCATCGTCGACATGCTCAAGGCATGCTGGTCATGCCAGCGGTTGAACCGACTGCCGGACATCGGTTTGATCTGGCATGACTGGCAGCGGTTGGCGCGCAAGACGATGAGCATCATCGACGTGCCGCCATCCAGGCACGGCATCGGCAGGTGCCTGAATCCTCTGTGTGGAGTGGAGCTGAGTGCGGAGGTCGGCGCGGTGAGCGTCGACTGTCCGGTGTGCGGCAACACTTACAGCGTGGTCGATGTGCGATTGGGGTTCCTGCGGGAGTGCATCGAATCGGGCAGGGCGTTCACGGCGGGGGAGTGCGCGGAGCTGCTGCGCGAGTGCGGGTTCCAGTGCAGTGTGAACACGATCTACTCGTGGCGCAAGCGTGGCAGGCTTCAGCCGACCGGTAGAAACGATAAGGGGCAACCGTTGTACCGCCTGTCCGACGTACACGCGCGCCTCGCTCGCCATGACGTGATTTGACATTTTTCGAAGTGCAAGGCAGAATTGTCAGTGGATTAGAGGGTTCAAACCGAGGTGACTTGGTTTGAACCCTTTTCATATCCGCCATGGATTCTCCTAACTCCCTGGGTTGCAGTCCCGTCCTGTCCGAACGGCATATCGGACACGCTCCGCCCACTCCCGTCAGAGTGGACATACCCCAATGTGGCAGGCAAGCCAATCCCGTGCTTCCGTGATGCGGTGATGCTCAAATCCGCCTGTCCATGCCTTCGTAGGAATCAGTGGTAGATCGTACCGGCCGCGAGTCTTTATTGGATTCTCTTCCTTGTGGCCGCGTGTGGACGCGGGTTCGAATCCCGCCGAAGGCACCCATGAAACAAACCCGGGGTAGGGGTATTGACAATCCGGGAGGGGCATTCGCAGATGATGGGGAGCCCCTACAAGACACGGGAGTGTCCATATACGGGAGCCCCTATACCGGCATTCCAGCAGGCCAACAGCGGAGATAATCGTCGGCAAATCCACGGCACCCCGGGTCCCATACACGTGGGAGGCCACATGAGCAAGCGGCGCAACGAGCGCGTCAGCAACGGCTGGCGGCGCAGACAGCTCAGGGCAAGAGTGCTTGCCGCATACGACGTGTGCGCCATCTGCGGCAAGCCGGTCGACAAGACATTGAAGACACCACATCCGATGAGCGCCGAAGTCGACGAGCTCATACCAGTCTCACGTGGCGGTGATCCATACAGCTTCACGAACTGCAGGCTCACGCACCGCAGATGCAACAGGATGAAGAGCGACAAGACAGACGAACACGCACGAGCGCTGCTGGCTGGCAGACAGGAAGTGAAAGCAAGCTCGATGCCGTTCAAAACGTTCGGCATCTGACTCCGATACCAGGGCGGGGACCCCGGGTACACCCCCTCCCGGTCGCCTCGGGTGCAGTGCCGATTTCTCCCCGCGGATTCAAACGTCGGAAATAGGGGAAACAACGAAAGGTCGGAAAGCGAGGATTACGCCGATGAAGTGCGAACTCTGCGGCAAGGAATTCCAGCCTTCCGGCCATGGGCGGCCTCAGAAGTACTGTTCCAAGTCCTGCCGCCAGAAAGCCGATTATCGTCGGAAAAAGAACAGGCCCGCACAGGACCGGAACAGTAAGCCGCCCGTCAAAGCCGTGGAAACGAAACAGAAGCCGGAGCAGGATCTCGACCAGCGGAGCTTCGAACGGATGATGGACGGCAGCATGCTGGACATACTGCGAGACAACCGTGACCTGCTGCTCAAGGCCATGGCCGATCCCACGACGCCGGCGAACGCGCTGCCCGCGATCAGCCGCCAGCTCATCGCCGTATGCGACCGCATCGAATCGCTCCAGGTCGGTGGCCTGACCGACCTGCTGGACGATGAGGAAGACGAGGTGACGGACGATGTCGGAGCGTCGATTGTCTGAAATCGCCAAGGTCCTCCGTCAGCCGGAAGGCATCGTCGGCAGCGAGTTCACGCGAATCAACAAAGCTGCGCGCAAGGCCGGCATCCGTTTCGACTTGTGGCAGCAGGGCTTCTTGTGGCTTCTGTTCGCCAAGAACGCGGAAGGCAAGTATGCGTGTGGCGCGGACGGCGCCGTGCTGTCCAGCTGCAGGCAGATCGGCAAGACCTTCACCGTCGGCACCGCGTTGTTCCTCAAGGCGATACTCACACCGAACCTGAAAGCCATCTGGACCGCCCACCATACGCGCACCAGCGACGAGACATTCGCGGACATGTGCGAGATGGAGCACAATCCAGTGCTCGGCCGGTACGTGGAACGCATTCGCAGAGCAAACGGCCAACAGGAGATCACGTTCACGTCCGGCAGCCGCATCATGTTCGGCGCCCGCGAAAACGGTTTCGGCCGAGGATTGCACAGCGTGGACGTGGCCGTGTTCGACGAAGCGCAGATCCTCACAGTGCGCGCGATGGACAACATGATTCCGGTTTTGAACACGAGCCCGAACCCGTTGGTCGTGTATATGGGCAATCCACCCAAGCCGGGAGACCAGTGCGATGCGTTCACGGAGAAACGCATGCACGCGCTGAACCATGACGGGAACCTCCTCTACGTGGAGCTCGCCGCCGACAAGGACGCGGATTCGGACGACCGCGAACAGTGGGCTAAAGCGAATCCCAGCTATCCGAAACGTACAAGCGAACAGGCAATCATGCGCATGCGCAACAACCTGTCGGACGATTCATTCCGTCGTGAGGCGCTTGGCATATGGGACGAGACCGCCACCGCATACGCCATCAGTCCCGACCTGTGGCAGGCCGCGGCCGTCGACGACGTGCCCGAGGGCGGCACGGTGAGCTTCGGCATCGACATGCCTCCGGACAGGAGCGTGCTGACCATCGGCGCCGCATTACGTTATGAGGACGGCTCGGCCATCATCCAGATGGCGAACATCAAGGACGCGAGGCAGGCGGGAACCATGTGGGCCGTGGACTGGCTCGCCGAACACTGGCCGAAGACCGCCAGTGTGGTCATCGACGCGCAGTCCCCGGCCATGAGCCTGCTGCCGGAACTGAAGAAGGCGCATGTGAGGGTCACGGTGACGAACATGCAGGAGATGGGCCGCGCGTGCGGCCGGTTCCTCGACATGCTCAAAGCCGGAACGCTCAGGCACCCGCGGGACGAATACCAGCCGCAGCTGGCCGCCGCCGTCAAGGGCGCGACCACGCGGCCGTTGGGGCAGTCCGGCGCGATCGCCTGGAACAAGCTCGGCAGCGATGTCGACATAACCCCGCTCGTATCCACCACACTCGCCCTGTATGGGGCGTGCACGACGAAACGACATCCGGGAAGGCGACAGGAGGTGATGGTCTGATGGTGTTCTACATGGCCGACGGCACCACAATCAGCACAGCGCCAAAATTCACCGGCAGCAGCTACCTCGACACAGCGAGCGGCAACGTCGGCACCATCCTCGGCATCGACGACGAGGACATGCCTATCATCCACGAACTGCTGCGCGTCTGGCGCGAGAAATACCCGCGCAACCTGATCCGCGGAGCCTACTACGACTGCAAGGAACGGTTCAAGGACTTCGGCATCTCCATCCCCGACCAGATCAAGAACAAGGTCGAGGCGATGATCGGATGGCCCGAACTGGCCGTCCGATCGTTGAGCGACCTGAGCGACCTGGAAGGATTCAGCATCTCCGGCGACGACACGATGGGCATCAACGACCTGTTCGAGGACAACCAGCTGGATGTCACCACGTCCGAACTGATCGTATCCTCATACAAGCACTCATGCAGCTTCCTGACCATCGCCGCAGACCCGGAGGATCCGGAACGAATCAGCATGATCCCCCGTTCCGCCGACTGGTCCGCGGGAATCTGGGACAGGCGCAACCACCGCCTGGCCGCCGCGCTGACCATCACCGAGGATGACAAGGACGGACGGATCTGCTCGTTCAACGTATGGCTCCCCGGCAAGGTCTACGAATGCTCAGGGCGCCCACTGCCATGGCGCGCGGAGAAAATCGAAACGAACTTCGACCAGCCGACGGTCGTCGCGCTCGCCTACGACAGGCAGATGGACCGCCCGTTCGGCCACAGCCGCATCAGCCGTTCGCTCATGAGCCTCGTGGACGCCGGATTCCGCACCATGGTCCGCATGGAGGCATCGGCCGAATTCTACTCCGTTCCCAAACTCTGGTTCATCGGCGCGAACAAGGACGCGTTCAGCAGCAACACGTGGAAGAGCCTCATCCAGGCGATCAACGTCATCAGCGCCGACGAGGACGGCAACCTGCCCCAACTACAGCAGGTGCAGCAGGCGTCCATGGCACCCCATTCGGACATGCTCAAGACCATGGCCATGCTCGTCGCCTCGCAGACCCGCGTGCCGGTCGACTACCTGGGCATCACACTGGACAATCCGACCAGTGCCGAGGCGATGGCATCAGCGGAACGACGCCTGACCCGCATCGCCGACAAGCAGAACGTGGCCTTCGGACGCGAACTCAAACGCGCCATGGGCATCGCCGTGGCACTGCGCGAAGGCACGAACTCGATACCCGACTCCATGCGCGACGTACACCCGGTATGGGCCCCCACGAAGGAGATCTCCGACGCGGCGCGCGCCGACGCGTTCACGAAGATCGCCGACAAGGTCACCGGCTACGCCGACTCCGACGTCGGACTCGAACGACTCGGCCTGAGCCGTGAGGAAATCACCCGCTTACGCGCCGACCAGCAACGCCAGCGCGCTAAGGAACAGATCGATCAGCTAAAGGCTCGCCTGGCATCGGCCGGCGGCGAGGAGGTTCAGGATGGAACTCAACAGCCTGAACATACCGGAGACGAACAGGAGAGATCTTCAACGGCTGCTTGACCAAGCCTATGCGGGATACGTCGCCGACCTTGATGCATTGGCAGACGAAGCGGCTGACGCTATCGAGGCGCAGTACCGCTCCAACCCGTTGTTCATGCGCGATGTGGTCGAGGACTACTCGAGACAGTCCGCGCAGCTGGCTGACGATTATTTCAGCCAGCTACGCGCTATATGGGCCGAGCAGTCAGGAGTGGATCTGCCGGAGTTCGAACACCCGGATTTGCTTGATCCAAGCGAAGTCCTCTACCGCATGAACGGCGGTTTCTCCGGAACTGACTGGAATGGTCTCAACTACTCCGACCTCGTCGCCGGACGCAGCAATGCCGGATTGAGCGTGGACAGTCTGTGGCCGGAGTTGAAGACCATCGATGACTGGCAGCAGCTCATTGGTGACATGGTCAGCACATCCGCCAGGCTTATGACCATGCGTGACATGCATGCCGACCCCACAAAACCAAAATGGGCGCGCGTGCCACGAGGCAGCGATCCATGCGCGTTCTGCGTCATGCTCGCCACCCGTGGCTTCGAATACCTCAGTGAAGAGACGGCCGACTTCGGCCCCACCTTCCACAATGGCCACTGTCACTGTGATGTCATCAGCAGCTGGGGAAGGCAGAAGCTCAAAGGCTTCGACCCCGACGGCATGAGTGAACGCTGGGAACAATGCAAGACGGCCATCGAGCATCGTCTTACCCACGACGAATACCTGAGAACCCGCAGTTCGCCGGACCAGAAGTTCGGCAACTGGAAACGCAACCAGATACTCGCCGAGATGCGCTGGCGCGACCGAGAATGGCTCCACAGCGGCGCAGAGCCACTGATCAGCTTCCCAAGTGATGGGATGCGTGAGGAAACCGAGAAGGCAAGACCGCAGGAGATACGAACGGCCCAGAGACTGCGCAGACATGGAATCGTCCCGGCCTTTCAGATCGACCATCGTGAAGCGAAGGATCCAGACACTGGGCGTATGCTCCTGATCGGCTTGTCTGATTTGGAAGGCGGCATCGAGCTCAAGACGCCTCAATCAGCAGACAAATTCCGCACTATCGACGGATATATGGGCAGCGCGTCAAAAAAGCCGGATTGCAGACGGCTGATCATCGACAATTCCGAAAACGACAACATGAGCGATGAGGAACTCATCGGAAACATCATGAAAAGTCATCGTTTCAAGAATGGGATCGTATACATCCTGAACAAAAAAGGACAGTTGCTGAGAATCAAGTAAGCGCCGCTGAAACTACCAAAAAGGGCGGTAACAAGGGCGCTTACATATCCATTCTATCACCTTTTGGTGGATTGCCGGAGCAGACGAACGGACCCGACTGTAAATCGGGCGCATTTTGCCACGCGGGTGCGAATCCCGCATCCACCACTCAACCGGCCCTCCGGCCGGCGGCGACCATGCGCCGCATCGCGTGGGAGGACCATACAGCGCACCGTGGCGCGGTCGAACTCGAATCCACGGGAAACAGCAAGAAGGAGCACGACATGTTCAACAGATTCCGATTCCCGGCCCGTATCCGTCTCATCGACGGCGGTTCCGGCGAAGGCGGTTCCGGTGAAGGCAACGAGCCCGAACCGAAATCGTTCACCCAGGAGCAGGTCGACCAGATCGTCGAGAGAAGACTGGCCAAGGAGCGCGGCAAGTACAAGGACTACGACGAGCTCAAATCCAAGGCCATGAGACTCGACGAGATGGAGAACGCGGGCAAGAGCGAGCTCGACAAGCTCAAGGAATCGAACGCCGCCCTGCGCAAGCAGATCGACGATGCCGCTGCCGAGAAGCAGCACGCCGAATGGGTGTCCGAAGTCGCCAAAGACAAGGGCGTCCCGGCCGAACTGCTCCGCGGAAGCACCAAGGACGAGCTCGAAGCGCACGCGGACCTCCTGCAAGCGGCACTGCATCCGGCATCCAAGCCGCCGCAGGTGAGGAACCAGACGGGCTCTCCGTCACATCAGAACAACAGCAAGGACGCCGAAGAGCTCTCGTACATCCACCAGCTCCTCGGCAGATAACCCAACCGACCGAAAGGACAAGCCATCATGGCGATGAAAACAGACCAGATCAAGCTCCCCGTGAGCGTGGCCACCGAAATCGTGAACAAGGCCAAGGACACCAGCACCATCGCGTCCCTGAGCCCCAGCACGCCGCAGATCTTCTCCGACGCCGACTACCTCGTGTTCGACGGCAAGAGCGAAGCCGAGGTCGTGGCCGAGGGCGCGGTCAAGAACAGTTACGAGCAGACCGTGGATTCCGTCGTGGCGAAACGCTTCAAAGTGCAGACCACCACCCGCGTCACCAGCGAACTCCAGTGGGCGGACGAGGACAACCAGCTGCAGATCATCCGCAGCATCCAAGCGGATCAGGCAGCCGCTTTGGGTCGTGCGCTCGACTACGTGATCTACCATGCGATCAACCCGAAGGCTGGCACCGCGCTTTCCGGATTCAACCCGTTGAGCACGTCCGCCGTGCAGGTGACCGCCGGCGATGACGACATCAGCAACGTGGATGCCTTGGCCGACGCGCTGAACGACTCCTACGACATCAACGGCGTGGCATTGTCCAAGACGTGGGCGTCCCGTCTGCGCAAGCTGCGCGTGCCCTCCACCGGCATGCGCTTTTATCCGGAGATCCCGCTGAACCTGCAGGCCGGCAGCTTGGACGGCATCACCGCCGCGACCTCCGGCACCGTCAACGGGCGACTGGCCTCGACCCCGACGAAGGTGCTCGCGTTCATGGGAGACTTCAGCCTCATCAAGTGGGGCATGGTCCGCGACCTGACCAGCGAGATTATCGCCTACGGCGATCCGGACCAGACCGGCGTGGACCTGAAGGCCCACAACCAGATCGCATACCGCACCGAGGCGATGTACGCGTTCGCCGTCATCGACCCGCACGCGTTCGCCGTGCTCAAAACCAAGTGAGGTGAACTATGAGTTTTCCCATCCAGACGCTTGTGATCAACCCCGCAGGCGAGGAAAAGCACACTGTCGGCCCGTTGGACGCGCAGGTGCGGCTTGTCAACACTGACGGCACCGCCTTCTCCGCCGGTTCCGGTGCCTACGAACTGCCGGAGGCCGGCAAGGACACCCTCGGCGGCATCAAGCAGTTCGCGCCCAAACAGACGATTGGCAACGTTGACGGCAACATCGTCAAGGCCGCCGCAGCCGCTCCGACCAAGGATGAATTCGACAAGCTCGTCACGGCTTTCAATACTTTGGCGAAACAGTTCGATGACACTATCACCGGCCTCGCGGCCTCCGGGGTGATCAAGCTGCCGGACAAGAAGTGACCATGACGGACGAACCGGACATGTTCGCCACCTCCGACGATCTCGAACGGAGGTGGCACAAGCTCACCGACGAGGAACGTCAGAAAGCCGACACGCATCTCGCGGACGTGACCGACTACATCAAGGAACGCTCGCCCATCTGGCGGCGGCTCCTCGACGAACGGCCGCGACTGTTGACGAAGATCACCTGCGACATCGTCCGCAGAATCATGCAGGCCGACCCGTACGACATTCCCGGCGGCATCACGCAGATGAACCAGACCACCGGCAGCTTCAGCGAACAATACAGTTTCGGAGCGCCCACCGGCGATCTCTGGCTGCGCGACGACGAGAAACGCATCCTTGGCATCAACGCTCAGCGCGCGTTCAGCGTCGACATGGCAACGGGGGAGACGTCCTAGTGGAAACCATCGAAGTGTGGCGCGGCCAGTCCACCACCGACACGGACGGCAACCCCATCCAGGGCAAACCCGCCCGCGTCGGCACGTTCCAGGCGATGGTCGCGCCAACCTCCACCACCGACCAGACCGAGGAGAACGCCAGCCCGCAGACCATCGAATACACGATCCACATCCGCGGTAGCCAGCCGACAGGCATCCAAGCCACCGACCTGATCAAAGTCAGAGGCATCCTCCTGCCCGTCAAAGGAAAACCGCAAGTGTGGAACAACCTCCACGGACGCCACATAGGCGACGTCATCACCGTGGGCGAACGGGAAGGATAAGCATGGCCAAACGATGCAGATTCGTATTCAACCGCAAGGCGTTCAGCCAACAGGTCCTCAAAAACGAGACATTGCGCTCGCGCATGAGGGACGCGGCCGAGGCCGCCGTAGAGGATGACCGTTGCATGGTCCGCGACCATGACGGCAAGAACCGTAGCGGCGTGGCGATCATCTGCCCGGCACCGGTGGAGAAGGCGCACGGCACGTTGGAGGACACGCTCGGAAGGATGCGCGTATGAGCATCCCGGTCACTCCCCGGCGCACGGAACCCCTGCTCCTGCCCAAACTGAGGACACTGTTCCCGGACGTGACGTTCGACACCATCGAACGAAGCGACCTCGAACCTCCCTTCACCGAAGCCACGCTGGCCGACTCCATGCAAGGCATGAGCACCCCAATCTCGCAGTACGTGCGGCTGCGGCTGAGCGTGCGCTGCATGAGAGAGGACCATACGGGCGACTGGGACAAGGCCGCACGCCTGTGGGCCGACATCGCGAGGGAGATCATCGGGCTTGGAACCGTCGCGCCGCTCATCGACGCGTCACTCGAATCCGGGCCGGTACGCATGACTGACGAGGACAAGAGGCTGGTGTGCGCGTACGGCGTGCTCCTGCTCGAGGTCACCGTCAACTGAAACACAACCAAAGACAACGTGCCGCCACACGCGAAGAACGGAAAGGTGCAGACGAATGTCTGACAACAACGAAAAAACCACCGTCGCCGCGCAGGGCGCGACCGACTACGGGTACGTGTCCAGCGGCAATACCGCCGGCAACGTGCGTCTGATCAAGAACTACGCGCTGTTCCTGTTTCCAAAGGGCGACAGCACGTTCGTGGCTCCGACCGGAGTGGCCTGGACCCCGCCGGCAAGCAAGAAGCGATCGCTACTCCACCGGAGGACGCGCCGGTCCTCATC
>ENA-OQED01000077-OQED01000077.1-human-gut-metagenome-genome-assembly--contig:-NODE-77-length-36204-cov-1.296283_pt1 | contig 36204 bp, 43 predicted proteins | sample MGYA00242790_ERZ504625 | MGnify/ENA primary metagenome ERZ504625 (study PRJEB26092, sample SAMD00036345) | human gut metagenome | host: Homo sapiens | study: EMG produced TPA metagenomics assembly of...
GAGGAGAAGATGCTTGAGAATATGGAAATTATTGAATAAAGTTTTCTTTTTAGTATAAGAGGAAATCAACATGAGCGATTTACAAATGACGAATCAGGACCTCTCCCAGAGACAGTCGATGGAAGAACTTGCAAATCAGCTGACGTTGGCAGACCATCTGGTGTACAAAAAATATCTGCCGGAATTGCAAAATTATCCGCTGGTGGAACCATCGGAAGAAATGAAGAGAACGCTGGATGTCAAGACCTGCATCAAGCTGTTCCAGATGAAGAAGCTGACTCTAAAAAAAGGCGAGGATATGCTTCAAAAACTCTCCACCGTTTATCATTCCAGCATGGCCCTTGGGTGCAGTTTGGCTGTGATGGTCGATGTTCCGGCAGATGGTGCTCCGGCAGATATTTATTTGGGTGTGCGGCAGAATCCGGGCAGGCAGAGCATCGATAACCGCGACCTTGCAATTTCCGGTGATGCGATTGAAAAAGGGATGAAGAGTAACTTTCCCGGCTCTGAAGTGCAGGAACTCCATCAGGAAGAAATTGACGCGCTGCTGGAAGACGATAACGGTTCTTTCGGTTCGGCACAATCGGCAATCGCTTCTGTCTCCTGCGTTGCGGCATTGCGAGATAAATCCAAGACGGAGGACAAAGCATTTATTCAGGGCATTGAGCGTTTTATCGATGCAATGGATGGCGATGCTTATACAGCGTTATTTCTGGCAGAGCCAGTTACAGAAGAAACACAGGCTGGCATCCGAAATGGATATGAGGAACTGTATAGCGCGTTGTCTCCGTTCCGCAAAACAACGTGGTCTTATACAGAAAACGAAAGCCATGCGGTCATGGAGACGTTCTGCTCTGGCACATCGGATACGGTAACGGACGGAACGAGCAGTGGCTTCAGCGATGAACAAGGCCGAAACACGGGATTTAACTTTAACGCTGGAATGAACCAAGGAACGACGAATACGATAGGACAGTCGCACGCGGTCACACGGCTTCGGTTGCCGAGCAAAAGAACGATGGTCGGCGTTGCGGCTGGTGCGAGTATCCTTGCGCTTGGAGCAGTGGCGGCATCGGCAGTCTTCCCGCCTGCCGGAGCAGCCATCGTGTCGGCGGCGAGTACAGTTGGTGCGGCGGTAAAGGCTGGACCGCTGTTTGGCGCTGTGGTGCCTATGGTGGCTGGACATGGAAACAAATGGGACTGCATGGAGTACGGCACGGAGCATCGGAAAGTCGCTGGGCTTTGGGATGAGCCGGGGATACAACACGGCGCACACAGACAGCTCTACGGTGGAACGCAGCAATGCGCACAGCACCAATGAACAGCATTCCAACGGGACGACGGATACGCACGGCACTGTGCGGACGCAGCAGATAGAAGTCTGCAACAAGGCGGTGGAAGAACTGCTGACACGAATTGACGAGCAAATCAAGCGTACCAAAGAAAGTGAAGATACGGCTGTTACAGTTGTGCGGCTTATTTTTTGTCCTCTCGCCCCAGCAAGGCTCTTCTTGCAGCTAATACATATCGTTCGTTGATGATTGGAGAAGGCTCTTCTGTGGAAAGCGGTGCGGTCAATCTTTGGCAGGACCGTGCAAGTGTAACTGCTATGCGAGAATATCTCAAACGGTTTACACACCCTGTCTTTGCACGCCAGCTCTGGGAGAATGAAGCTGACAGTCTGTTTTACACGGCAGGTACGCTGGTCAGCGGGCGGGAACTGCCGATGCACCTTGGCTTGCCCACCCGCTCAGTGCATGGTTTGCCGATTATTGAGCACGCGGAGTTTGGCCGCAATGTGCCGGATGAGGCGATGCCGGATGAAGACAAGATGAATCTGGGCAAGATTTACCACATGGGTAAAGAGGAAGCGGCAGGACTGATCCTGAATCGGCAGGCAATGGCTTCCCACACGTTCATCACTGGCTCGACCGGCACAGGCAAATCCAATGCGGTCTACCATCTGCTGGATGAGATCACAAAGAACGGACAAACGACGTTTCTTGTGGTGGAACCGGCCAAGGGCGAATACAAGAACGTGTTCGGCAATTGTACAGATGTGCAGGTGTTTGGTACAAACCCCAGAGAAACGCCGCTGCTGCGCATGAACCCCTTTGCATTCCCTGAGAATATCCATATTCTGGAACACATTGACCGTCTGGTGGAGATATTCAACGCCTGCTGGCCGATGTATGCAGCCATGCCAGCGGTGCTGAAGGATGCTATTGAGCGCAGCTATCAGAAAGTAGGCTGGGATCTGCGCAATTCTGAGAGCGAGAAGGGAATTTTCCCAACCTTCTTTGACCTGCTGGATATTCTGCCGGGCGTCATTGAAGAGTCGCATTATTCCAAGGATACCCAAAGCGATTATGTGGGCGCATTGTGCACCCGCGTAAAGTCTCTGACAAACGGTATTTATGGCAGTGTGCTTTGCGCAGAAGATGCGCTGAGCGATGCTGAAATGTTCGATCAGAATGTGATCGTAGATTTGAGCCGTGTGGGCTCTATGGAAACGAAATCGCTGCTGATGGGCATCTTGGTGATGAAGTTACAGGAATACCGGATGTGCAGCAGCGGGATGAACAGCAGGCTGCGCCATGTCACAGTGCTGGAAGAAGCGCACAACCTGCTGCGCAAGACCTCGGCAGAGCAATCACAGGAAGGTGCAAATTTGCAGGGCAAGTCGGTGGAAATGCTGGCAAATGCCATTGCGGAAATGCGTACTTATGGTGAGGGTTTTATCATTGCAGACCAGGCACCCGGACTGCTGGATATGTCGGTCATCCGCAACACGAACACCAAAATTATTCTGCGCCTGCCGGACGAAGAAGATCGCAAGCTGGTAGGCAAGTCTGCCGCCCTGAAGGAGGCACAGATCGATGAATTGTCCAGCTGCCGCTTGGTGTGGCTGCCGTTTACCAGAACGAGTGGCCGGAGGCGGTGCTCTGCAAGATTGAGGCGTATCCCATGCCGGAAAATGCTGTTTACCACAAGCCTTCAAAAATGCCGCATGAAATCAACGCAGAGTTTGTATTCGGACAACTGGCAGTGGGCAAAGAGCTGGAACCGCTGAGCATTTCGGAGATGGAGCAGCTGAAGCTCTGGCTGAAACGCCATGAGACTGTGCTGAAGCCGGAGGACGACCGCTACCTGGAACGGGTCTTTGCAGGCGGAGAACTGGATGTGGCTAAGACTCGGAAAGCTGTGTTCGATTTCTTTGGTGGAATCGGTACAGTCGTTGATTACTGTGCCGCAGCTAAAAAATCGCTCACACCCCGTAAAGAATTTCTGGAACAGCTGCAGGGACAGTACGGCCTGAAAGCTGCTGCTGCAGACTGGGTGCTAAATAGCGTGATAAGCATGGGCATGAGCCTGAACCCGGATGCAAAGGCTGTAGATAATCTAAGGACGAATTTTGAACAGCAGGGAGGTCGTGTGTTGTGAGGCGAGAAATCTCAGAAGCAAAACCAATGGAAGCAAAAACGCACATTGGGTTGGATGATGTCGTCAAACGGTCATTTGAGCGTCTACAGAAAGGCGTGACAGAAAAGGCAGAAGAAAAACTGGATGCGGCTACGGAAAAGTCATTTGCAGAGCTAGAAAAAGAGCTGGAATACAAAAATAACGATGATGGAATGCCGTACCGTATGGAGCAGGATCTTTTGACGGATGCAGAGTATAAAAGAAACGGATATGAGTACACTACCGATCACCTTGGAAGGCTGTTTACAGCCGAAGGAGACCTGCATCTGAAAGAGCATGATGGTCGTCTGCAAATTAAAGACAGCATCCATGACATTGGAAAAGGATATGAAAAAAGTACCGATGATCGAGGTCATGCAATTGCAGATCGCTTTGATGGGGCAAACGATTTGGAAAATCTCATTCCGCAGGATTCTGGACTAAATCGGAACGAATTCAAAAATTTTGAGAATAAACTGGCACAGGAAGTGGAAGCTGGGAAAAAAGTCAATCTGAAATTGGAAATGCATTATCCGGGAGACTCCTTCCGCCCGGATGCCATTACTGCTGTGACAACGATTGACGGAAAGCAGGAAGTTAAAGTATTTCTGAACGATTAGTATTTATAAGTCCACTGCACTTTCAAGTTATTACAATCTCGGTCGATTGCACATACAATACAAGTATCACTTCACAAAACGGAGGGTACTTGTACTATGGTGGACTACGCCGACATCGGAAAACGTATTCGTGCCTGCCGCCTTGCAAAGGGCATGACGCAGGAGCAGCTGGCCAATGAGGTCGGCGTGGTAGTTACGCACATCAGCCATATCGAGACGGGCAACTCGGTGCCCAGCCTGAAAACGCTGATCGACATCATCAACGCACTGGACTGCTCCGCAGACGAGCTGCTGTGCATCGAGATCAAAAAAGCAAAGCCGGTGTTCGACAGCTGGATGACCGAACAGCTTGCAGATTGCTCTGCCGATGAGGCAAAGATCATCAAAGAAACGGTAGTCAGTCTGAAAAAATCGCTCCGAAAAGTGTACGGAAAGTCCTCTAAATACAGATATGACTAAAATTTCAAAAACTAAATGTCAGTTGATAGGTATTGAGTGTCTGAAAGAACACCAATAAACAGAATGAACCGCCTCGGTTTCCATAGTAGGAAGCCGGGGGCGGTTTTTATACAAAAAAGAGATCGTTTTTTATAGCTTTGATGAATTTGCGCGGAGCCGTTGACAGCAGAAGGGCAGAAGCGTATCTTTGGAACAGAAGGCGGAACAGGGCCATAAATAGCAGTTTTCTTTACCTTGCAAGGACACTTTCGTTTTGATGAGGCACGACCCGATGTGCCGCTTTTTTCATTTGCGGAGATAAAATGCAAAAAGTACGGATTATAGTACACATTATCTGCTATGCTCGGTACACGGAAAGCACACACCGGAAAAGGAGCAAAAATGCGCTGGACGTTGAATAAAACAAGGCTTTTGGCTGGTAAAACGGACCCGGAGAATACCAGCCTGTGGCTGCCGCTCTGGATGCATCTGTGGGATACGGCGGGCATCATGGAGCGGCTAGTCCGGCAGTGGCTCCCCGAAAGCGTAAAACGGGCCATGGGCTTTGAGCGCGAGGAAGCGTTTGCTCGCACATGCCCGGTTTTTGGGTGGAATCCATGATATAGGCAAGGCTACGGTAGCCTTTCAGGCAAATATCCTGCGCACTCTGCCGGAGGCGCGGCAGCGGCTGGAAATGCTGACGCCGCTGGACTGTCCTGAACAGAACCGCCGGGAGTCGCCGCATGCCCGGGCGGGCGAGGCAATTCTGCTGTGGGATGATTGTCCCGGCGGGCTAGCCTCCATTGTGGGAGCGCATCACGGCAGGCCACAGAGCTGCGCGGCGGTCGATGATCAGTTAGAGGGTTGGGAGAGCAACTACTACCCCAAGGGACAAAAAAAGGTCTGGCAGGGCTTTTGGACAGAACTGCTCATGACTGTTTTGCAGGACTGCGGCTTTGATGATACGACGGAACTGTACGACCTGGACCCGCAGGAGGAAGTGCTTCTGACCGGACTTCTGATCATGGCAGACTGGATCGCCAGCAATACGGAATACTTCCCCCTAATCCCGGTAGAGGAGCTGGGCAGCATGCAGGATTACCCGGCGCGGGTGGACAGGGCTTGGGAAAAGCTGGCCCTGCCCTTCCCGTGGGAGGCACAGCCGGGCATCGCAGACCCGCAGGAGTTTGCGGTGCGGTTCGGCTTTGCGCCCAATGCGGTGCAGAGGGCTGTTCTGGAAGCTGCAGATACCGCAGCGGAACCGGGCATTCTGATTTTGGAAGCACAGATGGGCGTGGGCAAAACCGAGGCGGCGCTGGCCGCTGCGGAGATCATGGCCAGCCGGTTCGGGCTGGGCGGTGTCTTTTTCGGGCTGCCCACACAGGCCACGGCAAACGGCATCTTTCCCCGGCTGCTTGGCTGGGCAGACACGCAGTCTGAGAAGACGCTGCCGCAGGCTATAAAGCTGGCGCACGGCATGGCAGAACTGAACGAGTGCTATTTGCGGTTACAGGGGCGCGGGGTGCAGCTGGAGGAAGATGCGCAGGAAGAGCATCGGGTACAGGTACACCAGTGGTTTCGAGGAAACAAACAGGTACTGCTGGCAAACTTCGTGATTGGCACAGTGGATCAGCTGCTGCTGGCGGCACTTGCCCAGAAGCACGTTATGCTGCGGCATCTGGGACTTGCGGGCAAGGTGGTCATTATTGATGAGTGCCACGCCTACGATACCTACATGAACTGCTATCTGGACCGGACACTGGAATGGCTGGGCTGGTATAAGGTGCCGGTCATTCTGCTTTCGGCCACCCTGCCCGCCCGGCGGCGCACAGAGCTGGTCGAGGCCTACCAGCAGAAAAAGGCCGCCCCGGACGCCCCGTGGAAAACCTGCTGCGGCTATCCGCTGCTGACATGGACGGATGGCGCAGAGGTGACGCAGATGGCCATTCCACCGGACGCACCCGGTCGAACGGTGCAGCTGGCCACGCTCACAGAGCCGGAGCTGCCCGCGCTGCTGCGCCGGAAACTGGTCGAGGGCGGCTGCGCGGGGGTGATCGTAAACACGGTCAAAAAAGCGCAGAAGATCGCACAGCTGCTGCGGGAAAGCCTGCCGGACAAAGAGGTGCAGCTGTTCCATGCGCAGTTCCTGATGCCGGACCGTGCGGCGCGGGAAAACCAGCTGATGGCACGCATTGGCAAGGGCTCTGCACCGGAGTGCCGGAACGACCTGATCGTGGTGGGCACGCAGGTGATGGAGCAGTCGCTGGACATTGATCTGGACGTTCTTGTCACAGAGCTTTGCCCCATGGATCTGCTGCTGCAGCGCATTGGACGGCTGCACCGCCACCACCGCAGCCGCCCCGCTCCGTTGCAGCAGGCCTGCTGCGCGGTGCTGGACACCGGGGAAGATGCCTTTGACGCAGGCAGCGAGGCGGTATATGGACAGTGGCTGCTCTGGCGCACCCGGGAGGCACTGCCCCGGAGCATTCGGCTGCCGGAGGAGATCTCTCCGCTGGTGCAGCGGGTCTACGGCTGGGAGCGGGAAGCCCCTGGCGGGGCGCAGGGCGAGGAAATGCGCTGCGTATATGAGCAGACACAGGAGAAAAAGAAAGCACGCGCCGAAGCATACCTTGTGCCGCAGCCGGAAACGCACCGGCTGGCGCAGCTGAACACGCTGGACGACTGGATGCAGAACGAGGGCGCCTGCTCCGACCCGGCGGCGCGGGCGGCAGTGCGGGACGGCGACCCCTCGGTAGAGGTGCTTGTAATGCAGCGTCGGGCAGACGGCAGCATCCACTTTCTGCCGTGGCAGGAGGGCGGCAGTGCGTAGCTGTCGACAGCCCGCCCCCGCCGGAAACGGCACTGAAGATCGCCCGGCAGAAGCTGCGGCTCCCGGCGGTGTTCGGCAAGGCGTGGAAGGTGGACGGGGTCATCCGGGAGTTGGAAGCGGACAACCGCAGCCGTCTTGCGGCGTGGCAGCTGTCGCCGCTGCTGCACGGAGAACTGATCCTGCTGCTGGATGAAAACCTGACTGCCCGGCTTGCGGGCATGGAACTTTGTTATGACCGTGAAAACGGCCTGTATTACCAAAAGGAGGAGACGGATGAAGGAAATTGAATTCAACCTGCTGACCGAACCGTGGATACGGGTGCGGCTGCGGGACAACACGGTGCGGGAGGTGTCCCTGACCGAGGCGCTGGTGTCGGCGCAGGATTATGCGGACCTTGCGGGCGAGATGCCCACCCAGAACGCCGCCGTGCCGCGGCTGCTGCTGGCGGTGCTGTTCACCGTGTTTTCCCGGGTGGATGCAAAGGGAGAGCCCCGCCCGCTGATGCAGAGCGATGATGCACTGGAGCGCTGGAGCGCGCTGTGGCAGCTTGGGCATTTCCCGGCAGAGCCTGTCCGGGATTATCTGGAGCAGTGGAAGGACCGCTTCTGGCTGTTCCACCCGACACACCCCTTCTGGCAGGTGCCGCAGGCAAAGATCGGCACGGAATACGGTGCGGCCAAACTCAACGGTGAAATGTCGGAAAGCAGCAATAAACTCCGGCTCTTTCCGCTGTATGCGGGGCAGAGCAAGGAGCAGCTGAGCTATCCGCAGGCGGCGCGGTGGCTGCTGTTGTGTGTGAACGGCTATGATGACACCTCCGCAAAGCCAAAAGGAAAGGGACTTCCGTCCGTAGGAGCCGGGTGGCTGGCAAGATCGGTTTTATTCAGGCACAGGGCGATAATCTGTACGAGACCCTGATGCTGAACCTGACGCTGCTGCGCGACGGCCGGGAATGCTGGGGCGAAAGCAAGCCCTGTTGGGAATTGGAAGCACCAAAGAGCGCGGAACGGACAGAAATTTGCTGCCCGGATAACCCGGCACAGCTGCTCACCCTGCAATCCAGAAGGCTGTTGCTGCACAGGACAGGGGAGAATGTGGATGGGTTCTGTCTGCTGGGAGGAGATTTCTTCCCCAGAGAAAACGTCTTTGCCGAACAGATGACCATCTGGCGCACGATGCCAATCAAGAAAAATGAACCGGTGGTGTTTGTACCCTGTCGTCATGACCCGGCTAAACAATTCTGGCGGGAGTTCCCGGCGGTCTTTTGTCAGGACAGCGGGCATCGCCCGGGCGTTGTATGCTGGATCGAAAAGTTGCAGGAAAAGAGATTGAAACTTCTGGATCCCCGCAGAAAGGTACATTTCCGCATCTCCGGTGTCCAATATGGCGATAAGGACTTCTTTGTAAATGATTCTTTCAGCGACAGCCTGACCTTTCAGGCAGGGATTTTAGATGAGATAGGGCGCCCATGGCAGAGCCGGATCGTCAGAGAAATCGAGCGCTGTGAACAGACAGCGGCGCTGATCGGGCGTTTTGCGCAGGAACTGGCAATTGCCGCCGGTGACCGGAATGAAAATGCAGGAGGCGCGGTTCGTGCACAGCTCTACTTTGCAGTGGACCGGCCTTTCCGGCAGTGGCTGCAGGCGATCGACCCGGAGCAGGACGACCCGGATGAGGCAGCACTGCGCTGGCAGACACGGGCGCGCAGCATCGCGGAAAAGCTGGGAAAGCAGATGGTGATGGAGGCCGGAAATGCCGCCTGAAGGGACACCGCATTGTGGTGGATAAGGACAAAAAGACCGAACACACCAGTCTGTATACCGCGCCAAAGGCCTATAATCATTTCCGCGCAAGGCTTTGGGAGATCTATCCCAAAGCAGAACCATAAAGGGGGAATTGTATGAAAACACAGGACGTCAAACTGTATGCGGTGCAGCAGCTGCACAGGCTTCAGGCTCTGCCAGACAACCAGCGGCGGGCAGAACTGGCAAAGCTGCGGCGGGGCATCGGCCACGCACCCGGCGAGCTGCCGGAGCTGTGGGGAAGTTTTTTGCTGGGAATGCCGGAAAGCTTTCAGGGCCGCAGTGCTCCCTCGGCGGCAGAGTGGGCGGTCTACCTTGCCCTGACCCTGTATGCTGTGCATCAGCAGGGGAACGACCGCCCCATGAACTGCCCCGGCAACACGCTGGGGCGTGCGGTGCGGCAGCTGGCAGAGCGGAACAGTGCCGGACAGGACTGGACCGAGGCCAGTGTGCTCCGGCGGTTCAATGCGCTGGCCACCGCAGAAGAAATTACCGAGATCAGCCACCATCTGCGGGGCATGATCCGGCTGCTGAGCGCGGCAAAGGATGGCGGCATCCCGCTGGACTATCCGCAGCTTGCGGCAGACTTGTATGAATTGCAATGCACCGACCCGCGATATGCACAGATTCCCGCCAATGTCCGTCTGCGGTGGGGACAGGACCTGTACCGCGACCCGAAGCCTGCACCGGATGAGAAAGAAAAGGAGAATTGACCATGAATAAGCGCCTGTATGTTGATTTCCACATTTTGCAGACCGTCCCGCCCAGCTGCATCAACCGGGACGATACCGGCAGCCCCAAAACGGCTGTGTACGGCGGTGTGCTCCGCGCCAGAGTTTCCTCGCAGGCATGGAAGCACGCCATGCGCGCAGCCTTTGCGGAGAATGCTCAGCTGGACGTGGGCAAGCGCACCAAAAAGGCCGCAGAACTGGTGAAGGCGCAGATCCTTGCACTGGCCCCGGAACTGGATGCAGACAAGCTGGCAAAGAAAGTACTGGAGAATGCGGGCATCAAGAGCGACGACAAGGGCACCAAGGCACTGTTCTTCATGAGCACTGCGCAGGCAAAGGCATTGGCAGAGCTGGCTGTGGAGGGCTCTGCGGATAAAAAGCAGTATCGGGATGCCCTGAAAGCGGCGCCCTCGATGGACATGGCGCTGTTTGGCCGCATGGTGGCAGATGACCCTTCTCTGAACTATGACGCTGCTGCGCAGGTGGCGCACAGCATCTCCACTCATGCCGTGCAGAACGAGTACGATTACTTTACTGCCGTGGATGACTGTCAGGCAGAGGACAACGCCGGTGCAGGCCATCTGGGCACGGTGGAGTACAACTCCTCCACCCTGTACCGCTATGCCACAGTGAACGTGATGGAGCTGGCCGGGCAGCTGGGTGCAGCGCAGGCAGCGGAAACGGTGCGGGCCTTTGGCGAGGCGTTCCTCTTCTCCATGCCCACCGGCAAGCAGAACACCTTTGCAAACCGCACTCTGCCGGACGCGGTATATGTGACCCTGCGGGAGGATCAGCCGGTGAACCTGTGCGGCGCATTCGAGCGTGCCGTGCCCCGCAGTGCGCAGGGTTACGCCGCACCTTCCAAGGCGGCACTGGCGCAGTATGCGCAGCAGATGTACAGCAGCTTTGCCGAGGCTCCGGCGCAAAGCTTTACCGTGGGCAGCGGGCTGGAGGTGCTGGCTCCGGCGCAGACGGCAAAGGCGATGCTGGACGCACTGGAAAAGGCTGTCCGGGATGCGCTTGCCGGAAATGAGGTGGGGTAATGGCAACGCTGTTGCTTCGGCTGGCAGCGCCTTTGCAGGCGTGGGGCGCGGACTCTAAATTTGAGACCCGCAAGACGGGCCGGGAACCCACCAAGAGCGGCGTGATCGGTCTGCTGGCGGCAGCTCTGGGGCTGCGGCGGGACGAGAGCGAAGCGCTGACCCGGCTGACCGGGCTGCGGTTCGGCGTCCGCGTGGAGCGGGAAGGGCAGCTGCTGGTGGACTACCACACGGCAAAGACGCAGGACGAAAAGACCTCTTATGTGACCTACCGCCATTATTTGCAGGATGCCGTGTTTCTGGCCGGCATTGAAAGCACCGACACCGCCCTTTTGCAGCAGCTGCAGCAGGCACTGCTGCACCCGGCGTTTCCGCTGTATCTCGGTCGCCGCTGCTGCCCGCCTACCCTGCCGCTCTGTCTGGGCGTATGCCCGGGCAGCTTGCAGGAGGTGTTGCAAGCGGAACCGCCCCTGTGCCCTGGACGGCAGAGCCGGATCCTATTGGACGCCGATCCGCTGGAGCCGGGCACGGCTCCGCAGCGGGATGTGCCGGTGAGCTTTGACCCGCATCATCGGCAATACGGCTACCGCTCGGTACGGGAACTATGGCAGAAGATGCCGGACAGCCCGGAGGCTACGGAGCACGATCCGTTCCGGGAATTGTAAAAAGGGGGCGAGAGAATGTATTTATCACGGGTAGAACTCGATCCCACCCGCCGCAGCACCATGGCTGCGCTGGCGGCACCGCAAAAACTGCATGGCGCAGTGGAAAGCGCTTTTGCAGGGGAGCGCCGCCGCAGGCTGTGGCGGTTGGATCGTCTGGGAGAGCGGCTGTATCTGCTGCTGCTCAGCGAGGACGCGCCGGAGCTGTCCGGCGTGGTGGAGCAGTTTGGCACCGGAGCGGCTGCGGAGACCCGCAGCTACGACCCGCTTTTGCAGCGGGTGGAGCCGGGCAGCTGCTGGCAGTTCCGGCTGACTGCAAACCCCACCAAAAGCTGCAAAGACACCCAAAACCCCGCAGCGCGGGGAACCGTGGCCGCACATTGCACAACACAGTACCAGAAGCAGTGGCTGTTGGAGCGCGCCGCAAAGCGCGGCTTTGCCCTGCGGGAGGAGGGATTTACCGTGACCCGGGTGCAGTGGCAGCATTTTGCCAAGCACGGCACCCGGCCGGTGACCCTGTTGGCAGTGACCTATGAGGGCGTTTTGCAGGTGACCGATGCAGAGCAGTTCCGGGCACTGCTGTGTCAGGGCATGGGGCGCGGCAAGGCCTATGGCCTTGGGCTGATGACCGTTATGCGCGCAGGAAACTGAGAGGAACGAGATGCCGGGCATGATCCTGCCGGACCTGCAGGCGCTGCCGCAGCATTTTCAGCTGGCAGAAAAAGTGGGGCATCGCGCCCTGCCGGACTGCCATTTGATACAACAGGTTTATTGCAAACTGAAGGAAACAGCGGTACAATAGCAACGGGAGGCACGGTGCTACGGGATCTTTTTAGTCTTTTCCCCGCATACGCGGGGGTGATCCTTGCGGTTCGTTTTGTACGATTAGCGTTCGCGCCTTTTCCCCGCATACGCGGGGGTGATCCCATGTGATAGTGTGGTCTTGCTGTCTGCTCTCCCTTTTCCCCGCATACGCGGGGTTGATCCTATGCATATGGCTGACTGCAAGCGTCAGGTGGCCCTTTCCCCCGCATACGCGGGGGTGATTCCACAACACAGGGGTAGAATGCCATGGTGTCGCGCTTTCCCCGCATACGCGGGGCTTACCAAAAGACCCCTCGCAAGGTTTTGCGTGAGCGCCTGAAAAAGCACCCCTAAAGCAAACGAACCGCCCCGGTTTCCGTGATGGAAGCCGGGGCGGTTTTGTATGCAGGAGGCGGGAGCAAGGGCAGTTCCTCCGACCTTGCGCTTTCTGGCGTTTCAGGGAAAAATGCGCAAACAAAAAGCAGGCAGTGTCGTGGAAAGGAGGAGGAAAGCGACACTGCCTGCTGTATAGGAACCCCTGAACATTGCGGCTTGGTCAGGAGGGATTTGGTAGTCTGTCCGCCGTTCTGGCTATTGCCTCGCATAGAAACGGGAGACAGTTTTTTATGGGCCTGCGGTGCGCCGCTGCTGCGGCCGCACCCGCAGGGAAATGTGCCTGCATGGGCTTTTGCGGGGAGAACCTTTCGGAGGTTATGGGGGATGTCCGTTCCGTTCTCCCTGAGTGCACCCTTATTATGCCAGACAATCGTGGCAATTCTTTGTGGTAATTTTGAACAGTTTGCAAATAAACGCCTTGCCCATGAAAAAAGACTGCTGAAAAGTCCGCACATTTCAGCAGTCTGAATCTGTAATTTTTCTGCGTTACACCCCAAAGAATTCCTTGGCGATGTCGGCGCTGCGCTTGGCGTCCTTTGCGTACCAGTCCGCGCCGATCTTTTCGGCGTATTCCGGGGTCAGCACGGCACCGCCCACCATGATCTTGCAGTCCAGCTTAGCGGCGCGCAGGGCGGCGATGGTCTCCTCCATGCTTTTCAGGGTGGTGGTCATCAGTGCCGAAAGGCCTACCAGATGCACGTCCTTTTCCCGCACGGTGTCCACCACCGTCTCCACCGGTACGTCCCGGCCAAGATCCAGAACCTCAAAGCCGTAGTTTTCCAGAATGACCCGGACGATGTTCTTGCCGATGTCGTGTACATCGCCCTTGACGGTGGCAAGGACGATACGCCCCTTGCTGGCGCTGCCCTCGCCCTTTTGGGCAATGGCGGTCTTGATCTCCTCAAAGGCGCTCTGGGCGGCGCTGGCAGCCTGCAGCAGCTGTGGCAGGAACAGGGTGCCTTTTTCGTACTTGGCACCCACGATGTCCAAAGCGGGGATCAAGGCTTCGTCCACCACCTCCAGCGGCTGTTTTTCCGCCAGCAGGGTGCGGGTATGGGCGGCGGCGTCACCCTTCAAGCCCTTTTCCACCGCTTTCATCAGGGCAGCGTAGGGACCGGTGAGTTCTGCTTCGGCGGCACTGGCGGCAGGCACGGCTTTTGCAGCCTGTGCCAGCGCGGTGCTGGCAGGCACACGGTCGGCAAAGCGCTCGATGTACTTTGTGCTCTGCTTGTCCCGGTTGGTCAGCACGTTGTAGGCGTACACCGCCGCCATCATCTCCTCGCTGGAAGGGTTCATGATGGCAAGGTCCAGCCCGGCGTACATGGCCATGGTCAAAAAGGTGGTGTTCAGGTAGGTGCGGCATGGCAGACCAAAGCTGATGTTGGACACGCCCAGCACGGTGCGCACTCCCAGCTCCTTTTTGCAGGCTTCCAGCGCTTGTACCGTGGCCAGCACATCCTCCTGCTGGGCGCTGGCGGTCAGGGTAAGGCAGTCGATGTAGGATATCTTCCCGAGGGATGCCTGCTGCCAGCGCTGCCTCGGTGATGCGGCGGGCAATGGCCACGCGGTCTGCGGCTTTGGGCTGGATGCCTTTTTCATCGATGGCCAGTCCCACGATGGCGGCACCGTACTTCTTGCACAGCGGCAGGATGGCGGCAAGCTTTTCCGGCTCGCCGTTGGTGGAGTTGACGATGGGCTTGCCGTTGTACACCCGCAGACCCCGCGCCAGCGCCTCCACGTTGGAGGAGTCCAGCTGCAAAGGCAAACTGGTCACGCTTTGCAGCGCCTTGACCACCTGCTCCATCAGCACCGGCTCGTCCACGCCGGCGCGCCCACGTTCACGTCCAAGATCTGCGCCCCAGCCTCTGCCTGACTGACGGCCTGTTCCAGCACATAGTTCATGTCGCCTTCCCGCAATGCCTGCTGGAAGCGCTTTTTGCCGGTGGGGTTGATGCGCTCGCCCACCACCGTGATGCCGTCTACCGTGACCGTGTCCACCGGGGTGCACAGCACCGAGGGCATCCGGTGCGCGGGACGCCCCGGGGTGCAGCCTGCAAAGGTGCCGTTGAGCAGCTTGATGAACTCCGGGGTGGTGCCGCAGCAGCCGCCGGCAGCAAACAGGTGAAGCTCCCGGTAGGGCTTCATCTGCAAGGCGAACAGCTGCGGGGTGATGTCGTAGCCGCTGCCGTCCGCCCGGGGCAGACCGGCGTTGGGCTTGACGAACACCGGGAAGTTGCCGGGCACGGCCTCGGCCAGTCGCTTTGCCATGGGGAAGATCTCTTTGGGTCCCAGCGAGCAGTTGATGCCCACGGCGTCTGCCCCCAAGCCCCGGGCGGTGGCGGCAAAGCTTTCCACTGTGCAGCCGGTAAAGGTGCGCCCGCCCGCTTCAAAGCTCATGCTGGCCAGAATGGGCAGGCGGGTGTTCTCCTTGGCAGCCAGCAGGGCGGCTTTCAGCTCGTACAGGTCGGTGTAGGTCTCAAAAAAGATCAGGTCTGCCCCGGCGGCTTCGCCTACCTTGACGATGCGGGCATACTCAGCCACAGCATCCTCAAAGGCCAGCGTTCCGCTGGGCTCCAGCAGCTCGCCCAGCGGGCCCACGTCCAGCGCGGTCAGCGCACCGTAGGGCGCGCAGGCGCGCTTGCAGTTTTCAATGCCTGCGGTGATGACCTGCTCCAGCGTGTAGGCGCTGCCCGCCAGCTTGTGGGCAGAAGCGCCGAAGGTGTTGGCGTTGACGATGCGGCTGCCCGCCGCAGCGTACTGCCCGTGGATGCCCTCAATGAGCGCCGGGTCGGTGATATTCAGTTCCTCCGGGCGTGCGCCCAGCTTGAGCCCGGCAGCCTGCAGCATGGTGCCCATGCCGCCGTCCAGCAGGATGGTATTGCTCTGCTTGAAAAGTTCATTCACTTGCACAGGTCTTTCCCCTCTTTCTGTATTCGCAGCGGGTGCGCAGCACACAATGGCCACACCCGGCCAGTTGTCCTTTTACCGGGTGGTCGCTGACCCCCAGCAGGGCAGTCACGCTCTTGCGCGGGGTCATCAGGTTGGTGTCGGTGACACACAGCCCGGCCTTGCGCACGGTGTCCAGTGCCGCTGCCACCATCGGCTGCACCGCGATGTCCCAATCGCCGTAGCCGGGCGAAAAGCGCCCGGTCAGATACTTTCCCTCGGTCGCCGCCCACTGGCGCAGCTGCGCCTCGGCGGCATCGGCGGCCTGCTCGGCCAGTGCGCTGCCCAAGGCATCGGAGGCTACCCCGGCGGCAATATCGCCCACGCCCGCCCGACGGATCTGAGCATCCACCCCGGGGCCCAGCGTCACCGCCAGCAGAATGGCCTGCTCGCAGCCGGTCAGGTGCTTGTGCACGTCCTCGCCGGGCAGAAGTCCGGCCTCGGTCAGGGCGGGGGTGTCTGCCAACAGCCACACCGCCCGGGGCATCGCCGCCGCCAGCAGCGGCACGGCGCATTTTTGCAGCAGTGCCAGCGTGGCGGCGTCCGGCTCGCCGTGCGCGCCGAAATACCGCGCCGCCTGTACAAGATCTACGGCCTGCGGTTTTTCTATCGCCAGCGGGCGGGGCACACCGATCGCCATGGGCCGCACCTCCTTACTTCGCTCGAATAAAGTACTATTCAGTATACCGCACTTGTGGGCTTTTATCAATCCCGCAAAAGGGGAGGAAATAGAAAAAGGCTACTCTGTTTTTGGAAAGCGGCCTTACAGTGTGCGCAGTTTTTGCACACTTTCAGATATCCTCCCGGCAATTTCAACAACAAAACAAAAACGCACGCTGATCCTCATCGAATCAACGTGCGTTTGCAGGATCGGAGTGGCGAGACTCGAACTCGCGGCCTCCTGCTCCCAAAGCAGGCGCGCTACCAACTGCGCAACACCCCGGCATCTGGCGGCACGACTGCACCGCCAGAATATAGTATATCTTTTTTTGCGCGGTTCGTCAATACAGAATCCGCAGTTAGGGGCATCGGTACTTTTCGACTTTTTCAGCCAATAAAAGCAGCAGTGAGGAAGCGGGCGATGACAGGCATCTTTTGCAAAAGGCGAGGTTTTGGTGCAACTGCTGAAAAGCGGATGCAAAAACTGGACAGAACACAAAACTTGTTGCGCTCTAGTTGCAAGCAAGCCGGAAAGGTGCTATCATAACACTATATCGCCGGGAAGTGCGGCGGTGGGAAATTAGACAGAGGCTGAAAAGAAAGGCACGGCGTAAGCGATGACGATACAGGAATGCTATAAAAAGATGGGCGCGGACTATCAGGAGGTGTTGGGACGGCTGCACAACGAAGCATGATTGGCAGATTTGTGCGGATGTTTTTGCAGGACGACAGCTTTCAGATCCTGGAGGAAGCGCTGCGCAGGGGAGACGTAAAAGAGGCATTCCGTGGGGCGCATACCCTCAAGGGCGTCTGCCAGAATCTTGGCTTTTCCAACCTGTATGCGCCCGCCTATACCCTGACCGAGACCCTGCGCGCCGGGCAGCTGGAGGGCACACAGGAGCAGTTTGCAAAGGTGGAAGAGCAGTATCAATGCACGATGGACGCCATCCGTGCGCTGGACTAAAATAGAATGCGGTGTCGGGCGGCTTTCGGGCTGCCCGGCATTGTTCTTTTACGGGATGCGTCTGAAAGCACAGAACCGCCCCCCTTGTGCCGCCGCACAGTTTGCGGTATGATAGACAAAAAAGAGGGAAGGAGACTCCATTATGTCCAAACATATCCTTGTCTGTCTGCCCATCAGCGCAGAGCAGAGGACCCGCATTGAGGCGGTGCAGGGCTTTGCATATCGCTTTACCACCCCGGATACTGCCACGGTGGAGGATGCCCTGTGGGCAGATGCCGTGCTGGGCAATCTGCCGGTGCCGCTGATCCGGCAGAACGGCCATCTGGAGTGGTTTCAGTCCAACGCAGCGGGCCCCAATAACTATCTGGAGCCGGGGGTGCTGCCGGAGAAGTGCATCGTGACCAACGCCACCGGTGCTTATGGGCTTGCCATCAGTGAGTGTATGCTGGCAATGTGGCTCAGCCTGCTCAAGGAGCTGCCCGCCTACCGGGACAACCAGCGGGAACACCGCTGGGCACCCACCGGCCACTTTGTGGGCAGCATTGCGGGCAGCCGGGTGCTGTGCGTGGGCATGGGCGATATCGGCTCGAACTTTGCCCGGCGGGCGTATGCGCTGGGGGCAGAGGTGGTAGGCGTGCGCCGCACCGTGCACCCGGATACTCCCTGCCCGGACTACTGCACCCGTGTGGTGGCGCAGAGCGCATTGGACGCAGAGCTGCCGCAGGCCGACCTTGTGGCGCTGAGCCTGCCCGGTACGCCGGAGACACTGCATCTGTTCAGCGCCGAGCGGCTGGCGCTCTGCAAGCCCGGTGCTATCCTGCTCAATGTGGGGCGTGGCACTGCCGTGGACGGGCGAGGCGCTGGCAGCGGCTGTGCACAGCGGGCGGCTTTCCGGTGCAGGGCTGGACGTGACCGACCCCGAGCCGCTGCCGCCGGAGCATCCTCTGTGGGCGGAGCCGAACGTGATCATCACACCCCATGTCACCGGCGGCTTCAGCCTGCCCAAGACGCTGGACAATATCGTGGATATCTTTGCACATAACCTCAAACGCTATGCCGCCGGCCAGCCGCTGGATAACCAGATGGACCGCCGCACCCAGTACGCCAGCGGCGCACGGCTGCAAAGCACGCTGTAAAGCCTGCGCTGCTTGACAAAACAGCGTGGAGGCGTTATACTACAAATAGAAAAGGTGCTGCCTGCAATGGTCAGCTTCCTTTAGCTAAGTATGTCAATAAGAATGACCGCTCAGGATTGGAAAGCTGGGGCGGTCATTTCTTATTGTTATGAATCTCCTGAAAGATCGCCCACGAAATCTTGAACGTGATCCCGACTGTGCCGCCAATAATGACGAACAGCTGCAGAACGTTATCCAGTGTCATGTGGCATCCCCCTTTCGCGTTTGCGTCCGGGGGAACCAGACAATAAGGTTTCACAGCCCCCGGAAGCTTGCCGGAGGAAGCTAGACCACCTTTTGTGCAGACAGCACCTGCCGCTTTTGCTGCGGCAGACCAAGTATAGCATAATCCAACGTGTTCTGCAATGAAAAACGACCTGCGGCACAGTGCTTGTAGGGGAACGCAATATGCAGCTTGCCCTTACGACCTCAGCCGTGAAAATGTAGTGCCGGAGCGTCCGCAGACGCTCCGGCACTACGAAATTATAAATAGCATTTCCGCTGATCATGCGCAGAGCAACGCGGAGCGCATTCTAAATCGCTCAGCGCAGAAGAGCGGAGGATTAGAAACAAAAAACTGCCGCACAACTGTGCGGCAGTTTTTGTTTTTGTAGTTTACAGCATCACTGCGCCTGTGCAAGGCAGGCGTCCATGGCGGTAAAGATGGCCTCGCTGGTCATGGTGGAACCGGTGATGGCGTCCACACCGGCGGTGGAGCCGGTCTGTGTCAGCTGGGCAGCCAGCGTCTCGGCAGCTTTGCCGCCCAGCTCCGGGGTCTCGGCAGAGGCGTCCACCTGTACGGCGGTCACCTTGCCGCCGGTCACGGTGACCGTGACGGTCACTTCACTCAGGCAACCCTGCGCAGAGGAGGTGTAGCTGCCATCGGTCAGAGGTGCGGCGTTGTCGGCGGCGGGTACGGTGCCGGTGTTGTGGATATACAGGTTCAGCACAATGCCCATCAGCACGGTGGCCACCAGCATGAGCAGGATATTACGGGTCATTTTTGCGGTCATGGTATGGTATCTTCTCCTTGAGGATGATTATTTTGCGGGCTTGAAGCTGTCGCGCAGGGTGACTACCCGGTTGTACACGCCGGGGTTCTTGCTGTCCGGGGTAAAGAAGCCGGTGCGCACGAACTGGAACTTTTCGCCGGGCTTTGCGTCCTTCAGGCTCTCTTCCAGCTTGCAGCCGGTGCGCACGGTGACGCTTTCCGGGTTCAGGTAGTCCTTGTAGTCACTGCCCTCGGGGATGCCGTTCATGTTGGCTTCGGTGAACAGCTTATCGTACAGGCGCACCTCGGCGTCCACGCAGTGTGCGGCGCTTACCCAGTGGATGGTGCCTTTGACCTTGCGGCCGTCGGCGGGGTTGCCGTTGCCGGTCTCAAGGTCGGCGGTGCAGTGGATGGCGGCGATGCTGCCGTCGGGGTTCTTCTCCACGCTCTCGCACTTGACGATGTAAGCGCCCATCAGACGAACCTCGCCGCCAATGGTCAGACGCTTGAACTTCGGGGGCGGCACCTCGGCAAAGTCCTCACTCTCGATCCACAGCTCGCGGGTAAAGGCCACCTTGCGGGTGGTGGTATCATTGGCCTCGCGGTTGGGGTTGTTGGCTACGTCAAAGTATTCGGTCTTGTCGGCAGGGTAGTTGTCCACCACCAGCTTGACCGGCTCCAGCACGGCAATGCGGCGCTGTGCGGTCAGGTCCAGCTCGCTGCGGATGCAGGCTTCCAGCTGACGCATATCGATCAGATTGTCAGACTTGGAGATACCGGCTTCCCGCACGAAGGTGAAGATGGAGGTGGGGGTGTAGCCGCGGCGGCGCAGACCGCACAGGGTGGGCATACGGGGATCGTCCCAGCCGTCCACGATGCCCATTTCCACCAGCTCACGCAGGTAGCGCTTGCTCATGACCGTGTTGGTCATGTTCAGGCGGGCGAACTCGCGCTGCTTGGGGAACTCGGCACCGAAAATGTTCTCGATGACCCAGTTGTACAGCGGGCGGTGGTTCTCGAACTCCAGACTGCACATGCTGTGGGTGATGCCCTCGATGGCGTCCTGAATGGGGTGGGCGAAGTCGTACATGGGTAGATGCACCACTTGTTGCCCTGACGGTGATGCTCGGCGTATTTGATGCGGTAGATGGCCGGGTCACGCATATTCATGTTGGGGCTTGCCAGATCGATCTTGGCACGCAGGGTCTTTTCACCCTCCTTGAACTCACCGGCACGCATCCGGCGGAACAGGTCGAGGTTTTCTTCCGGGCTGCGGTCGCGCCACGGAGAGGGGCGGGAGGGCTTGCCGGCATCGGAGCCGCGGTACTCGCGCATCTCCTCGCGGGTCAGGTCATCCACATAAGCCTTGCCCTCGGTGATCAGCTTCTCGGCGTACTCGTAGCACTTATCAAAGTAATCGCTGCCGTAGAAGATGCCGCCGTTGGGGTCGGCACCCAGCCAGTGCAGATCCTCGATGATGCTGTTGACGTACTCCTCGCCTTCACGGGCGGGGTTGGTATCGTCCAGACGCAGGTTGAATTTGCCGCCGTACTGGTTGGCAATGGACCAGTTGATATAAATGGCCTTGGCGCTGCCGATGTGCAGATAGCCATTGGGCTCCGGCGGGAAGCGGGTGTGGATCTGCTGCACCTTGCCCTCGGCAAGGTCGGCGTCGATGATATCTGTCAGAAAGTTTTTATCAGCCATATAGGTTCCCCCTGTCAGGGCACAGCGTGCCCCTTTTACTCATAATACTATATAATACACTATTTTGCGGTTTTCTTCAAGTACGGAGTTGCACGGAACACGGGGGCAATCCGCTAAAGGCTTCCCCCGGTCGGGGAAAGCCTTTAGCGGAAAATGGATGAAAAAGGATACGAAGCAGTCTTAGTTGAAGGAGCGGAAGCCCTTGCCGATGATCTCGCTGGAGTTAACGATGGTGATAAAGCTGTGGGGGTCGTTCTCCCGCAGAAAGTTGCGCAGCTGCAAAGCCTGACGGCGGGTAAGCACGGTCACCAGTACGCTGAGCTCGTGGTGGGTGTAGGCACCGTAGGCCTTTTCCACAGTGGCAGAGCGGTTCATATCGTGGATGATGAAGTCCAGAATGGGCTGCGGGTTCGCAGTCATAATGGTGCACACCTTGCGCAGGCGGATGTTTTCAATGGCACCGTCCACCACAAAGGACTTGCCGATGAGGCCAAGGATACAGTACAGGCCGGTGCCCATGCCGAACCGCACGGCGGCCGCCAGAACGATGAGGATATCGCTGACCATCAGCGCTTTGCCGATCTCCATGGAGGTGTACTTGGCAAGGATCAGCGCCACGATGTCGGTGCCGCCGGTGGAAGCACCGATATCAAACACGATGGCAGCGCCCAGTGCGGGCAGGAACACCGCGAACACCAGATCCAGCATGGCATCGCCGCTCAGGGACACGCCGGAGGGGTACAGCCACTCGCAGCAGGACACGAAAAAGGAGAGTGCAAAGGAGGAGTAGATCGTCCAGCCCATGCACTTGATGCCCAAAAAGATAAAGCCCAGTACCACCAGCACCAAGTTGATGATCCACATAAAGCCGCCCACGTTGATGCGGGGGAACAGGTCTGCCAGCAGAATAGATAGACCCGAGGTGCCGCCGAAAGCAAAGTGGTTGGGATTTTTAAAATATACGATGCCCACTGCCGTAAGCACAAGACCGAGGTTCAACAGGGCAAAGAAATTTAGATCCTTCAGCAGATTCTCGCGGCTGAAGGCTTCTTTTAAACCATTCATGGGTTTCCTCCATCAAAAAATACAGTGATTTGGCCTGAATGCCATGCAAAAATATACTCTCCTTATACGGGGAAGTCAAGGGATAACGGAGAAGTTATAGAAAAAGACGGAAAACAACCGATAAAAGGTGAAAAAACAGGAATATCCGGTGCATTTTGGACGTAAAAGGGCAAAACAAAGCGCCGCCCGCAGACGGCATTGTCTGCGGGCGGCGCGGAGATTCAGTTCAGGAAAAGGGAAAAGCGCTTACAGGTTGAAGTAACGCTTTGCATTGTCGAAGCAGATGCCCTTGACGATCTTCTCCAGAGCCTTCTCATCGTTGGGATACTCGCCGTCCTCGACCCACTGGCCGATGATGTTGCACAGGATGCGGCGGAAGTAATCGTGACGGGTGTAGCTCAGGAAGCTGCGGCTGTCGGTCAGCATACCCACAAAGTTGCCCAGCAGGCCAAGGCTTGCCAGACGGATCATCTGATCCTCCATGCCGATCTTGTGGTCATTGAACCACCATGCAGAACCGTGCTGGATCTTGCCCGGCACCTCGCTGTTCTGGAAGCAGCCCAGAATGGTGCCGATCTGTGCATCGTCGGCGGGGTTCAGGCTGTAAATGATGGTCTTGGGGGCACTCGTCGGTGTCGTTCAGGGCGCTGAGCAGCTGTGCGATCTCGCCGCCGCAGGTGGCGGTGTTGATCATGTCAAAGCCGGTGTCGGGGCCCAGCAGGCTGTTCATCTTGCGGTTCACGCCGCGCAGGCAGTTGTAGTGGATCTGCATGGCAATGCCCAGACGATGGTACTGCTTGCCCAGATGGATCAGGATGTAGGTCTGGTACTTCTCAGCCTCTTCCACGGTGCAGCTCTCGCCCTTCATCACCTTCTGGTAGATGGCGTTCACCTCGTCCTTGGTGGCCTCACGGTAGGGAACATAATCCAGACCATGGTCGGAAGCGCGGCAGCCCATCTCGGCAAAGAACTCGATGCGCTTGGTCAGGGCATCGGTCACGCAGTCGATGCAGGCCAGCTTTTCCTTGCCCACAACGGCAGCCAGCTTAGCCATGTACTCAGCAAAGCCGGGCTTGTTGATGTTGATAGCCTTATCCGGGCGGAAGGAGGGAGCCACGGTGAACTTGATGGTGGGATCTTCCTTGATCTTCTTGTGCCAGTACAGGTCGTCGATGGGGTCATCGGTGGTGCCGATGAAGGCCACGTTGCTCTGCTCGATCAGGCCGCGGACGGTCAGTTTGGGATCGTGCTGCAGCTTGTCGTTGCACAGGTTCCACACTTCCTCAGCGGTGTCGCCGTTCAGCACGCCGTCGTAGCCGAAGAAAACGTGCAGCTCCAGATTGGTCCAGTGGTACATGGGGTTGCCAATGGCCATGGGCAGAGCCTCGGCAAACTTCTGGAAGCGCTCGCGGTCGGGCTTGTCACCGGTGATGTACTCCTCGGGCACGCCGTTGGAACGCATCACGCGCCACTTATAATGATCGCCGAAGTAGCTGCCGTCCGGGTTGCGGCCGCCCAGCCACACCTGAGCGATGTTCTCAAAGCGGCGGTTCTCGTAGATCTCGCGGGGAGGAATATGGCAGTGATAGTCGCAGATGGGCATAGCAGCTGCATAGTCGTGATACAGATGCTGTGCGGTAGCAGACTGGAGCATGAAGTCCTTATCCATAAATGCTTTCATGGGATTTTAACTCCTTTTCTCTGATGAATTTGTTAAAATTTAGACAAAAACGGGCATGAAATTGCACCTGCTTGGAACGGGCAGGCTGCCTTATCCTTAGTATACCGGAAAACGCCGATGTATACAACTGAAAAACTGCCAAAATTTCACCCTTGGAATTGTACAAACCGCTGGAAATGCGCTGAATAGCCATTTTTGGACTAAAAACATTGCACAAAACACTTGACTTCTTTGTATACAACAGCATAAAATAGGAGCAGAAGATGGCAGGGAAAACGAGAGCCTGCCATGCAAAGCAAGTTTATAAAGGAGATCAATAAGATGGAAACTTTGAACTACAAGGTTCTGGAAGGCACTGGCTACAACGGCTACATCCTGAAGGATGCTCCCGTTAAGGTAATGCAGTTCGGCGAGGGCAACTTCCTGCGCGCTTTCGTGGATTATTTCTACGATATTGCAAACGAGAAGGCCGGCTATAACGGCAAGGTCAAGCTGGTGCAGCCCATCGGCAACTTCCCCCAGATGGCAGACTGGATCAACGAGCAGGAGGGTCTGTACACCCTGTACCTGCGCGGCAGCGAGAAGGGCCAGAAGGTGGACGCAAAGCGGGTGATCTCCTGCGTGTCTGACTGTGTGTGCCCCTACATCGATGGCAAGTGGGACGAGGTTCTGGCTCTGGCTCGCTCTGAGGATCTGGAAACTGTTGTATCCAACACCACCGAGGCCGGCATTGCCTACACCAAGGGCGACAGCCAGTTCGATCAGGTTCCCCCCAACAGCTTCCCCGCAAAGCTGACCCGCGTGCTGTTCGAGCGTTACAAGGCCTTCAACGGCGCTGCCGATAAGGGTCTGGTCATCCTGAGCTGCGAGCTGATCGACAACAACGGCAAGGAGCTGCAGAAGTGCTGCAACAACTACGCCAAGGATTGGAATCTGGAAGCTGAATTCATCGACTGGATGAACAACGCCAACACCTTCTGCTCCACTCTGGTGGACCGCATCGTTCCGGGCCGCATCCGTGACCCGCAGGAACTGGCCGCTCTGGAAGAGGCCAACGGCTACCACGATGCCGCTCTGGACGTGGGCGAAGTGTTCGGCGTGTGGGTCATCGAGGGCCCCGCAGGTCTGGAGGACAAGCTGCCGTTCAAGAAGGCCGGCGTCAACGTCATGGTCGTGCCCGACGTTACCCCCTATAAGAAGCGCAAGGTCCGCATCCTGAACGGCGCACACACCGGCTTTGTGCTGGGCGCTTATCTGGCAGGCTTTGATATCGTGCGCGACTGCATGCACAACGACACCGTGCGCGGCTTTATGAACAAGATGCTGCACGAGGAGATCATCCCCACCCTGCCGCTGGACAAGAAGGATCTGGAGGACTTTGCCTCTGCTGTTGAGGATCGCTTCAACAACCCCTTCGTCAACCACGAGCTGATGAGCATCTCCCTGAACTCCACCTCCAAGTGGAAGGCTCGCAACATGCCCTCCTTCCTCGCTTACATCGAGGAGCAGAAGCAGCTGCCCAAGTGCCTGACCATGTCTCTGGCAGCCTACATCGCCTTCTACTCCAACGATATTCAGGAGCGCACCGCTGACGGCCTGATCTGCAAGCGCCCCGCAGGCAACACCTACAAGATCCAGGACGACGCATGGGCTCTGGACTTCTACTACGCACACAAGGACGACACCGCTGCGCAGCTGGTGCACGCTGTGCTGACCAACACCCAGATGTGGGATCAGGATCTGACCAAGATCGAGGGTCTGGAGGCCGCTGTGCTGGCAGATCTGGAAATGATCCGCACTCAGGGTGCCGAGGCTGCTTACAAGAGCTGCCTGTAAGCTGAAAAATCAACCTACCCGCACAACAAAGGGCTGCTGCTTTGGGCAGCAGCCCTTTTGTGCGATACGATAAGGAGAACAACTATGCCGCAGGCAATTCATATCAGCCCCATCGACAATGTGGTCGTTGCCCTGCACCCCATTGCCAAGGGCACGCTGGTGGAGGTGGACGGCCTTGCCGTCACCGCACTGGAGGATATCCCGCAGGGTCACAAGATGGCAGTCAAGCCCATTAAGAACGGCGAGAACGTCATCAAGTACGGCTTCCCCATCGGTCATGCCACTGCAGACGCCGCCCCCGGCACCTGGATGCACACCCACAACGTGCACACCAACCTGTCCGGCGAGGTGGAGTACAGCTATAACCCCGCCCCGGATCTGGCTCCGCTGCCTAAGGTCGAGCCGGAGACCTTTATGGCTTCCGCCGCAAGGACGGCCGCGCCGCCATCCGCAACGAGATCTGGATCATCCCCACCGTGGGCTGCGTGAACGATATCGCCAAGAAGATGGTTGCCGACAATCAGGATCTGGTCACCGGCTCCATCGAGGGTCTGTACACCTTCACCCATCCCTTCGGCTGCAGCCAGACCGGCCACGACCATGCACAGACCCGCAAGCTGCTGGCTGCGCTGGTGCGCCACCCCAATGCCGCCGCCGTTCTGGTGCTGCATCTGGGCTGCGAGAACCTGCAGCACGATCAGTTCGTGGAGGAGCTGGGCGAGTACGACCACGACCGCGTCAAGTTCCTGACCTGTCAGGACGTGGAGGACGAGTTTGCCGCCGCCCGCGATATCCTGAAGGAGCTGGCTGCCTATGCCGGGCAGTTTGAGCGCCAGCCCATCCCCGTGTCTGAGCTGGTGGTGGGCATGAAGTGCGGCGGCTCGGACGGCTTGTCCGGCATCACCGCCAACCCCACCATCGGCCGCTTCTCCGACATGATGGGTCAGCGTGGCGGCTCTACCGTGCTGACCGAGGTGCCCGAGATGTTCGGTGCAGAGGGTTTCCTGATGGACCGCTGCATCAATAAGGAAGTGTTCGTCAAGGCCGAGCACATGATCAACGGCTTCAAGGATTACTTCATCAGCCACAACGAGGTGGTGTACGATAACCCCTCTCCGGGCAACAAGGCCGGCGGCATCACCACGTTGGAAGATAAGAGCTGCGGCTGCGTGCAGAAGGGCGGCACCGCCCCCCATCATGGACGTCATCGGCTACGGTGACCCCGTGGTGACCAAGGGCCTGAATATGCTCTACGGCCCCGGCAACGATCTGGTCTCCGCCACCGCCATGACGGCAGCAGGCGCACACCTGATCCTGTTCTCCACCGGCCGCGGCACCCCGTTCTCCGCTCCGGCTCCCACCCTGAAGATCTCCACCAACACCCCGCTGGCAGAGAAGAAGGGCGGCTGGATCGATTTCAACACCGGTGTCATCGCAGACGGTGAAAAGACCATCGACGAGGCTGCAAAGGATCTGCTGGATCTGGTCATCCGCGTGGCCAGCGGCGAGCAGACCAAGGCGGAAAAGCACGGCTTCCGCGAGATCTCCATCTTCAAGGACGGCGTGGTTCTGTAACTGAAAAAGGGCTGCTGTACGGCAAAAAGCGGTACGGCGGCCTTTTTGTGCATAAAAAGAAGGGAAGTGTATAGAATGTTGGGCGCAAATGGAGTGCTGCTGTTGACACTGCTGCTTTATGCGGCTATCATTTATGGTGTAGTACAACTGATCAAATATTTTATCCGCTACGGCATCGACTACTACTTCAAAAAGCTGGATGCACGGCAGACCGAGCACAAGGAATGACCCGCCGGGGCGACCCGGCGGTAATAATAGGAGGCTTTTACTTATGAATCAGATCACCACCCGGTACATCACCGAGAACGGCGCCTGCTACGAGCAGTACGTCATCACCGACCCCGAGGCAAAGACCGCCCTCACCATCACCCCGGAGCGCGGCGGTATGATCACCAGCTTTACGCTGGACGGCGAGGAGTTCGTCTGGACCCGCCGCCCCAATTTCTCCGAGTGCAACCGTCCCCGCTTTGGCGTGCCGGTGCTGTTCCCCAGCTGCGGCAACCCGGATAACGGCGTGCACATCTTTGACGGCAAGGCCTACCCCATGGAGACCCACGGCTTTGCCGACCTGTGCGCATGGGAAGTGGACAGCGTTGGCCCGGACGGCGTGACGCTGGCACTGGAGTCCACCCCGCTGACCAAGTTCCTCTACCCGTTCGATTTCACCCTGCTGCTCAACTATAATCTGGAGGGCAACAAGGCACTGGTCAGTCTGACCGTCATCAACGAGGGCAACACCGATATGCCCTTCAGCTTTGGCTACCACCCCTACTTTACCGCCTCCAAGCTGGAGAACGTGGAATTCGACATCAAGTGCGCCACCTGCTCCGACAACGCCAAGGGCGAGCAGCCCGCCGCCCCGGAAAGATCACCCTCACCCGCAAGGAGGGCGCAGACAACTCTGTCCGTCTGCTGACCGGCGTGCAGTTCCCCATGACCCTGACCGACAAGGGCAACGGCCACAAGGTGACCGTAGACGCCGATGAGACCTTTGAAAACGGCGTGCTGTGGCAGCAGGATGCCGAGAGCTTCGTCTGCATGGAGCCTTGGAACGGCTGGGCCAACAGCGTGAACGAGGACGGAAAGCACGAGGTGCTGGAGCCGGACGAGGCCATGACCAGCGAGTGGAGCATCACCATCGAGAAGGTCTGAGACTGATTCGAAATGGCAGCGCCGGGCGCTGCTTTGCGCATAGTCACGGAAAAATTATTCTTAATTTGGGGCTCAGGAAAGTCTGCGGAGCTTGTCGGGGCAAAGCCCCTCCATCTGCTTGCGCAGACCGCTCTGCCGCTTAAAAGCCTCACTGGGGCTTTTATTGCTGCGCAAACGCGGACTTTCCTGAACCCCTTTTTTCACGGGAAAGGAGCACTCTTCTCAGGATGGTGCAAAGCTTTTGATTTCAGTAAAGAAAATTTAGCACGCTGACCCGCAGTGCCGCGCTTTCGCAGAAAGCGGCGCTGCGAATGCCGTTTTCAGCCACGACCCACCTGTGAAAATGGAATACCGGAGCGTCCGCAGACGCTCCGGTATTCCGAAATTATAAATATTTTTTCCTTAGCTTATGCCCAGAGCGCAAGCGGAGGGCATTCAAAATCGTCCCGCCCGGAAAGGGGAGCGGCCTTTAGTGGCAGCTACCGGTGCAGCCGCCCTTGTCGGCGTGGCAGGCATGAGAGCCGCAGCTGTGACCCTCCTCGTGGTCGTGGTGGGTGCAGCGGGCGTTGGGGTCAAAGACCAGCGTGCCGGCAAGATAAGCCGCCGCAGCGCTGTCGGCGTCGCCGGTAATGCCGCCGCACAGCCGGATGCCGGCCTGTGCCAGCGCCATCTGTGCCCCGCCGCCAATGCCGCCGCACAGCAGCACATTTACGCCGTTGCGCACCAGAAAGCCCACCAGTGCACCGTGCCCCTGCCCGTCGGTGGAGACCACCTCGCACCGGTGATGTGGCCCCTCCTCGGCGGTGTACAGCTTGAACTGCGCAGAGTGGCCGAAGTGCTGGAACACCTGACCGTTTTCGTAGGGAATTGCGATCTTCATAATAAGAGCTCCTTCCTGTATGCAATATTCTCTTTCCCTATTCTAACAGATTGCGGTGAAATAGGGAAGGACACCCGCGCTTTTTGTGCCTTTTGGAGCGGAAAACATAGCCGGTATGTAAAAATGATATCAGAAACTGCTGCAAAATGTATTATAATAGAGCCCGAAAAGAGGGTACAAGTATGAAAACAAAGCATCACGGGCAAATGTCCGAGTCCTTTCTTACGGCGGTGTTCCTTTCGCTGTCCGGCGGCTTGCAGGATGCCTACACCTATCTGTTCCGGGGCAAGGTGTTTGCCAATGCCCAGACCGGCAATATCGTGCTGCTGAGCACCAATATCATGGATGGCCGGTGGGATAAGGTGCTGCACTATCTGGTGCCATTGTGCGCCTTTGCGCTGGGGGTTCTGGCTGCGGAAAAAATGCGGGAGCACTTCAGGTAATGCAGCGGCTGCACTGGCGGCAGCTGGTGGTGCTGGGCGAGGTGCTGCTGTTGTTCGCGGTGGGCTTTCTGCCGCAATCGCAGAACCTGCTGGCCAACGCCATTGTTTCCTTCTCCTGCGCCATGCAGGTACAGGCTTTCCGCAAGGTGAACGGCTACGCCTTTGCCAGTACCATGTGCATCGGCGACCTGCGCAGCGGCGTGGAGGCCTTTTGCATCTGGCGCAAGTCCCATGAACCCCACGCAAAGGATAGGATGGTGCGCTACTTCGGCATCATATTCCTGTTCGCGTTGGGGGCAGGGCTGGGCAGCAAGAGCGCGGCGCAGCTGGGCGGCAGAGCCATCTGGCTCTCCTGTTGCTTTTTGCTGGTCAGCTTTACGCTGATGTTCATCCGGGAGGAACTGGAAGAGAACCCGGTCATCGAAAAAGACCTGACCGCCATCCGGCAGGAGACCCGGGAGATCGACCGCACCCTGAAGCAGGAACTGCAGGAGGAGCAGCGGGAGCTGACGCAGAGCGCCCGGAAATAACAAAAAAGGGGCTGTTGCACATCATTGGTGCAGCAGCCCTTTTTGGCTGAAAGCTGTCGGAACAAAAGGCTTCCCCCGACCGGGGGAAGCCTTTTGTAGAAACCGTTAGGATTGCAGTCGTGTAATAACGCCCGGAGTATTGGTTTTATTTACGCTCTGCGCTCCGTGTCCCGGCCTTGGTCAGCAGCTGCTGGAATTTCCGGGCGGCGGTGTTCAGCGGGCGGTGATGGTCGTAGACAAGGCAGATGGAGCGGGAGGGGATGATCTCCTGCAAGTGCAGCTGTACCAGCTCTCCGCTGGCCAGCAGGGGTGCTGCCATGGGCTCCGGCATAAAGGCCAGTCCCAACTCGCTTTTGACCAGCGTGAGCATCTGGTCGGTGGTGGCGGCCTCGGTGTCAGGTTTCAGCACTGCGTCATGTTCCAGAAAGAATTGCCGGTAAAAGCTGCGGGTCATGCTCTCCTCGTTCAGGCAGATCAGGGGATAACCGGCCAGTTCCTTCAGGCTCAGGGTCTGGCTGGCCAGCGCCGTAAAGGTCTTTCCGCCCACAAGGACTTCATAAAAGGGCATCAGCTCTACCATTTTCAGCCCGTTTTCCACCTCTGCGGGGGTGGTCACGATGGCAAAATCTACCTCGCCGTTGCGTACCGCCTGCACCGCCTGCGGAGTGGAGTGGTTGGAGATGCGCAGCCGGATGCCCGGGTACTCTGTATGGAAAGCGCGCAGCTTTTCGGACAGGTAGATGTTCAAAGCGGTCTCGGTGGTGCTGATGCTGATGGCACCGTGCTCCAGCGTGGCGGTGGCGCTCAGTTCCTCCTCGGCATCCTGTATCTGCACCGCTGCTGAGGCAATGCGGGAATACAGCAGCTCTCCCTCCGGCGTTAAGGTGACGCCCCGGTTGGAGCGGATGAACAGCACGCAGTTCAGCTGGCTTTCCAGCCGGTTCATGGCGTGGGTGATGTTGGGCTGATTATTGCCCAGCACCCGCGCCGCGCGGGTAAAGTTCTGATACTTTGCCACATAGTAAAAGATTTTGTAGTATTCCCAGTCCACATACATAGGTGCGGCCCTCTTTCCTGTCGGGCTTCCGGCGCGGCCAGCGGCAGAAGCGGCTTTATGCTCTTCTTGTATCATAGCACGCGCGCCGGAATTGCAAGCGCTTTTTACGGCTTGGCTGTGCCGGATGCGGGCAGCAGCCTCTGCAATGTAAAAAACATATTGCTGCTATACACAGGATACTTTTTACATATTCTCTGCACGCTCGTATAATAGACACCGCGAACAGGAAACAAGAATGAAAAGAAGGTAAATGAAGTTTATGCTGACCGCTGTTACTGGAATCAACTGGGGCGATGAGGCAAGGGCCGCGTCATCGACCTGCTGGCCGAAAATGCCGATATCGTTGCGCGCTATCAGGGCGGCAACAATGCCGGTCATACCGTTGTGACCGAGAAGGGCAAGTTCATCCTGAACCTGCTGCCCTCCGGCATCCTGCACCCGGAGGTGACCTGCGTGCTGGGCACCGGTATGGTGATCGACCTCGAGCATCTGGCCGGAGAGATGGAGGCCATTGAAGCGCGCGGCGTAAAGGTGGAGCCGGAGAACCTGAAGCTCTCCGATAAAGCTACCATCTCCATGCCGTGGCACAAGGTACAGGATGGGCTGGAAGAGGACCGCCTTGCCAAAAAGGGCGGCGCGTTCGGCTCTACCCGGCGCGGCATTGCCTACGCTTACAGCGACAAGTACCGCAAAAAGACCCTGCGGCTGGGTGACCTTTTGCATCTGGACGAGGAGCGCACCCAGAACCGCCTGCACATGATCCTGGACGCCAAGAACATGGAGCTGGCAGGCTGCTATCATCAGGAGCCCATGAGCTACGATGCCCTGCTGAACTGGTGCAGGCAGCAGGCAGCGTACTTTGCGCCCTTCATCTGTGATGTAGGCGCTTTCTTGCAGCAGGCGCACGATAGCGGCAAGCGCATCGTGCTGGAAGCGCAGCTGGGCGCAATGCGGGATATCGACTACGGCATCTTCCCGTTCACTTCCAGCTCTAACACGCTGGCGGCCTACGCGCCGCTGGGTGCGGGCATCCCCAACTGCAAGCTGGACCATGTGGTGGGCGTGCTGAAAGCCTACTCCACCTGCGTGGGCGCAGGCCCCTTTGCAGCAGAGAATGCAATGGGCGAAGCGTGGAACGAAAAGCTGCGCAAGGCCGGCGGCGAGTACGGCGCGGCCACCGGACGTCCCCGCCGGGTAGGCCCCTTTGACTGCGTTGCCAGCCGCTACGGCCTGCAATGTCAGGGCGCGGATAAGATCGCACTGACCAAGCTGGACGTGCTGAGCAGCATGAAGCAGATCCCGGTCATCACCGGTTACAAGCTGGACGGCGTGGAAGTCCCCCGCTTCGACACCCTGTCCGACCTTGACCGTGTGCAGCCGGTGGTCACGCTGCTGCCCGGCTGGAACAAGGATATCTCCGGCTGCCGCAGCTGGACGGAGCTGCCCAAGGAAGCCAAGGCCTATGTGGAGTTCCTTGAAAAGCAGCTGGGGCACGAGATCCAGTTTGTTTCCACCGGCGCCGAGCGCGAAAAGTTTGTGCTGAAGGGAGAATGGCTGTGAGACATTTTATTGAGCCCGGCAGCTTTTCTCTGGCCGAGCAGCTGGCACTGCTCGACCTTGCCGACCGGATGGAGGCTGACCCCGCGCCCTACGCCCACCTGTGTGACGGCCGCATTCTGGCCACCCTGTTCTACGAGCCCAGCACCCGCACCCGCCTTTCCTTCGAGTCCGCCATGCTGCGGCTGGGCGGCAAGACGCTGGGCTTTGCCGGGGCGCAGCTTTCCAGCGCCAGCAAGGGCGAAACGGTGGCCGATACTGCCCGTGTGGTGAGCAACTATGCAGACGTCATTGCCATGCGCCACCCCAAGGAGGGCGCACCGTTGCGGGCGTCCATGTATGCGCGGGTGCCCGTCATCAATGCAGGCGATGGCGGCCACGCCCACCCCTCCCAGACCATGATTGACCTGATGACCATCCGCCAGCGCAAGGGGCGGCTGGATCATTTGACCATCGGCTTCTGCGGCGACCTCAAGTTCGGCCGGACGGTGCACTCCCTCACCGCCGCGCTGAGCCAGTTCGAGGGCAACCGGTTCGTGTTCATCTCGCCCGAGGAACTGCGCATCCCGCAGTACGTCAAGGACGAGACCCTGACTCCGCTGCACCAGAACTATAAAGAGACCGCCGACCTTGAGGCCGAGTTGCCCGGGCTGGACGTACTGTACATGACCCGCATCCAGCAGGAGCGCTTTTTCAACGAAGAGGACTATCTGCGGTTGAAAGGCTGCTATGCGCTGGACGAAAAGCTGCTGCAGCTGGCACCGCCCACCATGCCGGTGCTGCATCCGCTCCCCCGCATCGACGAGATCAAGCCGGACGTGGACAACGACCCCCGCGCCGCTTATTTCGATCAGGTGCATAACGGTGTGTATATCCGCATGGCCATTATACTGGCGCTGCTGGGCATCCCCGACCCGCTGACCGGGAAAAAGGTATTGGAAAGTTTATAAATTGGAAACAGGGCTGCTGCACAAAGTAACGTGCAGCAGCCCTGTTTTTGCGTCTGGTGATTCATGAAATGAAAATTTTTCCCGCTACCCCCGCAGTGGCGGGTCTGGCACAAAAATCATGGTGCCCCGGGCAGAAAAAAGCAGCTGTGGCATCATGCAGCTGTACCCCAGCCACAGCACCGCCAGAATGCACAGCACCAAAAGCACCCTGCGCAAAAGCACCGGATGCCGGGCGGGGGAATAGCGTTTTCTGCGGTCACGCTGCATAGGCTGCGCCCTCCTTTTTCAAGGCTTTGCCCAGCTTATGCTGCGGCAGAAAGAATTGTGCACAAGCGGGGTTTGTGGTAAGATAACAGGAAAGAACCACGGAGGAACTGCTTATGCTGACCATTACACTGCTGGGCACGGCTGCCACCATGCCGCTGCCGGAGCGCGCCCTGACCGCCGCGGTGGCGGAGTGCGGCGGGCACAGCCTGCTGCTGGACTGCGGCGAGGCACCCAGACCGCTGCCCGCCGCGCCGGGGTGAACCTGATGCGCGCGGACGCCATCTGTCTGACCCACTACCACGGGGATCATATTTTTGGTCTGCCCGGGCTTTTGCAGACCCTTGGGGCGCAGGGGCGCACCCGTTCGCTGGTGCTGCTGGGGCCGGAGGGGCTTTTGGAGGTCTGGCGGGCGGTGTATGCTCTGACCGGGCCGCTGCCCTACGCGGTAAAACCGCTGGTCTGCCGCGCCGGGCAGCCTGTGGCGCTGGATGCTCTTTCGGATGGATGGCCCGCCGGGGCAACGCTGCTGCCGGTGGCAACAAAGCACCGGGTGCGCAGTCTGGGCTATCGGCTGGACTTGCCCCGGGCGGGCAGGTTCGACCCGGAAAAGGCGCGGGCACTGGGCGTACCGGTGACCCAGTGGCGGCTTTTGCAGCGGGGACAGGCTGTCCCGCTGGCAGAGCGTATGGTGCAGCCCGCCGAGGTGCTGGGCGCGCCCCGCAAGGGGCTGCGGTTCGTCTTTTCCGGCGACAGTGCGCCCTGCCCGGCGCTGGAACAGGCGGCGCAGGGGGCAGACCTGCTGCTCTGCGATGCCACCTATGCCCTGCCGGAGCAGCAGGAGCAGGCCGCGCAGTGGGGGCACAGCACCTTTGGCCAAAGCGCAGCGCTGGCGGCAAAAGCCGGGGCAAAGCGGCTGTGGCTGGTGCACTATTCCCCCATGGTCACCGACCCGGAGGAGCATCTTGCACAGGCGCAAAGCGTCTTCCCGGCGGCAGAATGCGGCTTTGACGGCAAACGCATCACCCTGCATTACGAGGAGAACGAGGAATGAAGCTGACACTTGACCCCGGGGCAGCTGCCCTGCTGGACGCCCTGCACGCGGCGGGCTACGCAGCCTATGCCGTAGGCGGCTGCGTGCGGGACAGCCTTTTGGGGCGCACCGCCCACGACTGGGACCTGTGCACCAGTGCCCTGCCGCAGCAGGTGATGGAACTGTTCGGGACAGAGCAGTGCATCCCCACCGGTTTGCAGCACGGCACGGTCACCATCAAATACGGCGGGCAGCTGTACGAAACTACCACCTTCCGCACCGAGGGCAGCTATACCGATGGCCGTCACCCGGACGCGGTGCAGTTCGTACCGGACGTGCGGGAGGATCTTGCCCGGCGGGATTTTACCATCAACGCCATGGCGTATAATGCAGCCGAGGGGCTGGTAGACCCCTTTGGCGGGCAAAAAGACCTGCAAAACGGTCTGCTGCGTGCGGTGGGCGAGCCGCAGCAGCGGTTTACCGAGGACGCGCTGCGCATCCTGCGGCTGTACCGCTTTGCCGCAAGATTCGGCTTTACGCTGGACGCAGCCACAGCCCGGGCGGCGCGGCAGCTGGCACCGCATTTGGACTGCATCTCTGCCGAGCGCATTCAGGAGGAACTGGCAAAGCTGCTGGTTGCCCCGCAGCCGGGGGCGTATCTGGAACCCGCCGTGCTGGCGGTGGTGCTGCCGGAGTTGACCCCGGCGGCGCTTGAAGCCGCAAAGCCGGTGGTGGATGCCTGCCCGGCGGGGGAGGAGAACCTGCCGGTACGCTGGGCTGCGCTGCTGGGCACTCTGGGCGAGGCCGACACCCGCCGGGTGCTCAAGCGGCTGCGCTGCTCCAACGCCTGCATCGAGGAGACCGCCGTGCTGGTGCGGGAAACGGCAGGGGAGGGCGTGTGCGGGAGCTTTCTCCTCGGACACGAATCGGGCCATTCCATCGCCCGCCCTACT
>ENA-OQED01000078-OQED01000078.1-human-gut-metagenome-genome-assembly--contig:-NODE-78-length-35654-cov-1.226447_pt1 | contig 35654 bp, 31 predicted proteins | sample MGYA00242790_ERZ504625 | MGnify/ENA primary metagenome ERZ504625 (study PRJEB26092, sample SAMD00036345) | human gut metagenome | host: Homo sapiens | study: EMG produced TPA metagenomics assembly of...
TTAAAATTTTTTTATGGAGATCAACCGCGATAAAATTCGATCCGATCAAACGATCGACGATTATTTCGATTTGGTAAAAATCGACAGAGAGGACCGTGATCGGCTCATCAAAGGCTATTCCCACGGCATGAAGAATAAAGTGCAGATGCTTTGCTTCATGATTGCCCGCCCGCCGGTCATCCTGCTCGACGAGCCGCTGACCTCCTTCGATGTGGTCGTTGCGCTGGAGATTAAGCAATTGATCCGGGAGATCAGCGCGGAGCATATCATCATTTTTTCCACGCACATTTTGCAGCTTGCCACAGATTTGTGCGACGAGATTGTGATCCTCAGCGACGGCACGCTCGAGCAGCTCGACCACGCAATGCTGGAAAGCGGAAATTTTGAAGCGCAGATTATTGAAAAACTAAAGGATGAGGACGCCCATGAATAAGACGTTCCAAACAATTTTGCAGATTAAGGCGACCGTGAATGCGAACACCTTCCTTTATTATCTCAAGCGGCTGTGGGTCATTGGCAAGCACGTGCCAGACCGGGTTTATCGGGAAGAGGGGCTTAAAAACTTTCTCGCCGTATTGACAACAGTGCTTGGGCAATTGCTAAAGCTGTTTGGCAAAGCGGTTTATCTTGGCCTGGCGGCATGGCTCCCGTTAATGCTCGCGCTGGAAAAGGGGCTGTTGGAGCCTGCGCAGGCTCCGGCGCAGCTGGTCAATATCCTGTTTTTTCTCAGCTGTGTAGTAGGCCCGATGCAGGACAGTGCGGTGTTTGGCGTGACACAGCAAAAATATATTGCGCTCAAATATATGAAAATGCCGCCGAGGCGCTATGTGTATGCGGATCTTATCATGCGCTATGTGCCGTTTTTCCTCTATTTTCTGCCGGTGCTGCTTGTGGCCTTCCTGCTTGTGGACGGAAGCGTCTGGCAGGCGCTGGGGAGCTTTGTTATGCTGTTTTCCTTCCGCTTCCTTGGCGAGGCGGTGCAGGTGTGGTACTATGAGAAAAAAGAAACGGTCCTCTCCCGCAAGGTCGGCCTTGTGTGGCTGCTCATCGGCATCTCCCTTGTGGGAGCCTATCTGCCGATTCTGCTGCGGGTAGAGCTGCCCACGATGTGGATTCTCTTCAGCATCCCCGGCGTGATCGCCATGCTTCTCATCGGCGCGGGGAGTTTTTATTATGTTATCTGGGGCTATCGGGGCTATGAAACAGCGTTCCTGCGCAGCGTCGATCAAAAGTTTTTGCTCTCTTCTATGGTGCAGGAGAGCAAATCAAGCGCGTTTTCCGATGTTGCCGTCAAGGAACAGGATCTGAAAACGGATCAAAAAGAAGTTGGGCGCCTTGTGCATTTGCAGGGCTACGCCTATCTCAATGCCCTGTTTTTTGCGCGGCACCGCCGCCAACTGGTAAAACCCGTGAAAATCCGGCTGCTTCTGATCCTTGCGGTGTTTCTGGGCGGGCTTGCCTTTGCCTTTCTCGACCCGGCAAAAGCGCAGCAGGCAGCGGGGCAGATCGTTTCCTTTCTTCCGTTTTTTGTTTTCATCATGTATTTTATGTCCGTAGCAGATAAGGCCTGCCGCGCGATGTTTTATAATTGCGATATGAGCCTGCTGCACTATGGGTTTTATCGCCAGCCTAAGGTGATTCTCAAAAATTTCCGCTTTCGTCTTTTGCGTGTGGGGCTTTATGATTTTTTGATCGGCCTTGCGCTAAGCGCGGCTGTAGCGGGCTTTTGCGCAGCCGCCGGCGCGCCGTGGGTAACGCTGGATATGGCGATGTTTACGGCTACGATCCTGCTGCTTTCCATCTTTTTCACGGTGCACCACCTGTTCCTCTACTATGTATTCCAGCCGTTTACAACGGAGTTGAATGTGAAAAACCCGTTTTACCGCATTCTAAATATGGCGGTTTACATCCTGTGCTTCATCTGCATGGAGATCCGCACGGGCAGCATGGGCTTTACGCTCATCGTGCTGGGCTTCACAGCCGCCTATATTGCTGTGGCGCTGATTCTTGTATATCGGTTTGCTCCGAAAACGTTTCGGGTAAAATAATGGTAGAAGAGAAAGAAGATCTAGCGTGGAAAAATAAATTTTTCAAGTGGGAGTTTGTCCCTTCCGGTTGGCACAACCGGGGTTTTCTCTTCGCCGGAGCCGGGTAAATTCCAGTCTGTTCGAAAGGGTGGATTGTGTTATGAAACTGTTAGCGATTGAATCCTCCTGCGATGAAACGGCCGCCGCCGTGGTGGAGGATGGAAGAAAGATGCTTTCCAATATCATCGCGTCCCAGGTGAAGGAGCATGTTCGCTTTGGCGGCGTAGTGCCGGAGATTGCTTCCCGCATGCATGCGGAGGCTATCTCCGGCGTGACCCGTCGGGCACTGGCGCAGTCCGGCGTGCCGCTGGAGGCGTTGGATGGGATTGCCGTAACCTATGCGCCAGGGCTGATCGGCGCACTGCTGGTGGGGGTCAATTTTGCGAAAGGCCTCTCGCTTGCTACCGGTTTGCCATTGGTGCCGGTGCATCATCTGCGCTCGCATATCGCGGCGAACTACCTGACGCATGAAAATTTGGAGCCGCCGTTTTTATGTCTCGTCGTCTCCGGCGGGCACAGCCATTTGGTAGAAGTGCTTGACTACACCCGTTTTTCCGTCGTGGGCCGCACGCGAGATGATGCGGCGGGGGAGGCGCTCGATAAAGCGGCGCGCGCGATGGGCCTGCCGTATCCTGGCGGGCTGAATCTTGACCGCGCGGCACAGGGCGGCGATGTGCATGCCTACCGTTTTCCACACCCACATGTGGATGGCAGCCCCCTTGATTTTAGCTTTTCCGGTCTGAAAACTGCGGTGGTTAACCTGATTCATAATGCGACGCAAAAAGGGGAAAAACTACCTGTGAAGGATTTGGGCGCAAGCTTTCTTTCCGCCGTGGTAGATTGCCTGTGCGACAATACAGAACGGGCGGCCGTTGAGCGTGGGCATCAAAAAATTGTGCTTGCAGGCGGTGTGTCGGCAAACTCGGTTTTGCGCGGGCGGATGGAAGCGCTCTGTGCCCGGCACGGCTGGCGGCTGTTTATGCCGGAAATTTCCCTCTGTGGGGATAATGCTGCCATGGTCGGCGCGCAGGGCTTCTATGAGCTGAGAGCGGGCAATGTGGCGCAAATGGATTTGAATGCTTGCGCGACAATGCCAATTGAGGCCTGAAATCGGCCGTTTTGCGCCTGATTTTGCAGGATTTCCGTCGTAGTTATTCATTTCAACGGAATAATTTGGCCCCTTATGACAAAGATTTAACATTTTAACGATTGATTGTTCACATCTGAGCGTGTATAATAACGAACAGTAGCCTAATAACGGCGGGAACCTTTTCCGCCTTACCCGAAGAAGTGAAAGGAGTTTACTATGATGGACGCACTTACCACGAACAAAAGTGTCCTCAGCTGGATTGAAGATAAGGTCAATCTGGTTAAGCCCGACAAGATCGTCTGGATCGACGGCTCCAAGGAGCAGATCGAGGCGCTGCGCGCAGAGGCTTGCTCGACGGGCGAAATGATTAAGCTTAATGAGGAGAAGCTGCCGGATTGCTACCTGCACCGCACCGCTGTCAACGACGTTGCCCGTGTGGAAGCCCGCACGCTGATCTGCTCGAAGAAAGAAGAAGACGCCGGCCCAACCAACAATTGGATGGATCCGGAAAAAGCCTATAAAATGCTCTATGACATCGCGCGCGATGGCTATAAGGGCCGCACGATGTATGTGATCCCTTATTCGATGGGGCCTGTCGGTTCCCCGTTCTCCAAGATCGGCATCGAGCTGACCGACTCGATCTATGTTGTGCTCAACATGTCCATCATGACTCGCGTTGGCAAGAATGTGCTGGAAGCGCTTGGCGACAGCGACGACTGGGTGCGCGGCCTGCACTGCAAGTGCCAGATCGATGAAGAGAAGCGCTATATCTGCCAGTTCCCGGAGGATAACACGATCATCTCCGTTAACTCTGGCTACGGCGGAAACGTGCTGCTCGGCAAGAAGTGCTTTGCACTCCGCATTGCTTCCTACCTTGGCCGCAAAGAGGGCTGGCAGGCAGAGCATATGCTGATCCTCGGCATTGAGAACCCGCAGGGCGAAGTGAAATATATCTGCGCTGCGTTCCCGTCCGCCTGCGGCAAGACCAATCTCGCAATGCTGATCCCGCCGGAGGGATATAAGAAGAAGGGCTATAAGGTCTGGTGCGTGGGCGACGACATCGCCTGGATCCGCAAGGGCCCGGATGGCCGCCTGTATGCCATCAACCCGGAGAACGGCTTCTTCGGCGTAGCGCCCGGCACCAACGACAAATCTAACCCCAACGCGCTCGCTTCTACGAAGAAGGGTACGATTTTCACCAATGTGGTGCATAACCTCGATGACAACACCGTATGGTGGGAAGGCCTTGATAAGAATCCGCCGGCGAACGCCGTCGATTGGAAGGGTAATCCCTGGAACGGGCAGACGTCCGACGTCAAGGGCGCGCATCCCAACAGCCGTTTCACTGCTCCCGCTGTGAACTGCCCCTGCATCAGCCCCGAGTTTGAAAATCCGCGGGGCGTGCCGATCTCTGCATTCGTCTTTGGCGGCCGCCGCGCAAAGCTCGCTCCGCTGGTGTATCAATCCCGCGATTGGAACCACGGCGTGTTCGTAGGCTCCATCATGGCTTCTGAAACGACGGCGGCAGCAGCAGGCGCGGTAGGCGTAGTCCGCCGCGACCCGATGGCGATGCTGCCCTTCTGCGGCTATAACATGGCTGACTATTGGCAGCATTGGATCGATATCGGCGCAACGCTCGACGCTGACAAGGCGCCGAAGATCTTCAACGTCAACTGGTTCCGTAAGGATGACGAGGGCAACTTTATGTGGCCAGGCTTCGGTGATAACCTGCGTGTGCTTGAGTGGATCATTAAGCGCTGCGAGGGCAAGGTAGACGCGGTGGAAACCCCGATTGGCTATGTGCCGGATCCGAAGGTATTAACCTCGAGGCCTTGAGGGCGAAGTGACAATCGACTCCCTGAAGAGCATGCTGGATGTGGATAAGGCGCTTTGGAACGATGAGGCGGAAGGTATTGCCGAATTCTATGCAAAATTTGGCGACAAGGTTCCGGCAGAGCTTCAGAAGGAGCTTGCTAACCTGAAAGAGAATCTCCAGTAATCCTCCGTTTTGAAAAAAGCGAAATAATACGCAAAGGGTCGCCCCAGTTGGGGCGGCCCTTTGCGGCTTTTTCGGGGTGCGAAGCCCGTGTGTAACCACCATGTTTTCAATATGGATTTGTAGCATATTATAATAGCGTGGCGTAGGGCAGATGATTGCCTTGCGCCACGCCTGCTTTAGTTTCGGCCATGCATGACACAAGGAGGAGGTTCTTTTGGTTGCAGCTGCCCAGCTTTCCTGATAAAATAAAGAGAAATATTTGGAGAGGACGATTCGATGAAACAGGCGGTTTTGATTATGGTTGATACGCAGCGGCAAGATATGCTCAGCTGTTATGACGCCGATGCGGCCCCTACGCCCGTGCTTGATGCGCTCGCGCGCGAAGGGATGCAGTTTACCAATGGATACACCTGCCAGCCGGTTTGCGGCCCGGCGCGGTCCGCGATTTTTACAGGGCTTTACCCGCATTCCAACGGGATGATAGCAAACTCGATGCAACTCGGCGCAAACACCAAAACGGCTGGGGAATGGCTCAGCCCGCATGGGATTGAATGCGGCTATATCGGCAAGTGGCATCTCGACGGAGGTGATTATTTCGGCTACGGGAGATGCCCCACGGGCTACAATCCGACGTATTGGTACGATATGCGCAATTTCCTCGACGAGCTGACCGAGGAAGAGCGGAAAAAGAGCCGCCAGCCGATGCAGACCCGCCTCGACGATCCCAAGGAGGAGGATACCTATGCCCACCGCTGCGCGGACCGTGCCATCCGCTTCCTGGAGGAATTCCGGGAGAAGGATTTCTTCCTGACTCTGTCGCTCGATGAGCCGCATGATCCGAGCGTGTGCCCGCGACGGTTTGTGGAGGCGCTCAAAAAGCAGAAGCTGAAATTTCATAGAACGCCGAATGTAAAATACAAGCTGAAAAACAAGCCTGACCATCAGGCAATCTGGGCGAAGGAGAGCGGCAAGCTCCCCTTCTGGGGCTTGCAAAAGGCGCTACAGCGGGGGATGCTGGCCTGCAACCTTTTTTGCGACTATGAGATCGGCAGGGTGTTGGATAAGGTGCGGGAGCTGGGGCTCGATCCACTGGTGATTTACACGGCGGATCATGGGGATATGTTCCTCTCGCATGGCATCATGGGCAAAGGCTGCGTGATGTATAACGAGGTCACGCGCGTGCCGTTCCTGATGAAGGGCGGCGGCTTTGCGCAGGGGAAAAATACAACCCCGGTTTCCCACATTGATCTGCTGCCCACTCTGATGGCGCATTTTGGCGTGCAAGTTCCAAAGATGATGCAGGGCAGCCCGCTGCAAGGCATAGGCTGTGATGAAAAGCGCGACATTTTTATTGAATTCACACGCTACGAGGTGGATCACGACGGCTTCATGGGCTTTCAGCCCATCCGCTGCATCTTTGACGGGCGGTATAAGCTGGTGATTAACCTGATGACCTCGGACGAACTCTATGATTTGCAAGAGGACCCCTATGAGCAGGAAAACCTGATTCTGGACAAAGCTTACGCAAAAATCCGCAACAATTTGCATGACAGGCTGATCGAGCAGATGAACGTAACACGGGATGTGTTCCGGGGCTATTACTGGCATTGCCGCCCATGGAGGCCGGAGGTGAAGCCGAGCTTCCGCCATACGGGCTATACCCGGCAGCTGGAGGAAGAGGACTTTACCCAGCTTGATTACAGCACGGGCCTGCCGATGCAGGGCGCAACGAGAGTCAAATAAAAAAGCAAAGAGCCCGCTGCGAAATGCTTTCATTTCGCAGCGGGCTCTTTCACGCGCTCGCAGTAAACGAGATAGCGTTGCCGCGTGGTGGGGTAGGGGTGGCAGGTGACAAGCGTGAGCAGGTCGCGGCCAGGCTGGATCAGCACCTTCTGCATTTCATCCGGCGCGATGATCTCTGTGTCCGTCACCCGGTAGTGCAGCACCTCGCGGAAGTTGGAGAGGGTCACCTCGTCTCCCTCTTCCAGTTGGTCGATATGGAGGAACATCTCCTGTGATGCAAGGCCGCGGTGCGCGGCGATGACAGCGTTGGTATCGGCCCCGCCGATGGGCAGCGAGGTTTGGGAAAGATGCGCAGCCCCTTTGCGCAGGTTTTCACGGCTTGCACCCAGATAGACCGGCAGTTGAACGCCAAGCTTCGGGATGGAGAGATAACCCACGATATTATCCGGCAGCCCAAATTGCTTTAAATCAAAGCTCGGTTGCTCATAAGCAAAGGGGTCGGTCAGCTTTTGTCCCTCGCTGTATAGCCGCTTGTTATAGGCCTGCATTTGCCGATAAAGCTCCTCCAGAGATGCATCGGCGGAGGGGTTCGGTTGTGATTGCTCGGAGCCGTAGCGCTGGCTGTCGATCGATTGGAGCGTATTGCGCGCCCAATTGCTCAAAACCGGATAGCACACAAGCCCAAGCCCCAACAGGAAGAGCAGAGCCGCGGCGATGCGCAGCCGCTTTTTTCGCGATGCTGTCATGCGCGCGGCCCCTTCCTTTTTTTCTTTTTCGCAAGCAGGATGATGCAGAGGGCGAGCAGGCATGCGGCGGCAATGGCGGCCAGAATCCACGGCCAGACGGCTTGTTCTGCCTGTGGCTGCACCTGAACGGCAGCGGCAGGTGCAGCCTCTTCGCCCGGCGGAGGTGTGGCAATTCGATGGCCGCGCACCAAAAGCCGATGCGAGTTGATCATATAGGGCGTGCAGGTCATCAGCGTCACATAATCCTTGCCGGGGACGATCTGCAAATCCGCTAGATTATCCGGCTCGATCACCTTGATTTGATCCACCTCATAGGCGAGCGTTTCATCCAACATATGGATGTAAAATTGGGCGCCCTCCTTGAGCTTTGGCAGCTTGTTGAACAGGGTGGAGGAGGGCAAGCCGCGGTGCCCCATCAGCACCGCATGCGTGCTTTCGCCGCCTATGGGCAGGGAGGAGCTCTCCAGATGGCCCACGCCCATCTCCAAAACCAGGTCGCTGGTGCCGTGATAAATCGGGAGGTTCACGCCAATTTCCGGAATTTCCAGATACCCCATCACATCCTGAAAGGAGAGCAGGCTATAATAGCCTGCGGTGGGCTCCTGCCCATCGGCCTGCGCCGCAGGCTGGGCCAGCTGGCCGTTATAGGCCCGTGCTTCCTCTTTCTTTTGTTCCAGCTGCGCGGCGTTTTCCGCTACCTGGCTGCGGTAGTCGGCAATGGCTTTGCTGTGGCTCCAATCCTCTACCTTGCTGCTGACGATGGGGTAGAGGATTAGCCCTAGCCCGATCAGGAAGAGGAGCAGGAAAATGCTGTTTTTCCATTTTTTCATGCGCGTTCGCCCTTTGCGTTTTGTTGCAGTGGTTTGGAATGGTTTGTGTGCCGGCGGGGAAGACTGATATCAGCCATTCCGGACGGAAAGCTTCCCCGCACGGCCTCCGCTTGGAAGGCGGCCGGAAATAATATCAATCACTTTCTTTCAATCCACCGCAGGCCGGGCGGTTGAACGGCCGGCCTGCGACTACCTGCGCGATGCTTGCGCGGCTATGATAACGACAAAATTTCAACCCACGCCCCGTCCGGGGCGGCAGAAGGCCGCCTGAAAAGGATTTTTTCTTAGCATTTCTTTCAATCCACACGCTTTCCAGCATGACGGATGGCTTCAAAGGCTGCCGCGTTTTGTGCGCGGCAGCCTTTTCATGAGAAGCTTACACAGAAGGGAACAGGTCGCATTTGTTCCTGTGCGTTATGTGTTTCGGCTTTTAGGCTTCTGTGGCTTTCTTTTTGCGGGAGCGGATGTATAGCAGCGCCGCAGCGCCCATCAGAGCGATACCGCTGATGGTGAAGATCAGCGTGCCGATGCCGCCGGTGATCGGGAGGGAAACATTCGCCGTGTTGAGGATGGTGACCTCAGCGGTATAGTCTTTCTCAGTGCCCTCGATCGTAACCTCTACAACGCGGTTCAGCTGCTTGTAACCCGCAGGAGCCTTGGTCTCGACTAGGTAATAGGTGCCAGCGTTCATTGCGGAGAGGAGAAGCTTTGCATCAGCTGTGGTTGTGCCCGTGTAGAGCGCCGAGCTGAGGTCAAGCTCGCTACCCTCTTTAATCGCCGTTACCACTGCCTCGGCAGCGGCTTTGTCGGTGAAGAGTGCGAACTCTGCGCCAGCAAGCTGTTCGCCCTTGAAGTTCACCTTGTTGATCTCAACGCCATAGATCGTGGTGGAGACGGTAGCCTCATCTGTAAATGGTTCGCCTTCCTCAGCGATTGCGTTGAGCGTTGCCGTGTTGGTGACTTGGCCGAGCACAGCACCCTCGTTGATTGTGGAGCTGAAGGTGATCTCAAGTGCCTCATAGCCCACAACTTTTTCCATGCCAGCAGCGGTCAGCGCAACGGTGAACTTGTTGGTGTTCGCGGAGTCAATCGTTAACGTGTAGTCCTCGCCCTTCGTCAAGGTAAGAGCCTCAGCGCTCTCCTTTGTAGCCTTTACCGCGATCGAATTGCTGGCCAGCGTGACCTGATTGGGGACAGGGTCAACGATTTCATACTTCTGATAGGTTGCAATGTTGGCGGGGAGATCAGTCGTAACCGTCCAATTCACGCCAGTAGCGCCCTCGGTCTTTACCGATTTTGCGATTGCATTATCGCTCAGCGTTTCGTAGTTCACGACGTTGCCCACATTTACAACTGCATCCGTTTGGCTGCCTTTTACAATGGAGAAGAAGTGCGGGGTTTTATCCAGCGCATGACCAGTAGGCGCCTTGACCTCGATCAATGCATAATCGCCCACAGGGATATTGGTGAATTTCACAAGACCGCTTGCGTCACTCATGCATAAGCATTGCCTGTGTAAGTAGCATCAGTAGAGGGAGTGGCAGGGATTACGGCCTCTGTCACGAGCACAGGGTTGCTATCCTGCATAACCAGCGTGTAATCATCGCCACTCTTCGTAGCCTGATACAGGCCGAAGATCGCGCCAGGAAGCGCTTCCTTATCTTCGCCGACCTTATTGAGGGTCACCGTGCCGCGCGTGGTGAAGTTCTTCGGGTAAACATAAACGTCAGCCATCCAGCCGTCTCCCGTGGGGTTCGTCATCGGAAGATCGACGCAGAAGGGGGCGGTGCGGGTCGTGACATAGGCGGGGGCATCCGTCTCAACGATCAGATAGCGCTGATACATCTTGAGATTATCAAACACCAAAACGCCATCCTGACCTTCGACGGTATCCGTTGTGCCCTCGTCCACCTTATTGGCTTCAATCGCGACATTGGACACATCGCCATTCTCAGGAACGGTGTAGTTCGGATCCACTTTGTAGATCGTAAACGTAACGCCATTCAGCCTTTACCGGCAGAAGTAATATTCTCTACCTCTGTGCCATCGTTTTTCAATGCGGGATCGGGATAGCTGCTGTTTTCGTCGCGATCCAGTTTGGTGATCGTGATGGAGCCCGTCTCAGGGAGGTTGTCAGAATTATAAACATTATCGTATGTCGCCACTACGCCGGTTGCGAGCATGGTTGCCGCCATGAGGAGGGCAAGCAGCAGGCAGCCGACTTTTTTCCATGAAAGTTTTTTCATGATGTACTCCTTTCAATCTCTTTTCCGTATTTTTTGTTGCCCGGGGTCTTTTATCTGCCGGAGCGATTCCCCCTTTCGCATATTCCTACCCTGCCCGGTGTTATTCCTCCCCCTTTTTGCGCTGCTTGAAATATAAGAGGGCAGCCGCGCTTGCGAGCGCCAGCCCGCCGGCGGAGAACCAGATAGCGCCCATGCCCCCCAGCAACGGGCAGCTTCTCTTGCTCTTTATTAGGAATGGTAGCGGCCTCGCCGGTAGAATCCTCTCCTTCGCCGCCGGACGGCAATTGGATTTCATCGATCTTATCGCCCTCGACGTTATAGAAGGTTACCATGCCGGCTTCGACCGTTACTCGAACAGGGTCAGTTGGGAGCTTGTAGCCTGCCGGGGCCTTTACCTCATAGAGCAGGTAGTTTCCAAATGGGATATCCGTGAAGGTGGCATTGCCATCTTGGCCGGTGGATTCGCCGTTATCCTGATAGGTGGGGTAGAGGGGCTTATCCACATTGGAATCCTTCACCCAGTCATCACCAGCAGGCCACAGCTCAAACTTCGCCCCCGCCAGCAGCGTATCATTCGAGTCCGCATCCACCTTGGTGAAGGTGAAGGATGCCACCTTCAGCGCATTGGTAATGGTGACGGTGGTTTGTTTGCTTGCTGTCACTGTGAGCGGAATTTGGCCTACTGCCTTGCCGTCATCGGTGGAAACAGAGTCTTTTTCCGCGTCCTCAATGGCGTATGCCTCCTCTGCATATTCGGGGGCGAGATTGACCTCGTCTACTTCAAAAGTAGTGCCCCATGGAAGTGGCATAATATAGATGGTTTCACCCGCCCGCATTTTAACGTAGCCCTGATCATCGGCTTGTTTCGGGTTTTCATTATCAATGCCGCCGCCTTGGGTTTGGCCGTAATAGACGCCGCTTGCATAGGGTTCGCCGCCGATCTTGATCGCCACGGTGAATTCGTCATCAGAGCTATGGCCGGGGGCCATTTCTTTTGTGATGACGAGGCTGTTCGCATTTTCAGCGTAAATGGTCATTTCGAAAGGGCAAAAGGCGCTTCACCGACGATGAGATCGTCTACCCGATGCCCAATCACATTGCCGTGGTCATCGTAAACTTTTGTAACAGTATCCACAGAGGTAATTTCGTATTGGTCTGAATACGCGCCCAGCTCTGTCACTCGGTATTGCGTGGTGGCCTTTACCTTATCCGGAAGCTCCGCATATTGATTGTGCTGCAAGGTGAATTTGCCGTGTGTTGTGCTGCCCTCGCTGATGAGTTCTGCATCCGGAGCGCCAGGCGTACCGCGGTAAATCTTATAGCTGCCGCTATAAGGGGCATAGTCGCCATATGGCTGGCCGTCCTTATCCAGCGGTTTCACCTCTACCAAGAAATCAAACTTTGCATCGGAAAAATCAGGAACATTGGCTTTGGTAATTTGTTTGCCCACATAGATCGTATCATCCGGGATGGATTGCAGGTTAAATTTGATCTTGCAGTTGGAGCCGCCTGCGCCGCGCTCTAAGTAGTAGTAGTTGAAGGTGTGCGTGGTGTAATCCTTGAAAATCCACTGGCCCTTTTCGTTTTTCTCGAAGTTGTCGCGGAGATATTCATAAGATGCACCGTTGCGCCTCATGATGTTATAAAGGTTTTCTATTTTTTGATTATTGTTAGCTTCGTTTCCATTGACGTGCTCAATATACACCTCGCCGTCTGCAAAGTTGACGCTGCCCTCATAGGCGTCGTGGATACCGCCCATATCGAGCACTAAAATGCCGTCGATGAAGAGCCACACATCATCGTCGCCGCGGAACTCAAAGACCATATCCTGCTGCCGGTTGTTCCGGTCGGTGACCTTGCCATTTTTCGGCTGTAGGAATTGAAAATCCATCGTCATGCCGAAGTGGAAGTTTGCATTCCCACGCAAACTGTTTCCACGCTGGTCATCCAAATCATTGAAAGGCAAAAATTTGGGGTCGCTGGGCGCAGTCGCATTTTCCTTATAAGGCACACGATAAACGTTGAAATAATTATTTTCTTCGCGGTCTGTCTTTATGGATGCAAAGTTTTTCTCTGAGTCGTAGTAGTAATAGCCGTCATTATCGAGCTGGAACAGGTAGTTGACGTCCTCATATGCCGTCGTCATCGCATAGTTGAGGCCAGCATTATCAGGGTTAAACAGCTTACTGAAAGATGGATTGCTATTGAAAGTCCACGTCTGTCGGCCAGACTGATACGTTGTTGTCAGCTGGGGGTAGCCATCCTCACCAAGCTCGCCCTGTAGGATGCCCTGATAAACGCCACCGTTGGCCTGTGTGTACGAATTCCAGCCGATATCATTGTTAACGTCAATAGCCCCTGACCCTGTAAATGTAAACCAGTTTCTCCTATTATAGTTAAAAAGCCTATTTGCTCTTGAGCCGTCGTAATCAAACAAATTGATATGCACGCCCTTTGAGAGCGTATCTTCAGTCTCAACTGTATCGGGCGTTGCCCTTGGCGCTGCCGCCGCAGCGGCGCTTGCCATGCTCTGCTCCCTGTGGCCTGTGGACGAGGCCTCTGCCCCCTCCGACGGGGCGGCGCTTTGCGGGGCAAGATTCTCCGCCGCCAGATTTTCCGTGGCCAGGCTTTCCACGGCAGAGCCGCTTTCCACCGCGCCCCCCGCATAGGCGCTCGTCAATAGCATCGCCGCAATCAGTGCCAGCGCGCAGAGCCTGACCAAAATCCGGCGATGCGGGCCGCTTGATCTTTGCTTGCTCATTTGTTTTTCCTCCTTGCTGTATTTCATGCTACAGTTCCATTTCATTCCTTGTTTTATCTTGATAAAGCGCCTTGTGATCAGGGCTTTTTTGCATATTCGAAAATCCCGTTTCAGCGGATGATCTATAGAAAAGCGGAAAGGGAAGAGGTGTGAAGACCCTTCCGGTGTAACGGACCGGAGACGCACATGGCGTTTTCCGCTTTTCTGGCTGTTCAAAGCAGGGGCGGCAGCGGCAATGCGATGGAAGCATGCCGCTGTGTTTCATGCGGGTGTTTTTGTGATCAGGGTTTTTCTGCATATTCGAAAATCCCGTTTCAGTTGATGATCTATGGAAAAGCGGAAAGGGGAGAGGTATGAAGACCCCTCCGGCATAACGGACCGGAGACGCACATGGCGTTTTCCGCTTTTCTGGCTGTTCAAAGCAGAGGTGGCAGCGGCAATGCGATGGAAGCATGCCGCTGTGTTTCATGCAGATGTTTTTTTTGGTGGATCGGAATCGTTGCTGTCGATGGAGGCGAGCGCACGCAAGATCGCCAACTCTCCCATCTGATACCGTTCCTCCAGAGATCGAAATAAGGCGTCAAATTCTTTTGCAGAAGTATCTTTTGATTGTGTCATAAACTCACCTGCTTTTTTTCGTATGAGTTGTAAACTCAATATACCATGTTTAACCTGTGTTGTCAACGAATATATTAGCGTAAAATTGTGTTTCCGATAATTTTTACTCATGGATTGTGTTATACTAATCCAAAAATCCGCGTAGCATATCGTTTTCCTTTTGTATGGATTTCACCCTTCTTTTCCATTTTGGTCAAGCGTGATTTCTGGTATGATAGCTTCAAACAAAGTTTGAAGCATTGGAAAAATGTCTGTCGGCGCAAAACGCCTCCTGCCGCGGTGCGGCAACGCCATTTTTGCAGAGGAAGCTTTGTGTGTGGTATGATCATTGGCGGTACGGCCACGGGCGGGTTTGTTACAATCACAGAAGCTATTTGGCTCCGCACAATGTTGGAGGGATGCGGGGCCTGTGGTAGTGCTGCATTTCTATTTTGAAAGAAGGGGTATCAGTTGAAAGACCGTATCAAGGCGATTCGGATCGCTTTAAAGCTGTCACAGAGAGAATTTGGCGAGCGGCTGGGTGTGAGCGTGATGTTATCAGCAACTTGGAATACGGCAGGGTTCAGCCGAAGGAATTGCTGCTCAGGCATATTTGTGAATTATACAGCGTCAACGAGGAATGGCTATTCCATGGTGAGGGCAGAATGTTCGCAGGCGATTCGTGCCCTGATCAACGGGTAGAGGAAGCGCTTCGTATTTTTAAATCCCTGCGGCCTGCGTTTCAGGATTATGCATTAGAGCAGATCAGGAGCTTGGTGAAGCTACAGGAGAACAACAAGCCGGAACAATAAGCGGCGCCAGAGCCGCCTGATGATGCATGAAAAAACAGGGCCGTCTCCCTTTTGAATAAAAGGAGGGAGCGCCCTGCGGCGGTTTGATGCAAGAAGGGAAACGGAAAAACAAGGGGCTGCAAAATGTTTTGCATTTTGCAGCCCCTTGTTTTTTTCATGCGATGCGCTTTGCAACAGCTTTTTTTGCTCCTCTATTTCGGAAAGCTTAGCAATAATATTGCGCCTGTGCGTTCCACAGCTCATAATACGCACTGGATGGATCGCGGATCAGCTCCTCGTGCGTGCCAAGCTGAACAAGCTCGCCCTGCTGGAACACCGCGATGTGTTTGCAGAACCGGCAGGAGGATAGGCGATGGGAGATGTAGATCGCCGTTTTATCGCCTACCAGGCGGTTGAATTTGGAATAGATTTCATATTCTGCGATAGGGTCGAGCGCGGCCGTCGGCTCATCAAGCACAATAAACGGCGCGTTTTTATACAGCGCCCTGGCAAGGGCGAGTTTTTGCGCCTCACCGCCGGAAATCTCCACGCCGGTTTCCTCCACATCCTTGTAAAGATAGGTATCAAGCTGCTGCTCCATCCCGCGGACGTCGTCCGCGATGCCCGCTTCCTCCAGACAGGCCCAGACGCGCGCTTCCTCGTATGTATCGGCGACGGAGACATTCTGCGCCAAAGGGAAGGAGAACATGCTGAAATCCTGAAATACCACGGAGAAGAGCTGCCGATAAGCGGCATCGTCATATTCGCGGATATTGACGCCGTTTAAAAGAATTTCGCCCTCCTGTGGGTCGTAGAGGCGGCATAGGAGCTTGATGAAGGTCGTCTTTCCGGAGCCGTTGCGCCCAACGACGGCGAGCTTCTCTCCATTTTCCAGCTTAATAGAGAAATTCTTCAGCGCATAGGTTTCCGATTCCGGGTATTTGAAGCTAACATTGCGGAATTCAATGGAGACCGGCGTATCCATCTGTGGCAGGAGCGTGCCGTCCTGCTTGCCGGATTCGGTGTGGAGGATGTCAAAATAATAATCGAGTGTGGGGATAATCTGCGGGATTTGCCCGGTGGTGTTTGCAATGGCGGTAACGCCCTGCACCACCTGCATGAAGCTGCCCGTATAGCATACGAGGCTGCCAATGCTGAATAGGCCGATGAGCCCCTTGAGCCCGATAAAAAGGTAGATGCCGAAGCCGATCACCGCGCCGATGATTGCGATCAGGGAGCTGGATTTGGCGCTGTTGGCGGCGATTTTTTTCTGGATAGCAATCCCCTCGTTGAGCAGCTGCTGCGTGGCGTCCTTTTCAATAATCAGCTGCTCCTGATAGGTGCGGATCTCTTTGCCGGTTTTATAGTCGGCTATCATTTCTGTGTAATAGTCGTATAACCGATCGAGCCCCATATACTGCTCGCTCAAACGGAACCATTCCTTGCTGATTTTGCGGCTGATGATCAGGATGATCCCCACCGCGACCCCAATGGCGGCGAAGAGGGCAACCGCAAACCATGGCGATTCTACAAAGGTTTCGCCGCCCTTGAAGCTGATTTTGAGCAGGGGGAAGAGCAAAACCAGGGCAAACGCCAGAGTGGTTGCGCCCGATACCCAATGGGAGAGCATCCAGCTCAGGCGGTAAAGGGAAGATCCTGCTTTATCCATCGCCTCCTGATGCTTATGCAACAGGGTTTGGAAAGCGGGGCTTTCCAGTTTTTCATAATCCAGCGTATAGAGCTTGCGGATGACCTCGCCGCGTTCCTTATTATAGAGAAGGCCGCGCGACATATAGTAACGGTTCTCCAGCGTGCGGGAGGTAATGAACAGGAACAGATTGATCGCCAGCGCCAGGGCAACGAATAGGCTCAGGGTTTTCATCTCCCGTGTGGTGGAAAGAATATCGATGATCCGGGAGGAAAAATAAAGGTTTACAAAGGGAAGTGCGGCTTTGGTAACGCCGCTTGTCAGCGTCAGCGGGATCAGCTGCGGCTCAAGCCGATGGATTTCCCGGAAGCCTCTCCCGATTTTTTGGAGTGTGGTCATCGCTTTCATATTAATCATTATTCCTTTCCGGCTGTTTTGTGCGGTTTTGCAAAGCAAAATTGCCGCCGCTGTTTTTGCGGCAAAGGCACAAAACTCCAAGTTTGAAAGTTTACTTTCAAACTATGGCCTCCTCTCGTTCGGCCTGCGCGGTATGTTCTTCTTTATAGTAATGGCTTTGAATTTGGAACATGCGCCAATAGGCGCCGTGCATCGCCATCAGCTCCTCATGGGTGCCCATTTCAGCAATCCGGCCGTCTGCGATGAAAAGGATCCGGTCGCAGAAGCGGGTGGAAGAAAGCCGGTGAGAAATGAAGAAAGAGGTTTTATTGCTTGTCAGCGCATTGTATTTTTGATAGAGTTCATTTTCTGCAATCGGGTCGAGCGCCGCGGTGGGCTCATCGAGCACGAGCACCGGCGCGTCGTGATAAAGGGCGCGCGCAAGCAGGAGCTTTTGCTGCTCGCCGCCGGAAAGATTCACGGCGTTTTTTATGCACTTGCTTGACCATTTGTGTTTTGCCCTTTTCCGGCAGTTGCTCAATACGCTCCCATATCCCGGCTTGCTTGAGCACAAGCGTGAGCCGGCCATAATCGATCTCTTCCTCTTCGCACAAGCATACATTCCGATCGATGGACATCGGCAGGAAGTTATAATCTTGATATACGGCGGAGAACAAGGAATAGTAGGCGTCCCGCCCGTAGTCGGAGGAGGGGATTCCATTTACTAACACGCGGCCGCTCGTCGGCTGGTAAAAACCGCACAGGATTTTGATACAGGTGGTTTTGCCAGCGCCATTTTCACCAACGATGGCAATCTTTTCACCCGGCTGGACAGTAAAGCTCATTTGCTTAAGCGTTAGGCTTTGCTGCCCTGATAGCGGAAGTCCACGTTTTCAAAGGTGATGGAGCAGGGCTGCGCCCCTTTGGCGGGCAGGGCAGAGGCGCTTTGCAGCCGTGGGCGGTCCGGCATTTCTAGAAACGCGCGAAAGTGGTCGCATTCCGTGGCCACCATATCAAGATTTTGAAGCTGCTGTGTGATGCCGAGAATCCATGCCGCAAATCCTGTGACAATGCCGAAATAGAAGATAAAGTCGGAAACACCCATTGTTCCTGCTAAAACACTGCCGATCAGATAGATGTAGGCCACTGCTTCGCGCAGCATGGAGAGCAGCGCACGGCCCGCGCTGAACGTGAACACCTGCCGCGTATATTTGCCGATCACTTTGGTGTAGGTAGCAGTCAACTGCGCAAGGATGAGCAAAAACCAATCTCCGGCGCCATAGAGGCGGATATCCTTGCCGGCGGAGAAGTTGTGCGCGTTTTTATAAAGGTAATCAAACCGGACCCAAAGGGGATTGTTTTTTTTGCGCGTATCCAGTTCCGCCTTGGCAGTGTAGCGCACTAGGAAGAACTCCCCGACGCATGTAACAGCAATCAACAGGAGCATAGTGGGGCGCAGCGCGGAAAGAACCGCGAGGTAGGAGACGATACCGGTGGCATTGGCGCAGAGGCTCACGATAATTTCATACAATGCCTGGCTATCGGAATAACGCCCATACAGCGCAAACCCACGGCCGCGTTCGAATTTTTCCCTGCCTTCCATACTTTCCATGTTTTCATAATCGGCCGTCATAGCCTTGCGAAAGGTGAGGATACTGTAGCGGATCGCTGCCGCTTGGGCGACGCCGGTCATTTTGCCCTGTAGAAACGGATCGATCCAGCTCAGTGCAGCGACCAGAGCCGACATGACTGCAATCAGCCCGATCATGGTGGGAACCGATACATTCTGTGTAATGCAGTCGATCATTAATTTGGGGATGAGTGCCGTAAGCATCGGCAACAACACCAATGCTGGAACACGCAGCGCACAGAACCATATGCTTTTTCGATCCCATTCCCACCAATTGTGCAGCATATACCGCACATTTTCTCGCGAGGAATGCAATTTTTTCTCCACTGGATGCGCCTCCTTAGGATTCAATTTGCAACAATACGAAGAACCGAACATTCGTATCATAGCGTATAGAATATAAAAAGTCAAGTAAATTTAACCAATAATTTAAAACTATTGTTAATAAAATAAATCAATTGATTAAATAATTGACAAACATGATAAAAAATCGAACAACTCTAGATGTTGCGAATTGAATTTTTAATCATAATTATAAAAAATAGCCGGTAGCTATATAAATGATTATATTATATATTTATGAGATGATGATATTAGGAAGGTTGGATTTGTTACTCGCTTCGCTCGTAATAAAAAATAGCCGCTGGTTTTCTGCATGGATGGGCAGTGTGTATATTTACGATCTGTGTAGTTATGGAGGGCTTTGCTTTGTTACTCGCTTCGCTTCGTAATAAAAAATAGCCGTGAGCCGACTGCTTGCGCGAGGTTGCGGCAGGCCTTGCCTCGAAACCGGGTCTTCGGTTGATGTGGGAAGCACCGCAGGGGCGAACTGCGTTCGCCCGCTTTTGATCCTTGTGTAAACAAATGCGGATTACCGTGATAACCCTGGATTGTAGGCGAACACAGTTCGCCTCGAACACAGTTCGCCCCTACGCCGTCAAAAAATAGCGGGTAGCTGGCGGTTTCCTTTGCCTTTTATGAAAAAAGATACATGATGGGAAGCGGCAAAGTCACTGCCGGAAGCACAGAAGAGAACACAAACAATACTTTTCTCGTTTATTTACTTGTTTTTTCATGTTCAGCATGATAAAATAACATGAAACTAGACAGAAAAGGAGCGATATGTATGGGGAAATTGAATCAAATCGACAAAAAGGCCGAAAGTAAAGGCTCAGGCGTGGTAACGCTTTGGCAATTTATTAAGTTTATCTTTGTGAGCTTGGGCGCCTGCATTGTGCAGTTTGGGTTGGTGAACCTACTGCCGTTGGTATTCCGCAGCCTCTATGACACACCTTGTGATTTCTTTGTGTTTCATTATCCGGTGTCGGATGGGGGGCTTGGCTATTTCCTTTCCTTTGCAATTTCCAACATAGCGGCCCAGATCGTGGCATTTTTCATTAATAAGGAAAAACCTTCAATTCCGGCGCAAATACGAAGGTTGTCCTCCCGATTTACGTTGTTTTTACCATTGCCTTGATCTGCTTCTCCCAATGGCTCAATCCCACGATATACGGTTGGATTCTCAATGAGATTGGCTGGTCGGAGGCAGCCGCAAGGAATATTGCGACGGCCGTTTGCTCCGCGTTGCAGTTCTTCCTGTATTTCCCGGTGGATAAAATTCTTTTTCATAAAAAGAAGGAAGCGGACGTAGAGGAAAAAGAGAAAGCCAAAGTCTAATTTTACCGTGCAGCCGGCTAACGCGGTGTAAAGCGGCTCAGGCGCTTTGCAGTGTCATCCGGTTTTGGATGGGAAAACACAGCGTGGCCACATGCTTTTGATTGATCGGACAGGAGGTTACATATGGCGCTGCAATATGCAGATTTGATTCAAAAAATGACGCTGGAGGAAAAGGCGAGCTTATGCTCCGGCCATGATTTTTGGCACAGTGAAGGTGTGCCGCGTGTGGGGATTCCCTCCGTGATGCTTACGGATGGACCGCACGGTATCCGTAAGCGTGCAGAGAAAACCAGTGAAAAAGGCCATTCGGTGCTGAAGGGTGCGCCCGCAATCTGCTATCCCACGGCCTCGGCCACCGCCTGCTCGTGGGATCCGGAGATGATCTATCAGATGGGGCAGGCGTTGGGGGGATGAATGCCGTAAGGAGCAAGTTTCTGTGCTGTTGGGGCCAGGTGTAAATATTAAACGCTCGCCTCTTTGCGGCCGCAATTTTGAATATTTTTCGGAAGACCCTGTTCTGGCAGGCGAACTGGCGGCGGCCTTTATCAATGGTGTGCAGAGCAAGGGGATCGGCACTTCCATCAAGCACTATGCCGCCAATAATCAGGAGACCCGGCGCATGACGGTGAATGCGGTTGTGGATGAGCGCACCCTGCGGGAAATTTACCTCGCGCCGTTTGAAATCGCTGTGAAAAAGGCGCAGCCATGGACGGTGATGTGTGCATACAACCGCTTAAACGGCGTTTACTGCGCGGAGAATAAATGGCTGCTGACCGATGTGCTGCGCGGGGATTTTGGTTTCAAGGGCCTCGTGGTAACCGACTGGGGCGCAGAGAACGATCGTGTAGAGGGCCTTTTGGCTGGCCAAGAGCTGGAAATGCCGTTCTCCGGTGGGGCAAATGACCGTGCGATTGCACAGGCGGTGCGCGATGGCAGGATTTCAGAGGATTTTCTCAATCAGATGGTTGACCGCCTGATAGACCTCGCCAAGAAGAGCGAAAAGGCGCTTGGCAACGAAACCTACGATCCGGAAGAACATCACGCGCTGGCGCGTAAAATTGCCGGGCAGTGCATGGTGTTGCTGAAAAACGACGGCGGACTCCTGCCGCTGAAGAAAAACAAGCGGATTGCCGTGATCGGTGAGATGGCGAAAAAGCCGCGCTATCAAGGGGCAGGCAGTTCTCTGATTAATCCGATCCGGCTTGACTGCGCCTATGATACCATGGTGCAGGAGGGCATCTCCGTTGAGTATGCGCCAGGCTATTCCACAGACCGGAAGGATAAAACGCCTGACGACGCCTATCTTGCCGAAGCGGTGGCTAAGGCTAAGAGCGCTGATGCGGCGATCCTGTTTATCGGGCTGACGGATGAATATGAAACAGAAGGCTGCGACCGCCGGCATATGCAGCTCCCACCACTGCACAACCAGCTGGTGGAAGCGGTTACAAAGGCGAACCCGAATGTGATTGTTGTGCTGGCGGGCGGCGCGGCGGTTGAGCTCCCATGGGCCGACGAGGTGCCGGCCATTCTGCACAGCCACCTCGGTGGGCAGGCGGGCGGTAGTGCTGTGGTGGATATCCTGTTTGGAGATGTGAACCCCTGCGGAAAACTCGCGGAAACCTATCCGATAGCGCTTTCCGACGTGCCGAGCGCTAATTATTTTCCGGGTACGGCGGTTTCCGTTGAATACCGGGAGGGAATTTATGTGGGCTACCGGTATTATGATAAGGCTGGGGTTCCCGTCCGCTTCCCGTTCGGCTATGGGCTGTCGTATACCTCTTTTGCCTACAGCGATTTGGTCCTTTCCACCTCCAGCATGAAAGATACGGATACGCTCACCGTCAGCTTCAACGTGAAGAATACGGGTGAAGTAGATGGCGCGGAAATCGCACAGATTTATGTGGCTGATGTGGATAGCACAATTTACCGCGCGCCCAAGGAGCTGAAGGCCTTCCAAAAGGTGTTCCTGAAAGCAGGAGAGGAGAAAACGGTTACCCTCACGCTCGATAAACGTGCCTTCGCTTACTATAATACGCAGTGCGGCGATTGGCAGGTGGAACGCGGTGAATTCCGCATCCTTGTGGGCGCGTCCAGCCGCGATATCCGGCTGGAGGGCGGTGTGGAGGTGCAGCCCTCCACTGAAGCAGTATGCCCGGATGATAGAGCGATCGCTCCTTCTTATTATAGCGGCGATATCACCCATGTGCCGGATAGCGAGTTTGAAGCGGTGCTTGGCCATGCAATTCCTCCCAGCGAGCGGGATCCTAGTCAGCCGCTCACCTATACGAGCACATTCGAGGATGCAAAGGATGTGAGCAAGTGGGGCGGCCGCATCAACCGCCTGATGGGAAAATTCATTGATCCGGATTCTATGGCAGGGGGGATCGCCGTTCAGTCGCCTGTGAAGCTTTTCATTGCGGACAGCATGGGCGTATTCAGCCCGATATGGCAGATGGCCTTTTGCTGATTCTCAATGAGGATCGATTTGCAAAGGGCATGGGGAAGATTCTCAAGGGCGTGCCCGGCGCGCTCAAACGGTTGCCGAACCTTATAAAATCCCTGTAGAGCGCAATATTCTACTTCCTTTGTGGCTCCAATCACGAGCGCCGCCTGAATTGCACGTTCAGGCGGCGCTGTTTTGCTTGGCTTCTCCTTGCTCATCGCAGTTCCGAATGCGATGATTGAGGATGCTCTTTTCGATACTGTGCCCATACTGTTTCAAACCAGATATCTGCCTCCGGGATCGGAAGCGGCTTTTGCAGCCGGCAAATATGGTCCTGCGTGATCAGCCTGTCTTGACTGTGCGCTGGATTTTCCGGCAATACGTTGCCTGAAGCGTCTAAATATAGAGCGCCTCCATAGCTGCCCATCGCCTCTCCCGCCGTTTCCATGGCGAAGAGCACGGCTTCCTGTGCTGTTAAGATATCAATTGTTTCGATCAGGGAGGCGAAGGTTCCGTCCGACGCAAGCATGTGCGGGATGTTGCGCAGCACCTCCCCGATTTCCCGCCGAAGCATCCGAATTTGCGGCAGGCAGCGGCGATTGGCGGCATGGCGGCTCATGGCCTGCTGAAACTTTTGCCGGATGAGTGCGTGGGAGAGCCCCTGTGCGCATTGATAGCCGCGCAAATCGTGTTGCAGGCGCTCCAATTCATCCGCCGCAATTGGAGCCGGTGGATGGCGCCTGCCGGTGCGCGCGATATGCTCTGCGGCGCGCAGAGAGCCAACCTGCGCGCTGTTGAGCGCTGTGCCGCCGGGGCGGTATGCACCGAAGGTGCCCGCCGCCTCACCCACGGCATAGAGGCCGGTAACGCTGGTTTGCCAGTTAACATCCACATCGGCTCCGCCGTTTTGGTGCTGGGCACAAACGGCGATCTCCAACATTTCGTTGGAGAGATCAATGCCGTGCTCCCGGTATAACCCAATCGCGGCGGGGTTAAGCTTTGCAGGCGCTGATAGGGCGTGAGCAGAAGCGCGCCGGAATGCTCCAGATATTTCTTTGCTTCCTCCGGAATAAGACCAAAGCCGCTTCCCATCCCGCTTGGATTGCGTCGAAAATCCAGAAATACGCGCCGACCCTTTGCGCATTCCTGCTGGACGAGCAAGTCGATTTTAGAGGAGCCCTCCGCCTTCTGTGCGTCAAAAGGCCATTGGTAGCCCTTGAGAAAGATTCGGCCGAGCATTTCTGCCGGGTTTGGAAACGCTTCTGTGAGAAATTCGTGCTCGAATCCATCCGCCCCTACGCTCACATAGCGGGGCAGCGCCTGCTGATAGGAGCCGGAAACATTCCAACGGAATTTTGTGGAGGCAAGGCCGTATTGCCAGTGGTTGAGATTGACAAGGCGGACGCCCGCCCGCACAAGCATCCCCAGCGCCCCAGTCTGACTCTCTGGATACACGCTATCCCAGTAAGCTGCCGCTTCGCCGCCGGTGGCGATCACGAGCTGATTGCAGTGAAAAATAACAAGGCCGGCGGCCTCGCTTTCTCCGGCTTCGTCGATGCAGGCCAGTCCGGTCACACGGCCATGCAATGTGAAAAGGTGAAAAGCAGTGAGCCCTTCCAAAATGGGAATGCCCTTTTCCAACACAGCGCGCTCCAGCGCTTCCGTCATATATTTTGACGTATACGGCCCGGCGGAGGTGGCCCGGCCGGAGTGATCGTGATCGGTCTGATAGCCGACGAATTCGCCGTATTCATTGCAGGGGAAGGGAACGCCGAGGTTGACAAGCTTCATAAAGCTGCGTGTGCTGCCTGCCGCTTCCGCGAGCGCGACACCTGCGTTGACGCCACCGCCCGCGCAGAGATCCCTTGCCATTTTTCGCACGCTGTCCGGCATGCCGGAGGCGAGGGAAAGCTTGTAATACGTCTGCTTATCGCTGCCCGTGTTGCGTGAGGCGCCCGATAAACGCCCGCGTGTGACAATGGCAAGATCCCTGCGGCCGAGTGTGTACAGCCAGTCCGCGCAATTATAGCCCGCGCAGCCGGTGCCGACGATGACGGTATCAAAGGTATATTCCTGCATTGTTGCCGCCCCCTTCTAAAATTATAGCCGCCGCAGGTGAAAGCCACCGTCCGCATTGGGCACCTGCCCGGTGGCAAAATCGAGCTGCCGCCCGCGAGCACGCTCACGCACTTGGCCACATCTTCCGGCTCCCCCATACGAGGGATAGGGGTCAGGCCGTTTGCAATCATTTCCTCATACTTTTGCATGACGGCACTGGTCATATCCGTGCGGATGATGCCGGGGCGCACCTCAAAAACCGGGATGCCGAATTGCGCCAGACGGTCTGCAAACAGCTTTGTCACCATGGAAACGCCCGCTTTCGATATACAGTATTCGCCACGGTTGACGGAGGAGGCATAGGCGGAAACGGAGGAGATGTTAATGATGCGTGGGTGATAATCCTCCTGCGTTTGAAGCACGCGGATCATCTGCCGCGCCATCGCCTGGCACATGAAAAAGGGGCCCTTCAGGTTGGTATCCAGCACGAAATCGAAGCTTTCCTCTGTGGTTTCCAGCAAATCGAGGCGGACTTTCGGTGCGACGCCTGCATTGTTGACAAGCACATCCACCCGGCCGAATTGGGAGAATATTTTGTCTGCCAGAGAACGAATTGCGAGAATTGAAAGATTGTCACAGGGGACATAATCAATGCCAGTATCGTCCATGGGCGCATCCGCATTCCGCCCGGTGACGATCACACGGTAGCCATCCGTATGCAGCTTTTCCGCGCAGGCGCGGCCGATGCCCTTGCGTCCGCCGGTGACGATGGCAATCTTTTGCGGCATATCGTTCACTCCTTCTTTTTCTATTGACTGATCGGCTGAAATTCAGCGTTTCCAAATAAACTTCTTGTTTATACACAGCAATGCGCCTGATAAAACGGCAGATAGGTTTCCCCATCGCGCACCACGCACCCCGCGACTGTGCCTGCGCGCATAAGGGCAGAGCACTTCCCGCAGGCGATGCAGGTTTTGCGCGCGTTGAAGCCCTCGCCATACAGCGTGTCGCGCGGAAAATCGGGGTAGGCGAACGCCATGCGCCCAAAGCCCGCCAGATCACATACGCTCTGTTCGACCGCGCCCGCTGCGAGATATGGAGAGAACTGCCGCAGGTAGGAGAAGCCGGAGCCGATCACACAGAGGGATGGGAAGGCTTTTTTGAGCTGACCGATGCAGCCCAGCATGCGCGCCACGCCCTCCAGCGGGTGCTCGTCCGGCACATAGGGGCCGCCGTCGTAGGGGCGGTTCACATGTGGGTTGACATAGGGATTGCCAATTGTAAAATCGAGCATAGGAAGCCGCAACTCCTCATGCAGAAGCGTTACCAGCGCTTTCGGCTCCGTCAGGTCAGGCATGAGGCCGCCCGTTGGAGAAACGCCGAAGCCATAGGGGTAGGCAAAGCCGTCGTAGAGATTCACGCGGCTGGTGATTAGAAACTCCCCGCTGGTTGCGCCTTTGGCGGCAAAAATTGCGTTGCGCAGCAACCGGGTCCGGTTTTCAAAAGCGCCGCCGTAATCGCCCGGGCGCGTAAAGGCGGAGAGCATCTCGCTGAGCAGATAGCGGTGGCAGCATTTGATATCCGCGCCGTCGAAGCCCGCCTCCTGCGCGAGCAGAGCGGTGGCGCCAAAGGCTTCCTCCAGGCGTTTCAGCTTGTCATCGGAAACGATGCGGCTTTTGTCAATTGGCTGTTCTTTCTCAAATAAGGGATTGTTATAAGCAATCAGAGGGGCAGGCACGCCCTCCGGCTTGGCATAGCGCCCAGAGTGCGTCAGCTGGCAGATGACAACGGGCGCGAAACCGTTTTGCCGCATCCCTTCCTCTTTGATCTCCTCGACCTGTGTGCGGAAGCTGTCAAGCGTTTTTTTGTTGAGATAGAGTTGGCGTGGGTTTGCACGGCCCTCCTGCACGATGGCGGTGGCCTCGAACCAGATCAGCCCCGCCCGCCACGCGCAAAGCGGCGATAGCGCCGCTGGGTAAGCGTATCTGGCCGTCCATCCGGGGTGCCGTCGCAGCCTTCCATGGGCTGGATGGCGATTCGATTTGCAAGCCGCAATGGACCCGCTGAGACGGGCTGCCGGAGCACGCGGAGCACCTCGCTCAGCGGCAGGGTGAGGGAAAGGCCGTTAGCCGCCTGCCGGATTTCATCCAGTGTGTGATAGGAGAATGTTTGAAATTTCATTGGCATTTTCCTCCCGCTTTTTTCTAAGTAACAGTATAACAGCTTTTTCGCTCTTTGTATCGGTTTTCTTTTGCGCTGAGGGCTGGAATTGACAGTGAAAAATGGGTGTAGTAAGATGGAACTATCTCATCATGCGCATGAGGGATTGCAATTTCAAGTGATAAGAAAGAGGGAAAGAGCAAAATGAAAAAACGACTTCCAGCATTCCTGTTGGCGGCGATGCTTGTCGCTTCTTTAGCGGCATGTTCCGTCGGAGAGGGAGAATTGCCGGAAACGGCAGGCTCTTCGCTGACCAACGGACAGACTGGGGAAACAAATCCGTCGAGCAAACCGGTGGGCCTTACGGAACCATCCACCATATTGGCGGCAGAACCGTCCAGCGCTTTGACGACAGAAAGGGTTCCTGCATCGAAAAAGCCCGCCGCCACAGGTGCTGCCGAAAAAAACACGGCCAAACGGGCGGAAAGCACATCGACTGCACAGAGCGCGCAAAAGACGGCTGCTTTTACTTTTTCTCAAAAATTTCCGTTGGAAATAGTGTGCTATGGCGCCCGGTTTCAGATTACGGACGCTAAAATTTCAGCTGTAGAAATGAGCGGAGACGGCTGCTCCTTCCAATTTCGTTGCAGCGCCAAGCGGCTTGAGGATGGGATTGCCGGTGCAAAGAACTGCACCGTACGGATCAAATGGCTGGACGAGAATGGAAAACAGGTGAAGGCCACTACCGCGGGCGTCGGCATGCTTGAGGTAGGCGAGAGCGGCCGCGGGAATACAACGCTCGGCATGAAAGCGTCAGAGATGCAGTCTTCGCCCAATCACCGCTTTACTGTGGTTTTGGAGGGCTATGGTACTGCACAGTAAACGCAACGGCAGCGTTTGGGAAAGGAAGGAGCAAAATGAAAATTGCCTTGCTATCGGAAGAACCCCAAAATTTGCAGCGGGTGTTTCCAGAGGAGCTGCGGGAAAGGCTCGCGGCCTTGGGCGAGCTGTACGGCCCGGTGCTCTCAAAAGCTACGTTGGAGAAGCATAAGCGCTTTACATGTGACTGTGAAGCGATTTTTTCAACCTGGGGGATGGCGCCGCTCTCTACGCAGGAGATACAAACCTATTTTCCGAATCTGCGGGCCGTGTTCTATGCCGCGGGAACAGTCCAGTATTTCGCTCGGCCGTTTTTGGAGCGCGGGGTGGAGGTGTTCAGCGCATGGCAGGCGAATGCCGTTCCGGTGGCAGAATTCACCTTTGCGCAAATTGTGCTTGCGGCAAAGGGCTATTTCCAATCAGCAGGCCGGTGCAAAAAGGGCTATTGGAGCGCGCAGCACATGGCGCAGAGGCATCCTGGCAATTACCGATTGCAGGTTGGTATCGTCGGGGTTGGCAGCATCGGGTCGCTCGTGTGCGAACGGCTGAAAACCATTGACTGCGAGGCGCTGGCCTATGATCCCTATCTAAGCGAGGAGCGCGCGCGTGCGCTTGGGGGTGCGCCTTGTGAGCCTGCCGGAGCTTTTTTCCTCTTGCGACGTGATTTCAAACCACTTGGCGAATAAGGAGGAGCTTGCGGGGATTTTTCACTATGAGCTGTTTTCCCGGATGAAGCCAAACGCCACGTTTATCAACACCGGCCGGGGCCGGCAGGTGGTGGAAAAGGATCTTGCCCGCGCACTACGTGAGGAGCCGGGCAGGGCTGCGCTGCTCGATGTGCTCACGAAAGAGCCGTATGCGCCGTGGAACCCCTTGATGAGGCGGAAAAACGCTTTTTTGACCCCGCATATCGCAGGAAGCATGGGGCGGGAGGTTTGGCGCATGGCAGAATATATGATTGAGGAATTTGGCCGCTGGTCCGCCGGGGGGCAAACGCACTATGGCGTGACCTTGCAAATGCTGGAAACAATGGCGTAGGAGGCAGAGGCATATGATTGGCTTAACAAGCGTCACCTTTCGAAAGCTCACCTGCGAAGAAATCATCCGGCTGGCGCAGGAGAGCGGGGCAGAGTGCATCGAATGGGGCGGTGACGTTCATGTGACAGATGAGAAAACCGCCCGAGAGGCGCGGAGGGGCTGTGAGCAGGCTGGGATTCAAACGCGCTCCTACGGCAGTTATTATAAAATTGGAAGCGGGCAGTTGGATGCGTTCCAAAAGCTTTGTGAGATCACCTTAGCGCTTGGCGCACAGATCATCCGCGTCTGGCTGGGAGAACAGGGAAGTGGAGAAACCTCCCCGGAAGCGCTTACCGGCCTTGTGGAGGAAGGAATGCACCTTTCTGGGATTGCGGCGGAATACGGGTTAACGGTTGCCTCGGAATTTCACCGGAATACCTATAATGACACGCGGGAAACCTGCCTTGCCTATCTCAAACAGTGCGGCATGGAAAACTTGAAAACCTATTGGCAGCCGATGTATGCGGGGGAGGATTTTGAAAACCTGCGCGCCGTAGCGGGGCAAACGGAGGTTGCCCATCTGTTTTGCTGGAATCAGAGCGGGTCGCGCCGCTATCCTTTGAAAAAAGGGGAAAAAGAAATCGGTTTGTTTTTGCGGGAGTTGCGGGCGCAGGGCTATCAGGGAGACCTTTTGCTGGAGTTTGTCAAGGGCGATTCGATTCGGCGCTATCGGAAGGATATGCTATGCCTGAAACGGCTGTGGGAAGAGGCTGCCGAGCGCTGAATCAGCCCGATAATCACTTGACAGCGCCCGCCTGTTTTATTATAATAACAACATTGCGTTATTTTAACAACGCAACTGCTAACAACTGCACTGCCTCATACGGGGCCTGAAAGATGGTAAAGATGCCGCAGGAGATTTTATTAACCTATGACGGCCTGCATGAACTACAGGCGGAGCTGGAACATTTAAAAACCGTCGGGCGTAAGGAAGTGGCGGAAAAGATTAAGGTGGCACTTTCCTTCGGCGACCTGTCGGAAAACAGCGAGTACGACGAAGCCAAAAGCGAGCAGGGCAAATTAGAAGCCCGCATTGGTGAAATCGAGGCGATGCTTGAAAATGCCAAGGTGCTTGATGAAGATGCGCTGGGCACAGAGGTGATCCATGTGGGCTCTAAGCTAAAGCTCAAGGATTTGGAGATGGGCGAAACAGAGGATTACCAGATTGTTGGCTTTGCACAGGCGGATCCGGATATTGGCCTGATTTCAGATGAATCTCCGGTTGGAAAGGCGCTTTTAGGCCATCGGCTGGGCGATACAGTGGAGGTTGAGGTGCCTGCCGGTGTAATATCGTTTGAGGTGCTTGAGATTTACCCCAACGATTATAAAGGCCGCTGGTCTTAAGTAAAAAATAGCCTCTGGCAAAGTGCGTGCGGCCGGTTGGCCGTATCTCTATGATCCCGCGGGGTAAATTGGTTTTGCTTTGTTACTCACTTCGTAATAAAAAATATTAGAAGGGCTGCTGCGAAATGCGTTTCATTTTGCGGCAGCCCTTTTTTGCTTTTGAAAAACATCCCGGAAGGAGAACGATAATTTTTACGGATTTCGGTTAGAAGAATAAGATTATTTACTGTTTTTTGGAAAGTGTCGCTTTGTTCATAATTTTGTAACAAAATAAGCAAATTTGTCGAATACAATAATTTCAAAGATGCTGATGCGTATTTATTGTCGCATTTGTAATGAATCAATTTTCAATAAATTGCAGAGGTATCTCAATGATATTAGGAGGAGGAAAAAACATGCTCAGTTCTATCTTTTCACTTGTAGAGGGGATTCTTAGCTCGGCAGGCGCGAGCGCTGAGGCCCAGAATATCGTTTCCACGGTATTCGACAGCATTCTCAAGGGCATCGGCATTTTTGGCTGATTGAGCCGGATGATAGCAAACGGCGGCTTCCTGTGTGGGCAGGAGGCCGCCCGTTTGATTTGGAATTTTATAAAATATGGAAGTCATACATACTCCCGTAAAACACCGCTGTCTACCATCAGGGGATTCACGTCGAGTGTGACAATGTCCCCCGGGCGGCAATCCACACCCGTCACGTCAAACACAACATTTGTCAGCCCGATTCGGCCCGCGAGCGGGACACGCTTGCCGTTGAGATAACCGTAAATTTGAGTATCGCGGAAAAAATCCTTCACCGCATGCACCAAATGCCGCAGCTTGTCCACCGGGCGGCAAAGGTCGTTTGCCTTAGTTAGCCCAAAGCCGTCTATGTGCCCCACCGGAACAACGGCGGCAACCATATCGCGCGGCGTGCGGTAGAGATCCGCATAGCCAATGTTGGAATCCTTGGGCAAGTGTTTCACGCTGGTAATTTCGCACTCCATGTGGCCCACGCGCTGGAACCCCCACTCGTTTGGCACCGACAGCCTGCCCAAAAAGGCAGAGCCGATGCGCACTGCATCGAGCCGGGTTTCCGGGAACCGTAGCGCAGCGGTCGAATTGGCCGCATGCTTCATGCCGAGCGCCATGCCTGCCTGCTCAAGCTTTTCCGTCATCTCCCGGTAAACGCTCATCTGACGGTTTACAGAGGAGGGGTCTTTCCCAAAGGCATTGGAAAAATGCGTGAAACAGCCTGTAATTTTTAGATGCGGCAACCCTGCGCAGAGCTTGGCGATTTCCTCCTCCTCGCCGGGGAGAAACCCATACCGGCCGAAGCCGGTATCCAGCTTTAAATGCGCCTCGATGACGGCGCTGCGCCTTTGCGCTGTTTCTTCCAGCAGGAGCGCGCTGTCACGGGAACCGACGCAGGCCGTGATGCTGCGATCAATCAGAAGCTCCGCCTCATTTCCGTCTGCCACAGGGCTGAGCAGCAGGATCGGGCAATCAATGCCCGCATTGCGCACAGCGGCGGCTTCCTCTGGGCGGGCGGCGGCAAGCAGAGCAATCCCATTGTCAACAAGCTCGCGCGCAAACTGCACAGTGCCCAGCCCATAGCCGTTTGCCTTGACCGTTCCGATAACGGGAACGCCCCCCATTTCTCTTTTGACGATTTCAATATTGTTGGCCAAATAATCCCGCTCTACGACATAGCGCACGGCAAAGCCTCCCTTTCTGACACATCCACTTTAAATCAATAAGAAATGCCGTTTAAAACGGCATTTCAGGCTGTTGAAAAAAGGAAAGAGAAGAAATGTAGAAAAAAACATTGTTGCGAATCGCCTGTTTCATCCATATCTGAATGCGGCCTTTTCTCTGCCGGTTGCACAAAACAGGCTGCTTTTTCAACGGCCTAATTTTGTTCTCATTTCTTTTCCGCTAATTTACGCTTGACGGTGCGCAGCTTTTTATAGACCTTTTCGCCGCAGGTGACTAGTTGGAAAGCGAACGGTTTGATCACGAGATTCATCTCGCCAATAAATTCCGTCAGTTCGCCGCTGAATCCCTTTTTAAAGCGGTAGATGCCATAAAGGGGGTTGCTTTCATCAAGATAACCGGATACGCCGCGAAAATCGTAAATACGGCAGCCGGTTTCGATTGCCCAGCGGATCATCTCCCACTGGACTAGGTAGTTCGGCATAACGTTGCGGTGCTCATTGGAAGATGCACCGTAGAGATACCAAACCTTATCGCCATAGTGAATTGCAAGGGAGCCTGCGATGGGCTGGCCTTCATAATACGCCAGATAAATGCGCGCATCCTCGCCGAAATTCTCCAGAATGCTGCGGAAATATTCTGTGGAGCGAATGCCGAAATCATCGCGCTTGCCGGTTTCAATCATGATTTATGAAAATCCTCTGCTGCCTCAGGGCCGCAGATTTTCACTTCAACGCCCTTTTTCTTAGCCACCCGGATATTATAGCGATGCTTGGAAGCAAAAGCGCCGAACACCTCATCCTCTGTTTTGCCCTCCACATCAAGGCGGAAAACAAAACGCGGCTGAATGGTTTCAAAGCTCTGTGTGGTAGAGTCGACGGTAAACCCAAGGCTCTTGACAAGATTGGCGAACTCCGTATCCTCTACTTTGATATCGGTATCCATTGTTAGCACATAGGCGTTAAATTCCTTGCCGACCTCAACTGCCGCGTCCACAAGCTTTTTGACCATAGCGCGGTCATGCGGATCGCAGACGGGGCCGCGCGGGCTATACATCAGGGAATAGGGCATGCCCGGCACCTTGCGGATTAAAAGCGCCATGGTGCCGTCGTTTGCCATCTTCTCCGCGGCTGATCACGCCGCGCCACTGCCAGTTTTTTTGACGCCCGCCCAGGGGCTTCCCTGCATGAAACTTGCCTTATAGTGGCTTTTTACAAAGGCGTCGAATTCGGCCGCTTGCTCACGTTTGATGATTTCCAAGAAAAATGCCTCCCATGCTGCATTTGTTGTCACTTTATTTCCATATGAATAGGGCTATTATAATCCAATCGGATATCGTTGTCAAAAGGAAACGGAGCCGGAAAATGCTTCTTTGACAGTGTGCGTGGTTTCTGAAGGATTATGCGCAGGCAGGGCGGCGGTTTGCATGCCGGCGAAAACGCGCAACGAGGGTCGGGTAATTAAAGAGCGTTTGCCTTATACTATCTTTTGAAAGGTGGAAAGAGGATGGATTGGGATAAAATTGATGCGGTGCAGCGCATGCAGGATTATATCGTATCGCACTTGGATGGTGAGATCACTCTGGAAGCGCTCGGGCAGACTGCCGGCTACAGCTCCTTTTACTGCATTCGGATTTTTAAGGAGTTGACAGGCAAAACCCCGTTTGACTATATCCGGGCGCTGCGGCTGACCAGAGCGGCGCAGACACTTCGGGATTCCGGCGAGCGGGTGCTAGATGTAGCGCTGGAAAGCGGCTTTAATTCGCAGGATGGATTTGCTCGCGCCTTTGCCCGGCGGTTTGCCATTGCGCCGCGGGAGTACCGCCGCGCATTGCCGCCCGTGAGCTATTTTACCTATTACCCAATCCGCCACGCCTGCCTTATGATGGCGGAGCAGCAAGCTCTGCCACAGGAAAGGATGGAACAAATGATGACGCATGAAAGAAATAACGCATTGCAGCCGGAACGCCCGGCCCACACGGTGCCAGGCACTGTGACCGTCACCCGCGTGGAGCGGCCTGCCCGTAGGCTAATCCTGCTGCGTGCCAAGGAGGCGGCTGACTACATGACTTATTGCGGCGAGATGGGGTGCGATTGGGAGGGCTTACTCAACAGCATCCCCGAAAAGCTGGATCTCGCCGCGCTGCTGACTTTGCCTCGCCCTCTTATCCGTCCCGGCACCTCTGGGTGCGCGGCCGGCGTTGAGGTGCCGGCTGATTACGCCAAGCCCCTTCCCGAGGTTATGAGGCGCTGGATCTGCCGCCGTGCACAATGCTTTATTTTCAGGGGATGCCCTTTGAACGGGATGAGGATTTCTGCACGGCAATCGAGATTGTCGCAGAGGCAATCGCCGGCTATCCGTTGGCACAGTACGGATTGGAGCTTGATGCCGATGCGGCGCCGCGCTTCAATTTTGGCGCGGGGGCGAAGAACGGGGCGAAAATGGCCCTTCCGGTCAGGCAGGCCAAAAGCGCTGATCATATATAAGCCGCCAAAGCGCCGGCGATGTGATTGCAGGATTTCATATTTTTCGGTATAATAAAAACGCTTTTTATGAATTTAAATAAAGGGAGGCGTTTTGATTGGAAGACACTGCAACAACATTTGGCGACCGGATTGAATCAATTGCACAAGGGGTGTGGCATATTGACGACGCACACGCGCAGTCGTTTTATCTCATTGAGGGAGAGAAACGTGCTTGGTAATCGATACGGGCATGGAGGCTCGGCCGCTTGCGCCCGTGCTGCGCACGCTGACAGAGAGGCCGCTCGTGCTCGCCCTGACACATGCGCACCCTGATCACATGTACCATGCGGATGAATTTCAGACCGTCTGCCTTGGAAAAGCGGATATTCAGGCGTGGAAAGGCCCGCTTAAGCTTGCAACGGATGTGTTGGTCGGCATGCGGAAATTGCCGAAGAAAAAGTTCCCGGTGGAAACCTATGTGCCAGTGACCGGCCACACCAGAATTGACTTAGGCGGTAATGTAATTGAAGTGATCGAAGCGCCGGGCCACACGCCCGGTTCGGTGCTGTATGTGGATCACAAGCACCGCTGTGTTTTTACAGGCGACGCGGTGGGCAGCGGCATGTTCGTTTTGATGGCGCTGCCTGGCTGCCTGAAGCTCTCCGATTACCGGGAGAGCCTTGCACACCTGCTTAAGGCGTTGGAGCCGGTTTCGGATTACCGGATGTATGGCGGGCACCTCAATCAGGAGCATGGCGCCGGCGAACGGGGGGAGAGCTATTACAACCCCGTCACCATTGAGGTGGTGCAGGATCTTTATACGCTCTGTGGCAAACTGCTGCAAAAAGAGATTTTGCCGCGGGGGAAAGGCTTCCTCTGTGCGCAATATGGAAGAGCGGAGATTCAACTGCGCAGGGATCAACTGCGCTGAAGGGGTGGAAGCCGTGCGAATTCAAACATTGATCGAGGATACGAGTGGGAGCAACACGGAGCTAGTGTGTGAACACGGCCTGAGTTTTTACCTGGAAACGGCGCTCCATAAAGTGCTTTTTGATTTGGGCGCGAGCGGGGGCTTTTTGAAAAATGCGCGGGCGCTCCGGATTGACCTGACGCAGGTGGATACCGTGATCCTATCCCATGGGCACAACGACCATGGCGGAGGGCTGCGGGAGTTTCTCTCCGTGAACAATAAGGCAAAGGTGTATGTGCAGGAAAGTCCTTCGAGGCCACTATTCCGTATCAAGGGGAACTCTGCACGAAATCGGGCTGGATCCGGCGCTGCACACGCATCCG
>ENA-OQED01000079-OQED01000079.1-human-gut-metagenome-genome-assembly--contig:-NODE-79-length-35644-cov-1.299575_pt1 | contig 35644 bp, 39 predicted proteins | sample MGYA00242790_ERZ504625 | MGnify/ENA primary metagenome ERZ504625 (study PRJEB26092, sample SAMD00036345) | human gut metagenome | host: Homo sapiens | study: EMG produced TPA metagenomics assembly of...
CATGATAGACGATGCAGGAAAACACGCACATATATCAGTATAACGTTATGCTCATATAGTCATAGCGGGCTTGCCACGTGCAAGCCCCTACGGTGCAGTCTGCAGGACTGTGGTTGCTAACTGCGGCCTGCGAATGGCGTTTTCTCCGAACAGAATTTTACGGGATTCCCACAACGGGACGCCTAGCCACAGCTGTCCGTTTTGGCAGCCGTCCTGCGCCTCCTGCTGGTCGGCACCTGACGGGCCAAAAAGGCTTACAGGACGTCCCCTACGATATCGCATACAGGCGATGAAATGAATGTCGGTTGCCACAATTCTGTAATACGCAAAAAACACGGCCATCGGCCTTGTGCGTAGGGGCCGACCCGGCTAGGGCGGCCCGCCGCGAATAAATGGTGATATACATAACAGGTCCATGAGGCATGGTTTTGCGAACTGAGACCGGGGAATAGTACATTTTTTTCACATAACGGATTGACTTTTCTTACTGTGAAATATATAATGGATACAAAAGAATAAAAGCAAGGACAAAGATGTCTTACGAGTACACATTCTGCCCTTGCTCTTTTTTTACTCTTTGTCAAATTTAAACGAAAGGATGGATGGTTATGCTTTCACGGACCTTGTTGGGAATGAGATGGGGCGACTTATCGGAAGATACGCGCCAGATGTTATTGGACCGCGCCGATATCGACGGTTTTAATGGCGCTGATGGAGACCGTTATAGTCGAGGGACGCTCCATTTCCGCAATACGCTCATGGGAATCCAGGCCTCAGTGGAAACAGACCGTTTTTCCGGTGATATGGGAAACAACGGCATTTTCATTGATGATGATGCTGTCATTTCCCGCATCTAACGATCATTTGAATAAAAACAACTTGCATAAGCCGATAATGATAAAGGCTGCAATGATGATGACACTAATAACCCGAGTCTTAGTAAAGATTTTCGGGTTATTTTGTATATTTTTGGGCGGGACTGGCGGTGGTACTTCCTGTTTAGTGCCGCAAATCGGGCACATGAGGACGCCGTCGCGCAGTTCCGTACCACATTTGGGACAAATCATAAGCTCAACTCCTGTTCTTCTTTTATGTATACTATAGAAGGCTGTACCCGCTGTGTCAAGAAGTTATCTTTTTGTGAGGAAAATATACATATAAAACCTTGTGTATTTGGCGAAAATAGCATACAATTTTTATTTATCTGCTGTTTTTTATTACCAGAGAAAAGGAGATACAGCCTTGAAGAAAAAAAATTGGCTTGAGTTCCCAAATTTTGATTGGCCTGGCCCTCGGTGCCCTGGTCGGTTATTTGTTCCCAGATTTCGGCGATAAGCTGAAACCCTTCGGTGATGCCTTCCTGCGCATGATCAAGATGATTGTCGTGCCCCTTATTTTCAGTACCCTGGTTATGGGTATTGCCGGTACGGGCGATTTTAAAAAGCTCGGCCGCTTAGGCGGCAAGGCCATCATTTGGTTCGAGTTCGCTACGACCATCGCCCTGGCCATCGGCCTGTTGTTCATGAATATTGCAGAACCCGGTGTTGGCGTCACTTTATCGGCTTCGGCAGCGAATGCTTCCAATGCCGCAGCTGCCAGCCAGCACAGTGTCGACCTCGTCGACTATGCCGTCCATATCATCCCGACCAACATCGTCGATGCCATGGCCCGGCAGGATATGCTGCAGATCATCTTTTTTGCCTGCTTCTTTGGCGTCGCCGTCGCCCATATCGGCGGCAAAGGTGAAACCATTGTCGATATCTGCCAGAGCGTGGCTGAAGCCATGTTCAAAGTAACGGGCTATGTCATGCACTTTGCGCCTATCGGCGTCTTTGCCATGATTGCCTATACCGTCGGCAGCTATGGCATTGCCATGCTCATCCCCTTGGGCAAGCTCATCTTGTCCGTCGCCGGTGCTACGGCGCTGTTCATCTGTGTCGTCGCCCTCATTGCCAGCCTTTTTACGGGCATCAATTTCTTCCACGTCATCCGGGCCTTGAAGGACATCCTCTTCCTGGCTTTTTCGACGGCCAGCAGTGAAGCTGCCCTGCCCGGTGCCATGAAGCGCCTGGAAGAATTGGGCGTTCCCAAGACGATTGTCACCTTTGTCATGCCGACGGGTTATTCCTTCAACCTCGACGGCTCGACGCTGTACAGTTCAGCCGGTATCTTGTTCATTGCCCAGCTCTACGGTATCCAGATGCCCATTGAGCAGCAGCTGCTGGTCATGGTCACGCTCATGCTGTCGACCAAGGGTATTGCCGGTGTTCCCGGTGCGGGCATCATCGTCGTCGCTGCGACGGCAGCGGCCTTCAATCTGCCTACAGAAGGCGTCGCCATCCTCCTGGGCATCGACCGCCTCCTCGACATGATCCGCACGATCTGCAACGTCTGTGGCAACTGCATGGCTACGGTCGTCGTCGCCTGCTGGGAAAAGGAATTGAACAAGGCCACGTTCAATGAAAAGTACCGCGCTTTTTTGGGTGGAAAAAATGGGTGAGTATTCGCCAAAGTAGACTAAATCTGTTATAATAATAGGGTAAATAAGTGCTCCGTAAGGATTGCCTGACGGAAAACTTCATCTATGAAGCAACCGTGCTCCTCTGCAAAGACTTGACTGCGCAGATGAGGCGAAAGCACAATTATCCGAAGGGACTGTCGCACGGAGCTTCTGCCATCATGCGTGGTCCCTTTTGATTATAGTTTGTAGATGAGGGCTTTCAATTCAAAGACCTTCACTAAAAACTACAAACTGCAAACTTAAAACTCAAAAAGGGGCGTCGCACGTGCGACAGCCCCTTTTTTCTTTAGGAGGTACGAATATGGAAACGAGAGTCGCTTTAATCGGTATTATCGTAGGAAATCGCCAGGAATCGACTAAATTAAATGAAATCCTGCATGAATATGGCCAGTATGTCGTCGGCCGCATGGGGGTCCCTTATAAGGATAAGGATATCAATGTCATCAGCCTCATCGTCGATGCGCCGCAAGACGTCATCAGCGCTTTGTCGGGGAAATTAGGGATGCTCCCGGAAGTCAGCACCAAGACGATTTACCCGCCTATGCCGCAGTAGGAGGCGCGTATGCTGAAAATTGCGATTTACGGCAAAGGCGGCATCGGGAAATCGACGATGACCAGTAATCTGGCCGCTGCCTTCGCCTATTTAGGCAAGAAAGTCATCCAGATCGGCTGTGACCCTAAGGCCGATTCGACGTTCAACCTGCTCGGCGGCCATCCCGTCCAGCCGGTCATGAATTATCTGCGGGAACACGACGAAGATCCAGAATCCATCGAGGATATTTCCCGCATCGGCTATGGCGGTGTCCTCTGTATCGAAACGGGCGGTCCTACGCCGGGCCTGGGCTGTGCCGGCCGGGGCATTATCGCCACTTTTTCTCTGTTGGAAGATTTAGGCCTTTTTGAAAAATATGAGCCCGACGTCGTCCTGTACGATGTCCTGGGCGACGTCGTCTGCGGCGGCTTTGCAGCGCCTATCCGCGAAGGCTATGCGGAACAGGTCCTTATCGTCACATCGGGCGAAAAAATGGCTCTCTACGCAGCCAATAACATCAATACGGCTGTGGCCAATTTTGCCGACCGCAGCTATGCCAAAGTCCGGGGCATCCTCCTCAACCGCCGCAACGTCCCCGACGAAGAAGCGAAGGTCCGGGCCTTTGCCGAAAAGGCTCACCTTTCCATCGTCGGCGACATTCCCCGCAGCGACGACATCAACCGCTATGAAGATCTGGGCCAGACCGTCATCGAAGGCGATCCGGACCTGCCTATCAGCCATATCTTCCTCGATTTGGCGCAAAAATTATTACAAGACAAGGAATGATTATGACAGAACGAAAACCTTATGCTATCACCGTGCAGGACCTGGTGGCGCGCGGCCGCGACGATATCCCGGCTGAACTCGTCACGTCGACGCACCTCATCTATAATTCTCCGGCTGCCCTGGCCTTCAACTCGCCTGGGGCCCAGGGCTTCGGCGTCAAACGGGCAGGCCTGTCCATTCCCGGATCGGTCATGCTCCTGGTCGGACCGGGCTGCTGTGGCCGCAATACGACGATCCTCAGCGAAATGGGCGGGTACAGCGACCGTTTCTTCTTCTATATCATGGATGAAACGGACATCGTCACGGGCCGCCATCTGAAGAAAATCCCCCAGGCCGTCTGTGAAGTCGTCGACAGCCTGGCTGAAAAGCCGTCAGTCGTCATGATCTGCATGACCTGTGTCGACGCCCTGCTGGGGACCGATATGGAACGGGTCTGCCGCAAAGCCGAAAAGGAAGCGGGCCTGCCCGTCGTGCCCTGCTACATGTACGCTCTGACCCGGGAAGGCCGCAAGCCGCCGATGGTCGACGTCCGCCGGGCCATTTATTCGCTGCTGGAAAAACAGCCGCGCCACCGCCGGACAGTCAATCTCCTGGGCTATTTCGCGCCCTTGCAGGACGACTGCGAGTTGTACGACATCCTGAGAGGCGTCGGCTTTAATCAGATCAATGAGATTTCCCGCTGTCCCGACTTTGCCGCCTATAAGGCCATGTCCCAGGCCAACGTCAACATCATCCTCAACCCGGAAGCGCGCCTGGCTGCCCAGGATATGGAAAAACGCCTGGGTATTCCCAGCATCGAACTGACCCGTCTCTACCAGGTCGCCCAGATCCACAAACAGTATCAGGCCCTGGCTCAGGTACTGGGGACGACCATCGATGACAGTGCCTGGCATGAACGGGCCCAGGCCGTCGTTCGGGCTGTGCGGGAAAAATACAGCGGCACGACCGTGGCCATCGGCGAGATGCAGAACGGCAACGCCTTTGAAATGGCCCTGGCCCTGACCCGCTACGGTTTCGTCATCCGCGAAATCTACGCCAACCTGGGACCGGACGATTTCGTCTACCTGCGCCACCCTGGCCCAGCTGAGCCCCGGATACGCAGGTATACTCCAATTTGTCGCCGTCTATGCTCTATTACCGGGGACAGGACCATCCTGTCGACGTCACCATCGGCAAGGATGCCGCATATTATCATGAACAGGCCGCCCATCTCTCGTGGGATGAAGATATCCAGCCCTTCGGTTATGCCGGAGTCATTTCGCTGTTACAACGGCTGGAGCCGGCCTTGTTGGAAAGGAAACATCCATGAAAGGTTTATGGAAATATATTTCACCCTTTGCACCGGACGACTCCGGCGCGGCGGCCGTCCTCTACGGACTGAACGGCATCGTCGTCATCTGCGATGCCGGCGGCTGTGCCGGCAACATCTGCGGTTTCGATGAACCGCGCTGGTTCAGTGGGAAAAAGAGTGCCGTCTTCAGTGCCGGCCTGCGCGATATGGACGCCATCCTCGGCCGCGACGACCGCCTGGTCGATAAACTCTGCCAGGCTGCTGAAACGATTGATGCCGACTTTGCCGCCATTGTCGGGACGCCGGTCCCGTCGGTCATCGGCACGGATTATAAGGCGTTGAAGCACATGGCTGAAAAGAAGCTGTCCATCCCAGTCGTCACAGTCGATACGACGGGCATGGATTACTACGACAAGGGCATCGAAAAGGCCTACGACGCCTTATTCCCGGTCCTGGCCGACCCGTCGCAGCAGGCCGAAGCCGATACAGTCGGCGTCCTCGGCGCCGTTCCCCTGGAACTGATGCACCCTGGCGATATCGAATGGATCAGCCAGTCCCTGGTCGAAGACGGCTGGCAGCAGATTCTCTTGTTCGATGAAATCGACGATTACCGCAAGGCCGGCAAGGCCTCCCTCAATCTGGTCCTCTCACCGGCCGGCCTGAAGGCCGCTCAATATCTGCAGAAGACCTCGGGACACCTTATGAGCTCCATTACTTCGGCCTCGATGCCGTCGTCGATTTTGACGACAACCTCTTTTCTGGCAAGAACGTCCTCATCATCCATCAGGCTGTCGCTGCCTCGGCTATGGCCGCCATGGCCGAAGAAGCCGGTGCCGCTTACGTGACGACGGCTTCGTGGTTCATGGGGCTCCCTGAGCCGCAGGGGACGGACTGCGTCCGGCTCCGTGAAGAAGACGACCTGCGCCGCCTGGCCGACAACGACCAGTTCGACATCATCCTCGGCGATGCCTATTTCCGCCGGGCCCTGCCGAACTTCCACGGCCAATACGTCGATTTCCCGCATTTCGCCGTGTCCGGGAGGGGATAAGATGCATACGGAACGGATTTGTGTCTTTGGCATCGTCCAGGGCGTCGGCTTTCGGCCCTTTGTCAGCCGCATCGCAGCGGCTCATGCCATTCACGGGACGGTCTGCAATAAGGGCTCTTATGTGGAAATCTTGGCCCAAGGTTCCCCGGCGGCGCTGATGGCCTTCCACGATGATTTGGAAGGCAAGGCGCCTGAACGGTCGGCTATCCTGAAAGTCGTCACGACGACGGAAGACCGGCCGCCGTACGAGGATTTTTCCATCGTCGAGAGCGCCAGGGAAAAAGGCGATATCTTCGTGTCGCCGGACATTGCCATCTGCGATGCCTGCAAAGCGGAGCTCTTCGATAAGACCAACCGCCGCTATCTCCACCCCTTCATCAACTGCACGGCCTGTGGCCCGCGGCTGACCATCCTCGATGCCATGCCTTACGACCGCGAACGGACGAGTATGGGCGAGTTCCCCATGTGTCCCCAGTGCGAATATGAATATACCCACGCCGAAACGCGGCGTTACGATGCCCAGCCGGTCTGCTGCAACGACTGCGGTCCGGAAGTCTATCTCCTGGACCGGCCCGAACGGCGCCGTCAGGCCATCATTGCGGCCAGACAGGCGATTATTGATGGAAAAATCATCGCCGTCAAGGGCATCGGCGGCTTCCACCTCTGCTGTGATGCCGGCAATGAACAGGCTGTCCAGACCCTGCGTCAGCGCAAGCGGCGGCCTGTGAAGCCCTTTGCCGTCATGATGAAGGACCTCGACGCCGTGCGCCGTCAGTGCATCATTCCCGACGGGGCGGAAAACGTCCTCGACGGCCATCAGAAGCCGATTATCTTACTGCCCAAGAAAGGCAGTCAGACCCTGGCGCCGTCCATTGCGCCGGGCAATCCGTCTGTCGGCGTCATGCTGCCCTATACGCCGCTCCATCTTCTGCTCTTTACTTATGACGACGGCCTCGCCGTACCGGATGCACTGGTCATGACCAGCGCCAATGAGTCCGGCGCGCCTATCTGTCACGATGACGACGAAGCGCGGCAGGAACTGTCCGGCCTCTGCGACCTCATCCTGAGCCACAACCGCCGCATCCGCCTGCGGGCCGATGATTCGGTCATGGACTGGTATGACGGCAAGCCCTATATGATACGCCGCTCCCGGGGCTATGCGCCGCTGCCTTTCTTCTATGGAAAGGGAAGCGGCAAGGATGTCCTGGCTATAGGTGGGGAATTGAAGAACTGTTTCTGCATCGGCCGCAATCACCTGTTCTATCCTTCGCCGTATATCGGCGACATGGCCGATATACGGACTGTCGAAGCCCTGCGCCAGTCCATCCGGCGCATGACGACGCTCCTCGAAGCCAAGCCGTCTGTCGTCGCCTGCGACCTGCACCCGCGCTACAACACGACGGCCGTAGCCCATGAACTGGGCCTGCCCGTCGTCGCCGTCCAGCATCACTATGCCCATATCCTGTCCTGCATGGCTGAAAACGACTGGGAAGAACCGGTCATCGGCATCGCCTTTGACGGTACCGGCTACGGGACAGATGGGACGATTTGGGGCGGCGAAGTCCTGGTCAGTGACGTCCATGGCTTTCAGCGCTCTGCGTCAATCCAGCCTTTCTGGCAGCGCGGCGGCGACGCATCGGCCCGCGAGGGCTGGCGCATTGCCGTCAGCCTCATCGACAGCTTGCAGAAGGACCGGAGCCAGGCGGCGGCCATGATCGAAGCCCTGCACCTTTGCAGTGAAGCCGAACGGCAGGCCCAGTTCTTCCTGGCTGACCAGCAGATCAACAGCGTCTTGTCGACCAGTGCCGGCCGCCTCTTCGACGGTATCAGCGCTATCTTGGGGATTTGCCGGGCTTCGACCTTTGAAGGCCAGGCGTCGATGGCCCTCCAGTTTGCCGCTGAGGCCTGGGAAAAAGACCATCCCGCACCGGATGTGACGCCCATGGCGCCCATCCATGGCCAAAACCGGCTGCTCCTGCCGACGGGCGTCCTGGTCCGGCAGGTCCTGGAAGGCCGCCTGGCCGGAGAAGCGGTCGGCTGCCTGGCTTATGCATTTCATCAGGGCCTGGTCGCTATGATTGCCGGGGCCTGCCTGGCCGTGCAGGAAGAAACGGGACTGCACGCCGTGGCCCTGAGCGGCGGCGTCTTCCAGAACCGCCTGCTCCTGCGCCTTTGCGACCAGACCCTGCAGCACCTGGGCTTCACTGTCCTCAAGCACAGCACGGTCCCGCCCAACGACGGCGGCATCGCCTTAGGACAGGCCGTTTACGCCGCGTATACGTAGGGGCCGCATGGAAGGCGGCCCGCAGGCCGCAGTTCGCAGTTCGCAGGTCGCTTTCGTAGGGGCGCCCACGTGGGGCGCCCGTCTGGAACGATGGTGATGACGTTATGCATGTATATGTAGGCCCGCAGGCCGCAGTTCGCAAGGCTCCCCTAATAGGGGAGCTGGCCGCCGCAGGCGGTCTGAGAGGTTGCCCGTTGTTCGATGAACGAAATTAATTGGTTATACATAAAGGAGGAATTATCATGTGTGTAGGGTTACCGGCACGTGTTATGAAAATACAGAATGGAATGGCTCTCGTCGATGCTTCCGGTGCTAAACGGGAAGTATCGGCAGCTCTTATCGACGAACTCGATCCTGGCGATTACGTCATGGTCCACGCCGGCATGGCTATCGCCAAGATTACCGATAATGATGCCGACGAAACAGACGATATCCTGGAGGACCTGAACTGATGGCAGAAGCAAAGAAGCGGACGGCCCTGGATATTATCCGCAGTTACGACGGGCCGAAAATCCGCATTATGGAAGTCTGCGGGACCCATACGCATGAAATCTTCCGCCAGGGCATCCGCCAGATCCTGCCGCCCCAGGTCGACGTCATCTCCGGGCCGGGCTGCCCGGTCTGCGTCACGCCTGTCGGTTATATTGACCAGGCCATCTGGCTGGCCCTGGAAAAAGGCGTTACGATTTGCACCTTTGGCGACCTCGTGCGCGTACCGGGCAGTACGATGAGCCTGGCCGATGCCCGCAGTCAGGGCGGTCATGTGGAAATCGTCTATTCGCCTCTCGATGCCTATGATTATGCCAAGGCGCATCCGGACGAAGACGTCGTCTTCCTGTCTGTCGGCTTTGAAACGACGACACCGCCGTCGTGCCTGGCTGTCAAGCAGGCCGTCGCCGACGGGATGACGAATTTTTCCCTGCTCACGGCTAACAAGACCATGCCTATGGCCTATGAAGCCATGAAGGACAGCGCCGACGCCTTCCTCTATCCCGGCCACGTCGACGCCGTCATGGGGACCCGCTCTGGCGAAGCCATGCTGAAAGAAGGCGTATCCGGCGTCGTCGCCGGCTTTACGGCCAAAGAACTGCTCACGGCCTTTGCCGTCATCCTGGTCAAGTTCCCTCAGGGAAAGCCCTTCTTCAAGAACTGCTATCCCCGTGTCGTCAAGGATGAAGGCAGCCCGGCCGCCCAGGCCTGATAAAAGAAGTCATGGAACCGTGCGATTCGGAATGGCGCGGCTTAGGCGTCATCCCCCAGTCGGGCCTGCAGCTGCGCCCCGCCTTTGCAGTCTGTGACGCCCGCAAGAAATACAACGTACCGGCTATGGAAGGGCGCGCCAATCCGGCCTGCCGCTGCGGCGATATCCTGCAGGGGAAATGCACGCCGCCCCAGTGCCCGCTCTTTGGCAAGGTCTGCACGCCGGAACATCCCGTAGGGGCCTGCATGGTTTCCCACGAAGGGGCCTGCTCGGCTTATTATTTATATGGAGGCAATTTACATGAGTGATGTCATTACCTTAGCCCACGGCGCCGGCGGCAAACAGACTGCCGAACTCATCGACCGTGTCTTTAAAGCTCATTTTTCCAATCCCCAGTTCACCGGTGACGACGCCGCTGTCCTGCCCATCGGCGGGACTAACCTGGCTTTTACGACAGACGGCTTCATTGTGTCGCCGCCGGAATTTCCTGGCGGCAATATCGGCAAACTGAGCATCTGCGGGACCGTCAACGACCTGTCCTGCATGGGTGCCAAGCCCTTATATCTGTCGTGTGCCTTCGTCATCGAAGAAGGCTTCCCCCTGGCTAAAGTCGAAGAATATGCGGCAGCCATGGCCAAGACGGCTGCGGAAGCCGGTGTGCGCATCGTCGCCGGCGATACGAAAGTAGCCGGGAAAGGCCAGGTCGACCACCTGTTCATTACGACGACGGGTATCGGTCAGATCGTAGACGGCGTCCATACGTCGGGGACCCTGGCCCAGCCAGGTGACGCTGTCATCGTCAGCGGCGACGTCGGCCGCCATGGCTGCACGATTCTCCTGGCCCGCAACCAGTTCGGCATCGTGCCGATGTGACCAGCGACTGCGCGCCTTTATGGGAGACTGTCGAAGCCATGCTGGATACGACCAAGGACATCCACGTCATCCGCGATGCAACCCGCGGCGGCGTCGGTACGGTCCTCTATGAAATCGCCGGCCAGAGCCACGTCGGCATCCACTTGGACAGCCAGGCCATCCCGGTCGACCCGGCCGTCCGCGGCGTCTGCGGCATGCTCGGCCTGGAACCGCTCTACCTGGCCTGCGAAGGCCGGCTGGTCATCTTTGCCCCCAAAGCCGTAGCCGGTGATATCGTCGCCACCCTGCGTCAGGGCAAATATTCGAAAGATGCGGCCATCATCGGCGAAGTTACAGCCGACCAGCCCGGCCGGGTCATCATGCGTACGGAAATCGGCGCGGAAACGCTGCTGCCGCCGCCAGGCGGTGAATTACTGCCGCGCATCTGCTAAGGAGGAGGGAGAGCATGATTTACGAAAATGAAATCCATCCACCCCAGGTGCCGCAGTATCATGTCACGCCAGACGGTGCCGAAGTCGCCATCAGCCAGGCATCGTTCCCCAAACCCTTCCACATCGGCCTGCAGTATGCTTCGCCAGCCCGGGGCCATTGGACCATTGCCCATTCGCCCATGCTCATCCCTGGCTGCCACGAAGTCTATGTCTGCTGTGCCTGCTGCCTTCACGGCGTCGTCTTGTCGGCTGATGAAGTCCCGGATGGGGCCGGCCGCTTCTCTATGGTTACCTTGACGAACGAGAACCTTATCAAAGGCAATCTGGAAGAAATGATGATCGACGGCATTTCCCATATCATCGACGACATGCCCGAACGGCCGAAATGCGTCGAAGGCTTTACCAGCTGTATGCAGCATTTCCTGCACATCGACCTGCGCGTCGTCTACGATACGCTGCGCCAGAAATATCCCGACATCGATTTCATCGACGGCTATATGATTCCGACCCTGCAGCGGCGCTTTACGCCGGACATCCTCGGCCGGCGCCAGCTCGTGCGGGCCGTCCAGCCCCTGCCGAAACAGAAGGCCGTCAACTATGTCGTCAATTACTATCCCGTCGACGAAGATAATGAATTGACAGCCATGCTCCGCCAGGGAGGCTATGCTATCCACGATTTCGCCGCCTGCCAGACCTATGAAGAATATAAGGCCATGGGCGAATCGGTGGCCAACATTTACTTCCTGGAAAATGCCGGTCCAGCGGCCAAGGATATGGAAAAAAGGCTGAATCAGCAGGCCCTGTACCTGCCTTATGCCTATGAGTACGGCCGGATGCGCCGCAATTTGCAAAAGGCGGCAGATGCCCTGGGACTGACCATGCCCGATTGCGATGCCTATGAACAGGCCATCGAAGAAAAAGCCCAAACCTGCGGAACAAGTCGGCGACACGCACATCGCCATCGACTATACGGCGACGCCGCGGCCCCTGGAACTGGCTGCGTTCCTCTTGAAACGCGGCTTCAACGTCTACGCAGTCTATCTCGATGCTATTTCGCCAGATGAAAAAGAAAACGTTCCAGTTCCTGCAGGAACAGTATCCGGACCTGTCCCTGCGTTCGACGATGCATTTCAAACGCCGCCTCCTGCCGCGCGACGACAGTAAGAAGTACGGAAAAGTCCTGGCCATCGGCCAGATGGCGGCCTATTTCACGGATACGAAGTATTTCGTCAACCTCATTGAAAACAGCGGCTTCTATGGCTATACGGGCCTATTGAAGATTTTAGATTTGATCGGCCAGGCCAATGCCGCCGAAAATCCCAAGATGAGGGATATCATTCAAATAAAAGCATGGGGGTGTCATGGTTGAAACAAGCACAACGCGTCTTATCGACGTATGCCGTCGACATGTTCGGCATTGCGTCGTCGCTCTTTGAATTAGGCGGCCTCATCGTCATGCACGATGCGTCAGGCTGTAATTCGACATACGACACGCACGATGAACCGCGGTGGTACGATACGCCGAGCATGGTCTATATTTCGGGTCTTAATGAAATTGATACCATCCAGGGTAATGACCAGCGCCTCATCGATGATATCGCCGAAGCCGTAGAAGCGGCCCATCCCCGCTTCGTCGCCATCGGCGGCAGTCCCATGCCCAATGCCATCGGCACGGACTTCAAGGCCATCGAGCGCCTGGTAGCGGCCCGGACGGGCCTGCCGACGCTGGGTTTCCGGACCGACGGCATCCATAGTTACCTGCCGGTGCCGGCGGCGCCTATGTCTGGCTGGCCAAGACCTTTTTGAAGGCGCCTCATCGCAAGCCGCAGAAACCGGCGAAACGGGTCAATCTCCTGGGCCTGACGCCGCTGGACTTTTCTGTCGTCGGCAATGCGACGACGCTCAAGCAAATCGTCACCGATGCCGGCTTTACCCTGCAGAGCTCGTGGTCCATGGGCGATACCCCTGGACACGTTGGCCGAAGCGGCCAATGCCGACGTCAATGTCGTCCTGTCGTCGACGGCTTTCTACCTGGCCCAGTACATGCGTGACACCTATGGCATCCCTTATGTTGTCGGCATCCCTATGGGTGAAAAGGGGACGGCTGACTGGCTGGAAGCCTTGCGGAACTGTGATTCGTCGTATCTCACAGGCTTTACGGGACAGGAAAAGTACATCAAAGCCCAGTACGCCCTGGCCGACCTCAATGCCTGGAAGACGGAACAGGCTTATGATGATACGCCATGCGATGTCCTGGTCATCGGCGAACCGGTCTACCTCTTGTCGATGAAGGCTATGCTCCAGCAGGAAATGGGCATTTCCGACGTCCGCCTGCTCTGCCCCCTTGCCGATGCGCCGCGGTGGCTCTTGAAGGACATGGAAGTTGCCAGTGTCGAAGATGTCATCCGTCAGGAATGCCGCAAAGCCCGCCGGGTCATTGCCGATCCGATTTATGCCCGGCTGCTGCCGGATGAAAAAGAAAAATTCATTTCCATGCCCCATGAAGCCTATTCGGGCCGTCATTACCACGCCGATATGCCCATCTTCGTCGGTCCGTCCTTTGCGGCATGGCTGAAAAATAAATTGACTTGAGGAGGAAGTCTTATGAGAAAATTTGCAATTTATGGGAAAGGCGGCATCGGCAAGTCGACGACGACAGCCAATCTTTCGGCCGCCCTGTCCATGATGGGGAAAAAAGTCGTCCAAGTCGGCTGTGACCCTAAGGCCGATTCGACGCTGAACCTCCTGCACGGCCATCCCGTCACGCCGGTCATGGACTACTACCGGGAACATACAGAAGGACCGGATTTCGACCATATCGGCCGGGAAGGCTTCGGCGGCGTCTTCTGCATCGAAACGGGCGGCCCTACGCCGGGCCTGGGCTGTGCCGGTCGGGGCATCATCGCCACTTTCGATCTCATGGACGAACAGGAAGTTTTCCAGAAGCTCCAGCCTGACGTCGTCTTATATGACGTCCTGGGCGACGTCGTCTGCGGCGGCTTCTCTGCGCCCATCCGCGATGGCTATGCCGATGAAATCTTCATCGTCACGTCCGGCGAAAAGATGGCCCTCTACGCAGCGGCCAATATCATCAAGGCCGTCGAAAACTTCAAGAGCCGCGGCTATGCCCAGGTCAAGGGCATCATCCTCAACCGGCGCAATGTCGACGATGAATACGAACTGGTCAAGGCCTTTGCCGATGAACACGGCCTGCCCATCGTAGCCGATATTCCCAGGAGCAAGGAAATCCAGTATTATGAAAATAAAGGCATGACCGTCGTCGAAGGCGACCCGGACCTGCCTGTCAGCCAGATTTATCGGGAGTTAGCTCAAAAGCTGCTCCAGGCTTAGGAAAGGAGCGATACTATGGGGATGAATGATACGCCGTCAGGCGAACGGGTCCATATCGGCTTCTTTGGCCGACGCAACGCCGGCAAATCGAGCATCGTCAACGCCGTGACCGGCCAGGACCTGTCCATCGTGTCGGCGACGAAAGGGACGACGACGGACCCGGTCTATAAAGCCATGGAACTCCTGCCCTTAGGGCCGGTCGTCATCATCGATACGCCAGGCTTCGACGACGTCGGCGCCCTGGGTGAAGAACGGGTGCGGCGGACGAAACAGGTCCTCAACAAGACGGATATAGCCGTCGTCATCATCGACGCTGCCGAGGGGCGGACGCCGGCAGATGACGAAGTCCTGAATCTCATCCGGGAAAAGAATCTGCCCTATCTCGTCGTCTATAATAAGGCCGATCTGCTGGAGCGGCCCGGACAGGCGCAGGACCATGAAATCTACGTCAGTGCCCTGAAAGGAGAGGGCATCCATGAACTGAAGGAACGCCTGGCCCGCCTGAAGCCCGTTGAGACAGCCGCGCCCATCGTCAGCGACCTCATCCAGGGCGGTGATTTCGTCATCCTCGTCGTCCCCATCGACACGGCCGCGCCGAAAGGGCGCCTCATCCTGCCCCAGCAGCAGACAATCCGTGAAATCATCGACAATGACAGCGCCGCCATCGTCGTCAAGGAATATGAACTGCGCCATACCTTGGACTGCCTGGGCCAGAAACCGGCCTTGGTCATTACGGACAGCCAGGTCTTTGCCAAAGTCTCGGCCGACACGCCGCTGGATGTGCGCCTGACGTCGTTCTCCATCCTCATGGCCCGGCACAAGGGCCTGCTGGAAACGGCCGTCCGCGGCGTCACGGCCATCGAAAAACTGCACGACGGCGATACGGTCCTCATGCTGAAGGCTGTACGCACCACCGCCAATGCGACGACATCGGCACGGTCAAGATTCCCCGCTGGCTGCGCAACTACACGCAGAAGGATATCCGCATCGAAACCGCCAGCGGCCGCGATTTCCCCGACGATTTATCGGGCTATGCCCTGGTCATCCACTGCGGCGGCTGTATGCTCAACGGGCGGGAAGTCCAGTACCGCATGAAATGCGCTGCCGACCAGCAGGTGCCGATTACCAATTACGGCATCGCCATCGCCTATATGCAGGGCATCTTGAAACGCAGCCTCAGCGTCTTCCCGTACTTGCAGTCGCTGGTGTAAAATAGTTTGTAGTTTGTAGGAATTGTAGGGGCGACCACGTGCCTTTTCAGTCCGTCAGGTCATGACTGTAAGGAATGGCAAGACGGTTGCTGAAATGGACCGCCGTAGAGGGGGCGCCCGCTTTGGAGGGATTCGGATGGAACACACGCGCATCGAACGCGATGTACTAGGTGAAGTGGAATTGCCGGAAAATGCGATGTACGGTATCAACACGGCCAGGGCTTTGGAAAATTTCCCCTTAGGCCACAAGCGGACGGCTATGCCGCTCATCTATGCCATGGTGACGGTCAAGAAGGCCGCCGCCCTGACCTACGCCCGCCTGGGTGTGCGCGAAGACGGGATTTACCAGGCCATTGCCGCTGCCTGTGACGCCATCCTGGCCGGTCAGTACGACGACGCTTTTGTGACCGAGGCCCTGCAGGGCGGCGCCGGTACGTCGACGAACATGAACGTCAACGAAGTCATCGCCAATGCCGCCTTGGTCATATTGGGGAAAAAGCCGGGCCAATACGACGTCATCCATCCATTGGACGACGTCAACCGCGGCCAGTCGACGAACGACGTCTATCCGACGGCCCTGCGCATTGCCGCCATCCGCCAGCTGCGGGAGCTGAGCAAGGCCTGTGCCGACTTGCAGGAAGCCTTCCAGCACAAAGAACAGGCCTATGAGAAGACATATAAACTGGGCCGGACAGAGCTCATGGATGCCGTCCCCATGACGGCAGGCGAAGAGTTCGGCGCCTATGCCCAGGCCCTGTCCCGTGACCGCTGGCGCCTCTATAAAATCGAGGAACGCCTGCGCATGGTCAACCTCGGCGGCACGGCTATCGGCACGGCCGATACGGCGTCGCGGCAGTACCGCTACGAAGTCATCGAACAGCTGCGCCAGCTGACGGGCATCGGCCTGGCCGCGGCAGAATATCCCGTCGACCTGACCCAGAACAACGACGTCTTCGTCGAAGTGTCGGGCCTGCTCAAGGCCTTGGCCGTCAATCTCATGAAAATCGCCAACGACTTGCGCCTCATGAATTCCGGCCCTCATGGCGGCATCGGCGAAATCCGCCTGCCTGCCCGTCAGCAGGGCAGTTCCATCATGCCGGGCAAGGTCAATCCGGTCATCCCGGAAATGGTCATGCAGTGCGCCATGAAAGTCATGGCTGACGACAGCGCCATCGCCATGGCCGCCGCTCACGGCGAATTTGAACTCAATGCCTTTGAACCGCTCATCGCCGACTGCCTGCTGGAAAGCCTGCGGCTCCTCATCCGGTCAGTGCGCATCTTCCAGACGGCCTGTGTCGAAGGCCTGGAAGTCCGGGAAGACTCGTGCCGGCAGCACCTCCAGGCTTCGGCTGCCTTTGGCGCAGCTATATCGGGGCCCTGGGATATGATACGGTGAGCCGCATCATCAAAGACCATGAACCGGACGAAGCCCATCGTATCTTAGAGGCTATGGTGAAAAAATAATCCTTTACGTGAAAGAGGCGTGTCATGTCGAACTTATCGTTGAAACTCGAACAGAAAGCGAAAATATTGCAGGTCCAGCGCCTGACAATCCAGATGCTGGCCCTCCACGCCCAGAATCTGGCCGATTTTTTGCAGGAACAGGTGACGGATAATCCCTTGCTGGATATCCGCTATCACGATGTCCGGCCGGCCGGCGATAAGGGCGATAAGGCCATCGACAATCTCCGCAGCCGCAGTGATTCCCTGGAAGCCCGGCTCATGGCCCAGCTCCGCGTCCAGTCCCTGCCCAGGCCGCAGCTGATGGCAGCAGGCCTGGTCATCGGCTCCCTCGACGATAAGGGCTTTTTCCAGGGCGACCTGGCTTCCCTGGGCACGGCTTATCATCTCACTCCAGGAGACATGAAAAAAGGGCTGGAACTCGTCCAGTCCTTTGACCCGCCGGGCATTGCCGCCAGGGATCTGCGCGAAGCCCTGCTCATCCAGACCCGGCGCAGCCGCAAGGCCCCTGCCAAGACGGAAGCCCTGCTGGCGCAGCATTATGAAGACTTCCTCCAGGGGAAATGGCAGAAAATCCAGGCCTCCCTGGCCCTGTCTGAAGCGGGCCTGCAGGCTATCCGCGATTTCCTCAAGACCCTGTCCCTCCAGCCGGCCGGCCAGATTACCCAGGAAGAAGTCTATATCCGGCCGGACGTGGAGATTTATTGCGACGAGAAAGGCCAGCTGGCCCTGCGCTCGTTGGAAGAGATACCGGATGTCTATTTCCGCGATGACTTGTATGACCAGTACGCCGCCCAGGGCGACAAGGAGACCCTGGCCTATATCCGCAAAGCCCGCCGTGATTTCAATGACCTGCCTCGGCCCTGGCCTATCGCCATCATTCCATCGAACAAGTCGTGACCTGCCTGATGAGCCACCAGAAAGACTATTTCTTATACCATAAGCCCTTGCAGCCCTTGCGGCAGAAGGACATCGCCGAGGAGACGAAACTCAGCACGGCTACGGTCAGCCGCGTCTGCCACCACCGCTACGTCCTCTTTGAAGGCCAGGTATATCCACTGCAGTCCTTTTTGGCTACGGCCTATGCCGTCGATAAAGAAGATGGGGCCAGCGTATCCGATAAAGCTATCATGCGGAAAATCGCGGATCTCGTCGAAGGCGAAGATAAGGACCACCCCTATTCGGACCAGGACCTGGCCGAATATTTTGCCTCCGCCCAGATTTCCGTAGCCCGACGGACGGTGACCAAGTTCCGGCAAAAATTGAACATCCCCAACAGCCGCATCCGGCGCCGCTGGAGGCCGTAAAGGCTAAGGCCTCATCTTATTGAAAATCGTCTGCCGCGATACGTTGAGCAATTTGGCTATATCCTTCTGGCTATAGCCTTTTTCTTGCAGTTCTTCAATGAGAATCTGCTGGATCGTCTTTTCCAGGCTCTTCATGTTCAGCTGGAGGGACGCCGTATCCAGCAGGGCGTTCTTTTGGGCCTCGTCCGGGATATCGAATAAGGTATCGTAGTCATCGTCCAGAGTATCGCCAAAAATATAATAGCGCAAGGCGACGCTGTGCAGCTCGCGGATATTGCCCCACCAGTCATGCTGGATGAGGGCTTTTTTTAATGACGCCTTGAGGGGCTGCCGGCGATGGGTGAAATTTTCCAGGAAGTAAGCAAAGAGGTAGAGGATGTCGTCAGGCCGTTCGTTCAGCGGCGGCAGGCTCAGGCGCAGGGTGTTGATGCGGAAGAACAGGTCGCGCCGGAAGCTGCCGGCCTGGACGGCGGCGATGATGTCGGCATTGCTGGCCGAGATGATGCGGATATCCAGGGGGATGACGTAGTCCGAACCGAGGCGCATGACCTGCTTCGTTTCCAGGACGCGCAGGAGCTTCGACTGGATGCTCGGCGCCATGCTGTTGATTTCATCGAGGAATATCGTCCCGTTGTGGGCCATTTCAAAGAGGCCGGCCTTGCCTTCTTTGCGGGCGCCCGTAAGGACCCGCCGACATAGCCGAAGAGTTCGCTTTCCAGGAGGTCTGTCGGCAGGGCGGCGCAGTTGATGGCCACGAAAGGACCGTGACGGCGGTCGCTGGCATTGTGGATGCTCTGGGCAAAGAGTTCCTTCCCCGTGCCGCTCTCGCCCTGGATGAGGATGGGCGCGCTGTACCGGGCCATGACTTCGGCTTGGCGGATGACGTGCTTCATGCCTTCGTCGACGGTCTTGATGTCCTCGAAATGGTGCGTCGCCGTCAGCCCCGTCTTGGAGAGTTTATAGCGGATATTCTTTTCCAGGCGCTGCAGTTCCGTCACGTCGCGGATGGTCAGGATGTATTGGGACCTACTGTCCATGAGGAAAAAGTCAGAATTGGCGATGAGCGTATACGGCGGCCGCTGGAGAATCGTCTCGTGGAAAGATGGGCTCGACCCTTCGGTCCAGTCGGGAAAGATGTCGCGCATGTTCTTCGTCGTCACCGGAATCCCCAGGAAGGACGCAGCCCGTTCATTGATGTGGGAAATGGCGCCGCCCTTGGCATAGAGGATGATGCCGTCTGTGACGTGGGATAAGATGGACGACATCATGGACAGCTGCTTATTGTCCTTCCTTTGAAAGACCAGGAGCTCCTGGGCGTAGAGCAGGACGGAGAGCATCGTCGATTCGCTGGGCCTGATGGAATAAATCGGCATGGGACTGGGATAGGCAATCTGGGGCAGCAGGGGACAGCCGACGATGGCCGTATCCGGCGTGACCGGAAGCTGACGGACCCGTGCTAACAGCTCTAAGTGCGTCTTGTCCAGGCTGTAGCGGGGATAGAAGACGATTTTTTTGCGAAGCTCTTCCGGACAGGCCTCTTTGTTGAACATGAAGTTCTCATTGAGCAGCAAGTGGATCTGTTTGTATTTCGGGGCAATAGAGCGCAGTGTATATAAGGCGTCGTTGGTCGAACTGAACAGGCAGAGGATCGGCACGTTGTCGATGGCCTTGGTCAGTATCTGGTGGGAACCGCTGTTGGTGATGATGACTTTGGCGCCCTGGCGTATCAGGCTGCGGGCCTGGTCGATGAGATGGGGGAAGTCGATGATCGTGACTGTCGTCGTGATGTCATGGGCTTCCAGTTTATCTTTATAAATGTGCAGTATCGTATAGACAGACTGCTGCATCAGCTCGTCAGCAATCAAAAAAGCGATGGTATCCATTTTCTTTCCTCCTCATTTCCTCTCTCCATCATAAAGAAATACGGAATAAATGTAAAGAAGGTAAAGAATTTTTTACCTAATGAGCCTATCGTCGAAGGCCCTCTTCGGGGAAATGGCTTATATATCTCATGGAATGAATTGGCATGGATATTACATATAGATTAGTGAATAGATAATGAACCGATCGAACGATGGAGGAGGTATGGAGTATGAAAAAGTTATTGACCGGTGATGAAGCCATCGCCAGAGGCTTGTATGAAGCCGGCGTGTCCTTTGCTTCGGCTTATCCGGGAACACCGAGTACGGAAATTTTGGAAAATGTCGCGAAATATGATGATATGTATGCTGAATGGGCACCGAATGAAAAAAGTGGCCATGGAAGCGGCCATCGGCGCCTCTATGTCCGGTGTCCGCTCTTTTGCAGCCATGAAGATGGTCGGCGTCAACGTCGCGGCGGATCCGCTGCTCACCTTTGCTTATTTAGGCATCAACGGCGGCTTTGCCTTCGTTTCGGCTGACGACCCAGGGATGCATTCATCCCAGAATGAACAGGATAACCGCAATTATGCCAAGTTTGCCAAAATCGCCATGTTCGAGCCGTCGGATTCGCAGGAATGTATCGACATGACCAAAGAAGCCTATAAAGTCAGCGAAACCTATGGCGTCCCGGTCATGATACGCATGACGACCCGCGTCTGCCATTCCAAGAGTCTCGTCGAAGAACAGGATCGCCAGGAAGTGCCGCCCGTCCTCTATCAGAAACAGCGGGAAAAATGGATGCCGTACCAGCCATTTCCAAGAAACGCCGCTATGTCGTCGAAGAACGGGAAGAAAAATTGAAGGGTTATTCCGAAATCTGTCCCTTCAACGAAGTAGAGATGCATGATACGAAAATCGGTATCGTCGCCGCCGGGGCAGCCTATATGTATGCCAAAGAAGTCTTGGGCGACCAGGCATCGTACCTGAAGCTGGGCTTCACCTATCCCCTGCCGATGCAGAAAATCAGAGCCTTTGCCGATAAGGTCGACGAACTCTACGTCATCGAAGAACTGGATCCCTTCATGGAAGAACAGATACGCCAGGCCGGGATTCCCTGCCACGGCAAGGATGTCATCCCCAAGATCGATGAGCTGAACCCCAATATCGTATCGGCCGGCGTCCTCAAGAAACAGCAGCACGGCGTGGACGTCCCCCGATTCCTGTTTCGTTCCCAGACCGCCTGCTCTCTGTGCCGGCTGTCCGCATCGCGGTTTCTTCTATGAACTGGGCAAGCGGAAAGATACAGTCATGATCGGCGACATCGGCTGCTATGCCTTAGGCGGGTCGGCGCCGCTCAACGCCAAGGACCTGGCCGTCTGTATGGGCAGTGCTTTCTCCGTTGCTCACGGCTTCAGCCATGGCCTTCAGCTCAGTGATCAGAAGAAGCGGGTTGTCGCCTGCATGGGCGATTCGACGTTCTTCCATACGGGCATCAACTCCCTGACCGAAGTGGCCTACAACGGCTCCAACGCCATCTGCGTCATCCTGGACAACCGCATTACCGGCATGACCGGCCACCAGGACAACCCAGGGACGGGCTACAACATCAAAGGGGAACCGGCGACGCTCATCGATGTCGAAACGGTCGTCAAAGCCTTGGGTATCAAGAACGTCCGTACCGTCAATCCCCTGGACCTGAAGGCCATGAAAGAAACGTTGGACTGGGCCTTTGCCATTGAAGATGAACCATCGGTCATCATCACCAAGCGGCCCTGCGTCCTCAAGAAGTTCTCGAAAGAAGATAAAGCCCAGTTCAACCTCGACAAGACGCCTTGCGTCGTCGATAGGGATACGTGTATTGGCTGTAAGAAATGCCTTTCCACCGGCTGCCCGACCCTGCGCTATGACAGTGAAAACAAGAAATCCAGTATTGTCCAGGCTGACTGCGTCGGCTGTACGGTCTGTATGCAGGTCTGCCCGGTTCAGGCCATTTCCAGAAAGGGGGATAAATAATATGTCAGATGTAACGAGTGTACTCTTCGTCGGTGTCGGCGGCCAGGGTACGATATTAGCCAGTAAGATCCTCACCATCGGCCTTATCGAACACGGGTACGATGTCAAGATGTCGGAAGTTCACGGCATGAGCCAGCGCGGCGGCAGCGTCAGCACGCAGGTCCGTTTCGGCAAAAAAGTCTATTCGCCCATCATTGGCGAAGGCTCAGCGGATATCCTCGTTTCCTTTGAAGAAATGGAAGCCGCCCGCTATGCCCGCTTCCTCAAGAAAGGCGGCAAGATGGTCGTCAATAAGACACAGATCCCGTCCCTGCCCGTCCTTTCCGGAGCCTGCCAGTATCCCCAGGGCATCATTGCAGAACTGAAGAAACACGTCCCCGTCCGGGACCTCGATGCGACGAAAATCGCCACCGACCTGGGCAATCCCAAGAGTGCCAACGTCGTCCTCCTGGGCGCCCTCATCGAAGCCCTGGGCCTCCATGATATCGATTGGAAGAGCATCATTGCCAAAACAGTAAAACCAGCCTTTGTCGACATCAACTTAAAAGCCTTTGACGCCGGTATGGCTGCGGCCAGACAGTGAGGTGACCGGTCATGGACGTATATCAGGAATATAAAAGGAAATGCTGTACGGCTGACCAGGCCGTGCAGGTCGTCAAGGATGGCGATTGGGTCGATTATGGCATGAGCTGTGCTTATCCGACGGCGCTGGACAAGGCCCTGGCCCGGCGCCAGGGGGATTTGAAGGACATCAAGGTCCGCAATGCCATTTCCTGCCACCCTGTAGCTATTTTGGAAGCCGACCCGGAAAACGAGACCTTTACGTATAATCTCTGGCATTGTTCCGCTATCGACCGGAAATATCTCGATGCCGGCCGGGCCTACCATGAGCCGATGCTGTTCCGCGACTGCGGCTCCTATTATACGCGGGGCTTTGCGCCGGTTAACGTCGCCATGATTACCGTAGCTCCCATGGACAGGCACGGGAATTTTTCCTTTGGCCTGACCAATGGCTGTACCCAGGAAATGCTCGACGCGGCGGAAACGATCATCGTCGAAGTCAATCCCAACATGCCCGTCGTCTTTGGCATGGGCAGCGACCACATCCACGTTTCGAAAGTCCATGCCATCGTCGAAAGCCAGGAAGCGGTCAGCCTGGCGCCGAACCGGGAACCGAGTGCCATCGACAAGCAGATTGCCGAGAATATTTTCCCCTACCTGCACGATGGCATTACCCTGCAGCTCGGCATCGGCGGCATGCCCAATGCCCTGGGGATCCTCATTGCCGAATCGGACTTGCAGGACTTAGGCATGCATACAGAGCTCATGAGCGATGGCTATCTCAACCTGTATAAGGCAGGCAAGATTACCAACGACAAAAAGCCTTTCCAGCGGGGGAAAGGCGTCTTCTCCATTTGTATGGGCTCGAAGGAACTCTATGAATTTTTGGACCACAATCAGGATGTCCTGTCGGCGCCTATGCATTACGTCAACAATCCGGAAACCATCCGCCAGCTCGATGATTTCATTTCCATCAACAGCTGTATCGCCGCCGACCTTTACGGCCAGGTCTGCTCCGAATCGGCCGGTACGCGGCACATCAGCGGGACTGGCGGCCAGTTGGACTCGTAACCGGTGCCTATGCCGCCGACCACGGCAAAGCCTTCCTGGCCATGCCGTCGAGCCGGGTCGATAAAAAGGGAGTCCGCCATTCCAACATCCTCCCCAAGTTCACTGCCGGCGATATCATCACGACGCCGCGGACCCAGGCGCCATACATGGTCACGGAATACGGCGTAGCCAACCTGTCCGGCCTGGCCACGTGGCAGCGGGCAGAAGCCTGATAAACATCGCTCATCCCGATATGCGTGAAGACTTGATCAAAGCCGCCGAAGCCCAGCGCATCTGGCGGCGGAGCAACAAAATTTAATGAATTTTTTTCGCTGCTGCTTATGTCAATCGACATAGGCAGCTTTTTTTGAGAATTCAGAAGAAAAATATTATACTTTGAAATATAATATTTTCAAATATAATTTAATCCTTTTGTCGGAAAGGGATATGCGGCAAGGGGATTTGTGCTAAGATGACGGCGGCGAAGACGAGGACGCAGCCGGTCAGTTCTTTGGCCGTCATGACTTCTCCCAGGATGAGCCAGCCTGCCAGGGCGGCAAAGACTGATTCCAGACTCATGATGAGGGTCGCCGTCGTCGGTTCCGTGTATTTCTGGCCGACGATCTGCAAGGTATAGGCGACGCCGCTGGACAGGCCGCCGGCGTAAAGCAGCGGCCATTTAGCATCCCACAGGGCAGACCAGTCGGGATGCTCGAAGAGGACCGTCAGCGTACCGGAGAAGAGAAAGGCTATGGCGAACTGGACCCAGGATAACTTGATGCTGTTGGCTCTTTTCAGCAGGAAATGGTCGATGACCAAGATGTGCAGGGCAAAGAAGACGGCACAGCAGAGAACTAGGAAGTCGCCGAAAGAGACTTGGAAATCGCCGTTGATGCATAAGAGATAAAAGCCGGCGATGGCCAGGGCGACGCAGACCATGATGATACGTGGAACTTTGCGGCCCATGAAATGGCCCATGAGGGGGACGAGGATGATGTACAGGGCCGTGATGAAACCGGCCTTTCCGGCCGTCGTCATGGAGATGCCGACCTGCTGCAGCGTATCGGCGGCGCCCAGGACCAGGCCGCACCAGGCTCCGCCGATGAGGGTGATGCGGTCCGGTTTCAGCTGTTGCAAAATCGGCGGATAGGTCCCGTCTGTCCCTTTATCGGTAAACAGCAGGATGACGGGAATCAGGACGATGATGGCGATGACATCGCGGGCGGCGCTGAAGGTAAAAGGGCCGATGTAGTCCATGCCAACGCTCTGGGCGACGAAGGCAGCGCCCCAGATGAGGGCCGTAATGAGCAGTAGTATCGTGCCTTTAAGTTGTGAATGATACATGGTATGAATCCTTTCTCGAAACGAAAAATAACCAGAATATTTTCAATTTTATACTGCCTTAAAGAAAATGTAAACAAAAATAGATTGCCCTGGGAAAGAGCCTGCGGGAATTCAAAGAAGCCGTCAACACGGCGGATGTCAAGGCCGACGAAAAGAATAACGATGAAAAAATAAATGCAGGCCGCAGGTGGCAGGTGGCCGGTCGTAAATACACGGCCTGTGGCCTTGTGCGTAGGGGCTGTCCCCCTAAAAGGCGGCCCGTTAGGGAGATTTCATCACGGACTATTCTGGTATAATAGCATATTTTGTAATATTTTTCACAAAATATGATTGCAGTTGCCGCGGGAAAGTTTTATACTATATATAAGGTTATCTCATACTACTATTGCAAAGTCATGAAGGAGGAGACTTTAGAATGTACAAACTTTCACAAATTCCTGAAGAGTATAAGAAGAAATTGATTACGGCCGAACAGGCTGCGGCTCTCGTCAAAGATGGCGACCGCGTTTCCTATGGCCTCGGCTGCGCTGCTCCGTATGATATCGATATCGAAATCGGTAAACGGGCGAAAGAACTGCACGGTGTCGAAATCGTCGCTACGACCGTCGTCAAAGATGAACCTTATGCCGCTTATCTCAATAGCGATTCCAACGAACAAATCCGTTTCGCAACGGCTCATATGAACGGTTTTGAACGCAAGATGTCCAAAGACGGCCGCTGCTGGTTCATTCCTATTCTCTTCAACGAATTGCCGAAGTATTGGGAAAACATCGATAAACTCATCATCCAGGTTCATCCTATGGACCAGTGGGGCAACTTCAACCTCGGGCCTCAGGCATCGGACCTTCGCGGCTTGATCCGTGCTGCTAAGACGATCATCCTCGAAGTCAACCAGAATATGCCGAAAGCTCTGGGCTATGAAACGGAACTGAACCTCTGCGACGTCGACTATGTTGTCGAAGGCTCGAACCATCCCATGCCGCAGATCCCCAACCGCGCAGGTACGGAAGTCGACGACAAGATCGCCGATTACATCATCCCCATGATTGAAGACGGCAGTACGCTCCAGCTCGGCATCGGCGGTATCCCGTCGGCTGTCGGCCGCAAACTGGCTGAATCGGATGTCAAAGATTTGAGCGGTCATACGGAAATGCTCGTCGATTCCTATGTCGACCTCTATGAAGCCGGCAAGATTACGGGCAACAAGAACCGCGATAAAGGCAAGATCATCTATGCTTTTGCCGGCGGCACACAGCGCCTCTATGATTTCATCAACGACAACCAGATCGTCTTCAACGCTCCGGTAAGCTACGTCAACAACGTCGGCGTCGTCGCCAGCATCGATAAATTCATCTCCATCAACGGCTGCATCGACCTCGACCTCTATGGCCAGGTCAACGCTGAAACGGCTGGCTATCAGCAGATCAGCGGTACCGGCGGCCAGCTCGACTTCGCCCAGGGCGCTTTCGCATCCAACGGCGGCAAGAGCTTCATCTGCGTTCATTCGACGCGTAAATTCAAGGACGGCCATGTCGAATCCCTGATCAAACCGACCCTCCCGGCTGGCACGGTCATCACGACACCGCGTTCGGCTGTCCACTACATCGTCACCGAATACGGTACAGCCCTGCTGAAAGGCAAATCGACGTGGGAACGCGCCGAAGCCCTGATCAACATCGCTCATCCGGACTTCCGTGAAGAACTCATCAAAGACGCAGAAAAGATGGGTATCTGGACCAAGACCAGCAAGATTTCCATGTAAATAATAGTTTGTAGTCCGTAGGGGCTTGCACGTGGCAAGCCCGTCCAGGATAGTTACCGAATCCCCGGCGGGTCGCCCACGTGGCGCCCCCTACAACTTAAAAAGGCTTGTCGCACAGCGACAAGCCTTTTTTCTATGTCCCAGCCAAGCTGGTGATTTTTTCCAGCATGTGCTGGTAGACTTTGATTTTTCCTTCCAGCTCCAGGCTGCTGCACGGATGGCAGTAGGCGGATTTCGTCATGTTGTCGAAGAAGTCCAGGACCATGGCGTCCAGGTCCTTATCGACGATGATGTAGAACGGGTCGGCCTGGCTGTTCATGGCCAGGGTGTTCTTTTTGAAGAAGCTCATGCGGTAGTTGGAATAGAAGGACAGGTTCGCTTCTTTATAGGCCAGGAAGGCCGGCGACAGGTGCATGGTCGACAATGTGATGCCCTGGCTTTTATTCAGGGTCCTGGCGATGGTCTTCAGGTGGTCTATCCGTTCGGCCGGCGTCAGCGTGTATTGCACGTCGGTCAGGTCGATGTGGCCCGTTTCCAGATAGCGCATGAAAGACGGTGTCGGCACGATGACCGATACGCGGGCCTTGGCGATGATTTCTTCCCAGGTAATGCGCAGGCGTTCGATATTGCCGGCCCGTTCGTCTGGCGATTCGGCGATGAGCCGGTCGAAGACTTCTTGGGGTAGGAGGTATTCGATGCCGTTGGTCAGGAAGAAGCAGAACCGCGATGTTTCATAGAAAGACGTGCGGTAGCTGTAATCGTCGTTCCAGGGACTCTGGATGTGGGTCAGCAGTTTCGGCGTATGGTGGACGCCGAAGCGCTCATAGATGTCGTGGACGACGGCCGGGTCATCCATATAAGAACACATCATCATGCCGCGATGGCTCTGGAGCGAGTATTGGATGGCGAACTGGTCCTTGAGGATAATCAGGTTGGCGTCGCTCAGGGCGGAGAAATCGTAAAAGGTGAATTCCGTATCCATGAAGCGGTTGAGGACGGCATAGAGCCGCGAAACGTATTCGGGATGGCGGCGCAATTTTTCTTTATCCAGGCCGACGGCGGATGCGCAGGCGTTTATAAATGGGACGGCACGTCGAGATAGGACCAGAAGCCGTCGTCGTAAAAATCGAAGAATTCCCCGTAGATGACGAGTTCCTCCTTTCCCGTCAGTCGGGAGTTTTTTTCGGAACAAGTCTTTTAAAAAGTGGGCCACCTTCTGATGGCTCGTCACGATGCGGACAGGCCAGGACTTTTTGGCCTTTTCCGTGCGCCCGCTCTGGAGAGACGTGCGGTAAGCCCGGTTCAGATAGTCGCTGATGGCAAAGGCCAGGTCCGCTGTATCTGCAGGAAAAGAAAAATAGCGGCAGCAGTCTTGACGGCGATCGAGTTTTTCAATCGTTTCGGCAAAGAGTGCAGCCGCATCTTCATTGACGCGTTCAATGGCCCGTGACGATGGCAGCTTGGCCCCGTTGATCCACTTGCTGATGTACGATACGTCGTAACCGATGTATTCGGCCAGGGTCACGGACTTCATTTTCGTGAATTTCATGAATTTTTTCAAAGCAATCGGGTAGGTTTCTACAATCATGCACATTCCCCCTCTATATGGCAGCCGTCTTTTAATATATCCCCTCAGACGGCTGTTTATCTTATTTTAACACAAAATGAAGCCATAAAGAACAAATAAATTTAAGGAATAAATGATGAATTCATGAAAATTTCAAGTTTTCCTGTTTTTTTCAAGATAGGCGGGGACTATACTAAGGCCATGCTTGAGGACATCAAGCGGAGCAAGAATTTAAACATCATGATCCTAGGAGGTGGACGGACGTGAGACCCTTTGTTTTTCCTTTTTCGCAGCATATCGGTGCCCCATCGGTCCCTGTAGTCCAATCGGGAGACAGGGTACAGCGCGGCCAGTGCATCGCTGAAGCTGGGGAAGGACTGGGAAGCCCGGTATATACGAGTGTATCCGGGACGGTCCTGGAAGTGACGGATGATGCCGTCATCGTTCGAGCTGACGACGTCCAGCCAAAAGAGTACGTGCCCTTTACGGCACAGACTCCATTGGACTGTATCCGCCAGGCCGGTATCGTCGGCTTAGGCGGTGCCGGATTCCCGACGTATCAGAAATTGGCCGTTCCCTTTTTGAATGGCGGCGTCGTCATTGCCAATGCTTCAGAATGTGAACCCATTTTGAACCATAATATAGACGCCCTGGAAAAGGATTGCCGACCGATGATACGAGGGCTGCAGCTGGCTATGGACCTCGTCCATGCCGATAAAGGCGTCATTGCCGTCAAAGCCATCCACGGTAACGCCGTCCGGGCTTTACAGCAGGCTATGGCCGATGACGAACGCCTGGCCCTTCATTTTCTGCCCAATGTCTATCCTGTCGGTGAAGAACGGGCCGTCGTCCGGGAAGTCCTGGGGACGCTCCTCGATGCGGGCAGCCTGCCGTCGAAAGCCGGCGCCGTCATCATCAACGTCGAAACGCTCCAGCGCGTGGCTGAAGCCGTCGATGACAAGAAACCGCTCATCGATAAAGACGTGACCGTAGCTGGCAAGCTGAACGGTCTGGAAGTCCAGGTTTTCCACGACCTGCCTTTGGGCATGGCCGTCAGCGACGTCCTGGAAAAGGCCGGCGGCCTGGGGAAAGAATATGGCGAGCTCATCATGGGCGGTCCTTTCATGGGCAAGCGGACGACACTGGATGCACCTATCGTCAAGACGACAGGCGGCATTATCGCTACAGAAACGTTCCTGCCAGGACCTGAAAAAATTGGCCTTCTCGTCTGTGCCTGCGGTGCCGATGAAAAGCGTCTCCGGGAAATAGCCGCTTCTATGGGGTCGGCCGTAGCCGGCGTAGCCTTTTGCAAACAGGCCCATGAAGTCAAACCGGGCGTCCGCAAATGCGACAATCCCGGCCACTGTCCGGGACAGGTCCAGCGGGTCATGACGCTGAAAAAAGAAGGGGCTCAGGCCCTGCTCATCAGTAACTGCACAGACTGCACCAACACGGTCATGGCCTGTGCGCCGCAGCTGCATCTGCCGGTCTACCATTGTACCGATGGAGCCCTGCGGGCAGTCCATCATAAATTAATCCGCCGCATCAAGGCGTAACTCATACTACACAGGGGGAGTGATTGTATGTCTATTACGAAAGATACCTTACAGAAACACCTTACAGATCCTGCCGTTTTCTGCTGCCGCCGGGCCAAGGGGACGGTCATCGGAGCCGATGACCTGGAAGACCCGACGCTGTTCGACGATATGGTCGATGCCGGCCTGCTCACGCTCAGTGACGACGGCCTGACCATCGAAGAAGTCCTGGGCAGCACGCTCTTGCAGGATGTCGAAGCCTTGACGCCGATTACCAAAGAGGTCCTGGATAAAGTCAATGCCAAGTCCGTCCCGGCTGAAGCGCCGGCAGAACCGGTCAAAGCCTCGCCGGCTGCCCCAGCTGCCCCGGCAGCACCGTCGGGAACGATTCACTTGAAGATAGATAAACTGGAAGGCCTGAGCCTGGATATCCCGGCCGGCACCATCCTGGGTGCTGCTGGTCCGCTGCCGGCAGGGCCGACAGAAAAGACGGGCGAAAAGAAAGTCATCCGCAAGCTCATCAAGAAACACATCAAGATCACCGATGTCGAAATCAGCGACAAGACGGCCATTGAAGACGGGAAAATCTTCATCGACGGCTCCATCGTCGAAAAGGCCGTCAAAGAAGACCCGCTCTGTGTCAGCATGAGCCTCGATGTCATTTATCCCGATAAACGCCACGTCTATACGGATACCATCATGGACGTAGCCCCTATTGCGACGAAAGTCGAAGGCGAACTCGGTGAAGGGGTCACCAAAGTCGCCGACGGCGTCGTATTCATGCTCACCGGCGTCGACGAAGACGGCGTCCAGATCCATGAATTCGGTTCGTCTGAAGGCTTTCTCGATGAAAAGATGTATTTCGGTCATCCGGGCTGCGCCGATGAAGGCGACATCATCATCCGCTGCCATGCCGTCATCAAGCGCCTTACGGGCATGACCCGTCCGGGACCTTTTGCTGCTCATAAATGCGAAGACTACATCATCCAGGCCGTCCGCAATGAATTGAAGAAGTACGACGGCGAAGTCGTCCGCGAAGAAGTCTGCGAAGACCTGCGCCGCAAAGGCAATCCCCGCGTCGTTCTGGTCAAGGAAATCATGGGCCAGGGGGCTATGCACGACAACGTCCTCTGCCCGAACGAACCGTGCGGCGTCATGGGCGGCCAGAAGAACGTCGACCTCGGCAACGTACCGATCGTACTGACACCGAACCAGGTACGTGACGGTTCCATTCACGCCCTGACCTGCATCGGGCCGGCTACGAAAGAAATGACCCGTCATTATATCCGCGAACCCTTGGTCGAAGGCCTGGCCAATGACGATGAACTGGACCTCATCGGCGTCGTCTTCGTTGGCTCGCCGCAGGTCAATGACGAAAAACTCTGGGTTTCTGACCGCTTAGGCTCGCTCCTGGAAAGCCTTGACATCGACGGTTGCATCATTACGACCGAAGGCTTTGGCAACAACCATATCGACTTCATCCAGCACATCGGACAGGCTGGCAAGCGGGGCATCCCCGTCGTCGGCGTTTCCTTCTGCGCCTACCAGGGCCAGCTCGTCGTCGGCAATCCCTATGCCGATGCCATGGTCGAAGAAAATATGGACCAGGGCGGCTTTGAAAACGACGTGGCCGGCTGCTCGTGCGTCACCAAGGAAGTCGCCGCCCGCGCCATTCAGATGCTCAAGAATAAGATGGCCGGCGTCCCCATTGCAGCAGCACCGAAGAAATGGGACAACGCTGTCATCAACGCCAATAATAAACTGCTCGGTCTCCCTGAAACGGTCCTCCTCGACAAGGGGACGCTCCACTGATGGCCAAACTCGACTATCAGCTCAACCCGGTACTCATGGAAGGGACGGTCACCAAGGCCGTTGCTGACGACGTGGCTCTCAACCTGCGGGGGAGACTGGGTGTGATCCACGCAGCACCGTCTTTGTTCCTTCACCAGCCCCGGGAAGGCCGGAAATTCCGATTCTATTTTAGTTACATGCAGATCGTAGAGGCCCCGCTCGATTACGATTATGCGCCGCTCGAAAAAGACCGGGAATTCACGCCGGTCCTGGCCGGCGGCGTCCTCAGCGAAGTCAATGATACGGCCATCAAAGCCGACTGCCTCGGCGGCCTGGCCACCATCGCCGTACCGCGGCGCTGGGTCTTTACCGATGTCGCCCTGAAAGAGGGAGAATATACTGAATTTTACATCAGCCCCATGGCGGCTGTAGATGAACTATAGGCAGGGGTAGTTATGAACTTAACGACTGTAGAAGGGATGCGTTCGGAAATCTTCGTTCCCGTTACACCGAAACCGGTATTTACCGAATTAAAGAAACCACTGAGCGAATGTAAAGTCGCCTTCATCACGGCTGGCGGCATCCATAAAAAGGATCAGACACCGTTCAATACGTCCGGGGATTTTACCTATCGTGTCATCCCCTTCGATACGCCATCGTCGAACTTGATGGTCACTCACGGCGGCTTCGATAACTCCGATATCAACAAAGACGTCAATGCCATGTTCCCCATCGACCGCCTGCACGAACTGGTTAAAGAAGGCTTCATCGGCTCCTTGCCGGAAGAAACGTATACCTTCATGGGCGGCGGCGGCAACGTCGAAAAATTCCGCAATGAAACGGGGCCGGAAATCGCCAAGAAACTCAAAGCCCAGGGCGTCGACATCGTCCTCTGCACGGGCGGCTGCGGGACCTGCCACCGTTCGGCGACGATCGTCACCCGCTGCTGTGAAGCTGAAGGCATGAGCTGCTGCGTCATCGCCGCCCTGCCTCCCATCGCCCGTCAGCAGGGGGCACCGCGCATTACGGCGCCGCACGTCCCCATCGGCTCCAATGCCGGCGAACCGAATAATATCCCCATGCAGACGGCCATCCTCAAGGAATCCCTGGAATGGGTCCGCGACTGCCCGAGCTATAACGGCCTGAAAGTCCTCCCCTATGAATATCGTCACAATGTGTAATAAAAATGTAATAAAGTTAAACGTTGCACATATGTAAAGATGATAGTATAATAAATTTGTTCTTAAAAATATTAAATAAATAAGAATATAATCTTAAAATAAACAACGGCGTTTATCTCGATGAGAGATGAACGCCGTTGCTCGTTTTAAGGAATGAAAGGGGAGATTCGATGTGGCATGCTAATCAGGAACGCCTGATGGAAAAACTGAGGGGGAGAAGAAAAAATTCCTGGTCATCGATTCGCATACCATGGGAGAACCGACGCGCATCGTCGTCAATGGATTTCCTCACGCGCCAGGCAGGACGATGATGGAAAAGAAGCAGTACATCGCCAAGCACTACGATGCTTACCGCAAGGCCATCTTACTGGAACCGCGGGGCCATACGAATATGTTCGGTGCCATCCTCATGACGCCGGTCCACGAAGAAGCCGACGTCGGCGTCGTCTTCATGGACAGCGGCGGTTACCTGAACATGTGCGGCCACGGCTCCATCGGCGTGGCGATGGTGCTGGTCAATGAACAGATGATACCCGTCCGCGAGCCCTATACGGATATCTGCCTCGATGCGCCGTCAGGCCTCATCAAGGCCCACGTCAAAGTCGAAGCTGGCCGGGCCGTGGAAGTGACTATTACCAACGTGCCTTGCTTTTTATATCGGACAGGGGTCACGGTCCCTGTCGACGGCTTAGGACACGTTGCCCTGGACATCGCCTTTGGCGGCAGCTTCTTCGCCCTCGTCGATGCCGATGCCCTGGGGATGCGCTTAGAGCCGGACAATATCCGGACTATCATCGACACGGGGATGAACATCCTCCGGGCTGTCAATGACCAGGAAGTCGTGGCCCATCCGGAACTGGACATCCACAGCGTCGACTTAGTCGAATTTTACGGCAAGGCCGACCGGCCCGAAGCGACTATGAAGAACGCCGTCGTCTTCGGCAATTATCAGATCGACCGCAGCCCCTGCGGGACCGGTACCAGCGCAAAAGTAGCGTCGCTGTACTTGCGGGGGAAATTGAAGAAAAATGAACTTTTCGTTTATGAAAGTATCATGGGGACCTTGTTCAAAGCCCGCATCGTAGATGATGCCAACGTCGGCGGCATGGCCGCAGCTATCCCGCAGATTACGGGCAGTGCCTATATCACTGGCATCAACTGCCTGGTCCTCGATGAGACGGACCCGTTCCGCCACGGCTTCCAGATTCAAGCCTGAATATACAGTTCCGGTCATGAGACCTGAATGATAGATTCCAGTCATACATGTGAAGAGGGGTGCCTGATTATGATGATGATGAACAGCAAGGTAAAAAAAGCAATCTTAGCCGGCCTGAGTGCCGTCGTATCGATATCCGTCTTAGCTGGCTGCGGCGGGGGAAGCGGCAGCAGCGATAAGGCCAGCCTGAAAGGGAAAGAATTGAAAGTAGCGACCGGGATCTATGCGCCCTTTGCTTTCAAAGATGAAAACAGCAAGCTCGTCGGCTTCGACCTGGACCTGCTCGATGCCATGTCCAAGAAACTGGCTTTACTTATAAAGTCACGCCGACGGAATACGACAACATGTTCATGGCCGTCGCCAACGGTGAATACGATATCGGCATGGGCCAGGTCTGCATTACCGAAGACCGCAAGAAGAAGATGGACTTCACCGAACCCTATGAAAACGCAGGCTTGCAATTCGTCGTCCGCAAAGATGAAAACCTTACGTCTGTGGACCAGCTGAAAGGCAAGAAAATCGCCGTTGAAAAAGGGACAGCTGCCCATAAATACGTAACGGAACACTGCAAGGATTCGGAAATCGTCGTCTTCCCGGCTATTTCGGCGGCCTTCATGGAAGTCGAACAGGGGAAAGCCGATGCCCTCATGCAGGATAAACCGAATGCCGTCTATTATTTGAAGAAACATCCCGAAAGCGGCCTGGCCCTCTTGGGCGATGAAACGGCCAAGATCCCCGATGCTTCGCCCTGCCCAAGGACAGCCCGTATAAAGCTGAATTCGATAAGGCCCTGAAAGAATTGCAGGAAGACGGGACAATCAAGAAATTAGAAGATAAATGGCTGAATGTCTAAGGGAGCAGTCATACAGCAATGGCCCGGCAAGAGTCGTACTTTTGCCGGACTTCTTGCTATAAGGGGTCTTTTATTAAGGGGGGAATCTTATGTTTAACTGGGAACACTTGGACATCATCGTCGGTGTTGTTACGAAAGGCTTGTTCTGACTGTCGTCATTTCCGTGACGAGTATCATCATCGGCTATTTCATCGGGCTGGCTACGGGGTTTTCCCGGGCCCGCAATATACGCATCCTCAAGAGCATCAGCGCCTTCTACGTCTGGATCATCCGCAGTACGCCGATCCTGGTCCAGGCCTTGTACATCTATTTCGTCATGCCCAAACTCTTTGGCATCCATTTATCTCATGAAGCGGCAGGCATCCTCTGCGTTTCCCTCAATGCCGGGGCGTATATATCGGAAATCGTCCGCGGCGCCATCCTGGAAGTGCCTAAAGGTCAGTGGGAAGCGGGCATGTCCCTGGGGATGACGAAGCTGCAGATTGTCATGAAGCTCATCCTGCCCATGGCCTTCCGGACCATGCTGCCGGCCCTGGGCAACCAGTTCATCATTACCGTAAAGGATACGTCCATTTTGACGGTCATTTCGGCGACGCCGATGACCGTCAAAAT